>JAEIGA010005125.1_pt1 | contig 20113 bp, 18 predicted proteins | sample 9270691 | NCBI WGS metagenome assembly JAEIGA01 (sample SAMN17057246, study PRJNA624740) | gut metagenome | biome: biome; isolation source: fecal sample | host: Bos grunniens | place: China: Xizang | collected 2019 | reverse complement strand
TGGCAGAGGCCGGCTACACGGTCGGCGGCTTCGACGCCTACACGACCTCCGAAGTCCTGCAGGGCTCCGGCATGTCGTCGTCCGCCGCCTTTGAAGTGCTGCTCGGCACCATCCTCTCCGGTCTATACAACAACGATACGATCTCGCCCGTCGAGGTGGCGAAAGCCTCTCAGGTGGCGGAGAATCTGTTCTTTGGAAAACCCAGCGGTCTCCTCGACCAGATGGCCTGCTCGGTCGGCAATCTCGTGACGATCGATTTCGCCGACGCTTCGGACCCGAAGGTCCGCCGGGTCGACGCCGACTTCGGCTCCTTCGGCCACAGCCTCTGTATCACGGATACCAAAGGTTCCCACGCCGACCTGACCCCGGACTACGCGGCGGTCCCGGCCGAGATGCGGCAGATCGCCGGCCACTTCGGCAAAGAGGTCCTGCAGGAAGTCTCCGAGGCGGCGTTCCTCTCGAAACTTCCGGAACTCCGGGAACTCTACGGAGACCGTCCGGTGCTCCGCGCCATCCACTGGTATGAGGAGAACAAGCGGGTCGAGAGCCAGGTGGCCGCCCTCGAGTCCGGCGACTTTGACGCCTTCCTGAAGGCCGTCAAGGCGTCCGGGGACTCGTCCTACAAGTACCTGCAGAACGTCTACTCGCCGCGGCACCTCGAAGCCCAGGCCATCCCGGTGGCCCTCGCGGTCAGCGACCTCGTCCTGAAGGACCGGGGCGCCTCCCGGGTCCACGGAGGCGGCTTTGCCGGCACCATCCAGGCGCTCGTCCCGGATGACCTCGTGGAGGACTACCGCAAGGCGATGGACGGCCTCTTCGGGGAGGGCTCCTGCCACATCCTGTTCGTCCGCCCGGTGGGCGGGTACCACATCCCGTAAATCGCCACAAAAGAAAAAGAAACCCGCCTGACCAGGTCAGACGGGTTTTGTTTTGATGTGCGGTTTACAGAGCTTTCAGGACGCGGTCGGCAATCTGACGATGACCGTTGTAGGTCGGATGGAAGTCAGCGCCGTACATGGGGGACTCGGGGTCGTTCATGTGCGTCTTGACATCGGTCATATCGACGTAAGTGTACTGATCTCTCAGCGGGCACTGGTTCTGCATATAGTTGTTCTGATTCGCGAAGATCGGTTCGACGAAGGGGCCAATGGGCAGACCGAAACCGGCGGGAACTTTGTAGTCCTTCATCGGGTTGAAGTTGCCGATGACGACGATCTTGCAGGTCTTGTTGTACTTGCGGATGCCGGCAATGATGGCATCGAAGTTCTGGGAGAACAGACGGAACGCGTTGATCTCGCCTTCTGCGAGAGCGCCGTAGAACGTGACGTCTTTGATGACACGCGGGATGTTCAGTGTCAGAGCGGAGGTCAGGCTGTCGGAGAAGGTCTCCGTGGCGTTGAGGGCGGGCATGGAGGCGTCGTTGACACCGATCTCGACGGTGACGAGGTTGGACGCTTTGACGGCTTTTTCAACGACATTACGGTATTCCTCGACTCTGTTCCAGTCGATGTTGCGCTCGTCGTTGTTGACAGAGGGCAGACGGTAGCCGGCCATGCTGTCGCCGGTGAAGCTGCGGTCGAGGAGGACGCGCAGGTCGGTCGTGCGGTACGCGCTATGAGCGAACTGATTGATCTTAGCTCTCTTGGCGTCCCGGATGATGTCAGGGAAAGAACCTTCGATCGTCGGCCAGTAGAATTTTTCGTAACCGTAGTCGGCATTGTAACCGGTCAGTCCGTAACCGGCAGAGACGCTGTCGCCGAAGCAGGTATAGACATATTGTTTTTTGCTCTTGCCGGCAGCGAACGCCGAGGTAGTCAGTAGGACGACCATCATGGCGACGGCAGTCAGGGCAAGCAGGATCTTTTTGAGGTGTTTCATGTCAGATCTCCTTTTCCTTTTTGCTTGAAATACAGGTTTGATTTACCTGTTTATTCTACCGTATCTGTCGATGTTTGTAAATCGCTTTTTAACAATTTGTTCATATTGACCAACAGTTGGACTGTTGTAAAAAAGCCGCCGTTCCCGGTCGGGAACGACGGTCTTTTTGATTTGACAGAGTGCCGGTTCAGACGGCCGTTTTTGCCGTCTCCATCTTTTGGAGCGCGGCCCGCAGGACCGGCGCCAGTGCGCAGACGACGACGATCTTGAGGGCGTCGCCGGGCAGGAACGGCAGGATACAGGCGGTCAGGGCGAGCTTCAGAGGCGCGTGGGTCAGGATGAGGAACCACGCGGTCCCGAAGGCGTACAGGATGACCGTGCCGAGGACCATGCCGCCGATGGCGGGCAGCAGTTCTCTGAGAGACGGTTTCCGATGGAGCGGCTGCTTTCCGAGGAACAGACCGCTGCAGAGTGCGAGCGGGATGTATCCGAGGATGAAGCCGCCGGTCTTGCCGAACAGGACCCCGATGCCGGCCTGGTAAGCTGAGAACACCGGGACGCCGACCATGCCGAGGCCCAGGAAGACCAGGGTGGCCAGCATGCCGTCGACGGGTCCCAGGACCGCGCCCGCCAGCATGACGGCCAGCGTGGCGAGGGAGAGGGGGACACCCGCGGACAGCGGGATGGCAATGGGAGACAGGACGCAGATGACGGCGGCCATCAGGGCGATGAGCGCCAGCCTTCGCACGTCGACTCCTCTGGAAAGATGTTCGTTCATAGTTTCAGCTTGATCATGAGCTCGCCGGCCTTGACGTTGTCGCCTTCCTTGACGAAGACTTCGTCGACGATACCGGTCATGCGGGCGGTGACGGAGGTCTCCATCTTCATGGCTTCGACGACGGCGATGACCTGGTTCTCTTCGACCTTGTCGCCGGCCTTGACGTGGATCTTCGAGACGAGACCCGGGATGGAGGCGCCGACATCACTCTTGTCGTTCGGGTCAGCCAGGACGACTGCCTTGACGGAAGAGGAGGCGTTCGGATCGGGGACCGTGACGGTCCGGGCGGTGCCGTTGAGTTCGAAGTGGACGTCTCTGGTGCCGTCTTCGTGGAGGTCGCCGAGACCGAGGTAACGGATGACGAGCGTCTTACCGTCTTCGATGTTGATCTGGTTCGTCTCACCGACAGCCAGACCGTCGAAGAACACGTGGCTGCCCATCCGCATGATGTAGCCGTATTCCTGTTTGTGTCTGCAGTAGTCTTCGACGACTTTCGGGTACAGGCACCAGGAGATGACCATCTGGTCGGAGGGGTCCGGCTCAAACTGCGCGACCTGTTCTCTGGCCCACTCGAAGTCGACGGGTTCGAGGAGCTCGCCGGGCCGGCAGGTGATCGGTTCTTCGCCCTTCAGGACGACTTTCTGAAGGTCTTCCGGGAAGCCCCAGGAGGGCTGGCCCATCATGCCCTTGAAGTAGGAGACGACGGAGTCCGGATAGCTGAGATCCGCGCCCTTCTTGCAGATGTTCTCGGGCGTCAGGTCGTTCTGGACCATGAAGATGGCGAGGTCGCCGACCATCTTGGAGGACGGGGTGACCTTGACGATGCCGCCGAGCATGTCGTTGACCGCCTTGTACATCTCCTTGACTTCCTGGAACCGGTCGCCGAGGCCGATGGACTGGACCTGCGGGTACAGATTCGTGTACTGTCCGCCGGGGATCTCGTATTTATAGATGTCGGTGACCGGCGTCTTGAGTCCGGCATCGAACTTCTTGTAGCGTCTGCGGACATCATCCCAGTAGTCGGTCAGGACCTGGAGCCGGTCGAGGTCCAGTCCGGTGTCCCGTTCCTGGCCCTGGAGCGCCGCGACAAGGGCGTTCATGGAGGGCTGGGAAGTGAGGGCGGACAGGGAGGAGATGGCGACGTCGACGACGTCGACACCGGCCTCGGCGGCCAGCAGGTACATGGCGATCTGGTTCGATGTGGTGTCGTGCGTATGGAGGTGGATCGGCAGTCCGACTTCGTTCTTGAGGGCCGTGACCAGCTGTTTGCCGGCGTACGGTTTCAGAAGACCGGACATGTCCTTGATGGCGATCATGTGAGCGCCGCGTTTTTCGAGCTCCTTCGCCATGTCCACATAGTATTTCAGCGTGAACTTGTCGTTCTTCGGGTCGAGGATGTCGCCTGTGTAGCAGATGGTGGCCTCGCAGAACTTGCCCTGCTTCAGGACCTCGTCCATGGCGACTTCCATGCCGGGGATCCAGTTGAGGGAGTCGAAGACGCGGAAGATGTCGATGCCCGCTTTGGCGGACTCTTCGACGAACTTGCGGATGACGTTGTCGGGATAGTTGGTATAGCCGACGGCGTTGGCGCCTCGCAGGAGCATCTGGAACGGGATGTTCGGGATGAGCGCGCGCAGTTTTTCGAGGCGCTCCCACGGGTCCTCATAGAGGAAGCGGAACGCGGTGTCGAACGTGGCGCCGCCCCACATCTCGAGGGAGAAGGCGTCGGCGAGGATCTCAGAGGTCCCTTCCGCGCCCTTCAGCATGTCTCTCGTCCTCATGCGGGTGGAGAGGAGGGACTGGTGGGCGTCGCGCATCGTCGTGTCCGTGATGAGCAGTTTCTTCTCATCGAGGACGTGCTTCGACAGTGCAACGGGCCCCTGTTTGTCGAGGATGGGTTTGAGACCGGGGCCCCGGTCGCCGGTGGGTTCCGGGAAGCGGGGAAGGTCGCGGATCTCACGTTTGAGGTCGGGCTGCGCCACCTGGATGCCGGCGATGTACCGCAGCACTCGTGTGGCACGGTCTCTCGACTCCTGGATCTCAAAGAGTTCCGGGGTCTCATCGATGAACTTCGTCGAGCAGAGTCCGGCCTCGAAGGTCGGGTGGTAGAGGATCTTCTCGATGAAGGGGATGTTGGTCTTGACGCCGCGGACATGGACTTCGGCCAGGGCGCGGCGGGCTTTGCGGACGACCGCGGGGAAACTCGTGTCCCAGGTCGTGATCTTCACGAGCAGGGAATCGTAGTAGGGTGAGATGACATAGCCGACGCCGGAGCAGGCGGAGTCGACCCGGACGCCGAAGCCGCCGCAGGTGCGGTATGCGGAGACCTTGCCGGTATCCGGCGCGAAGTTGTTGGTGGGGTCTTCCGTCGTGACACGGCACTGGATGGCGTAGCCGTTGACGTGGACGTCGTCCTGGGAGGAGATGCCGATCATCTCGTGGGACAGCGGGTGGCCTTCGGCGATGAGGATCTGTGCGCGCACGATGTCGACACCGGTGACCATTTCGGAAACGGTGTGCTCGACCTGGATGCGGGGATTCATTTCGATGAAATAGTGATGCCCTTCGCTGTCGACGAGGAATTCCACGGTTCCGGCCGAGATGTACCCGACCTGCTTCGCGATCTTGACCGCGTCGGCCTGGAGGGCGGCGCGGGTCTCCTCCGGGACGGAGAAGGCGGGAGCGTACTCGACGACCTTCTGGAACCGGCGCTGCAGCGAGCAGTCACGTTCGCCGAGGTGGACGATGTTGCCGTACTTGTCGGCGAGGATCTGCACCTCGATGTGCTTCGGGTTCACGAGGAATTTTTCGATGAAGATATCGTCGTTGTTGAATGCCTTTTTGGCCTCGCCCTTGACGAGGCGATAGGCGTCGCGGACCTCTGCTTCGGTGTCGCAGCGGCGCATGCCGCGTCCGCCGCCGCCGGCTGCCGCTTTCAGGATGACCGGGAAGCCGAAGGACTTGGCGATCTTAGCGGCTTCATCCGCACTCTCCACCGGTTCGGTCGTGCCGGGGATGGTCGGGACTTTGGCTGCGAGGGCGATCTGTTTTGCCTCCAGTTTATCGCCCATTTTGGCGAGAACGGAAGAAGGCGGTCCGACGAAGGTGATATCGTTGTCCTCACAGGCCTTGGCGAATTCGGCGTTCTCGGACAGGAAGCCGTAACCCGGATGGATGGCATCGACGCCGTGGTGTTTGGCGAGCTCGATGATCGAGGGGATGTCAAGATATGCCTGCAGCGGGCTCTTGTTTTTTCCGATGAGATATGCTTCGTCTGCTTTGATGCGGAAGAGGGCATTGGTGTCCTCGGAAGAATACATGGCGACGGTGCGCAGGCCAAGGTCGTGACAGGCGCGGAAGATGCGGATGGCGATCTCACCGCGGTTGGCGGCCATGACCCTTCTGAATTGGATCGTCTGCATAGATTCATCTCCTATGTCTGCATATATTTGTACGTGACCAAAAACGTGTTATTGCTCTTATATTGTACCGAGAAACGGAACGTGAAACAACCTTCAATATTGACAAAAATTATACTTAATTGTCTCATTGTTGACAATTTATGTGGAAAATGCTGAGGAAAAACATCAAAAGTCACCGCCTGTAACGACAGGCGGTGTCGCGTCAATACTCCACTAAATGGACCTCTCCGGAGTCGAGGGAGACGAGCTGGTCTTTCGACTCGGGGATGATCGCGCTGGTCAGCTCTACCAGCAGTTTCCCGGTGTCGTCGATGTCCCGGACGATGCCGCGGTAGCGGGCGTGATCCCGTTCGAACATGATCTCTTTTCCGGTGAGGTAGGAGCGGTTCCGGTACTCCCGCAGAAGCAGGGGGTCGGTCAGATGCTCTGTCCAGTACAGTAACCGTTCCCGCAACGCGACCGCGAGGCGGTTCCGGTCGATGTAATCGATGTCTCCGGTGGTCAGAGCCCCGGCGGTCTCCATGAGATCTTCGGGGAAGAGTGCGGTCGAGCAGTTGATGCCGATGCCGATGATGACGGCGCGGGGACGGTCTTCGAGCCATCCGACGCTCTCGGTCAGGATGCCGCAGACTTTGCGGTCCCGGTAGTAGAGGTCGTTGACCCATTTGATCTGCGGGCTCACCCCGACCGCTTCCTCGATGGCCTCCGCGGTGGCGACTGCCGCCGCCAGCGTCAGCTTCGACAGCGTGGCAGGGTGGAGGACCTCCTGGTCCGTGCGGACCATGGAGACGTAAAGACCGGTGTCGGCGGGGGAGTAAAAGGAGTGCCCCTGCCGCCCTTTTCCGGCGGTCTGATGGTTCGCGATGAGATAGGTGCCGTCCGCGACGTCGCCCTTTTCCAGCAGCCGCCTGGCCTCGTCATTGGTGGAGTCGATCTCGTCGAAGACCACGACTTTGTGGTGCAGGGCGACGACATCTTCCATGAGCGGCCGGTCCGGGAGGAGCATGGCGTCGATCGCGTCGATAGAAAGGTCTGTCATGTTCATAGGCTCGGGTCCAGCAGCGCGCCGACACAGAGGTAGGCGAATTCTTTCGGCAGGTTGAATCCGGTGTTGTGGACACCGGGGTGGTAGAAGAGGGGCTTGCCCAGCTCCTTCGCGAGGCGGACCGTCTCTTCATAGATGATGTGCCCCTTGCTCTGTTCCCCGACGGCGAACAGGATCGGTTTGTCGCGCAGGGCCTCGAGCGGGCGCTTGTAGAAGGCGATGAGTTTCCAGTCGAAGGCCGTCATCATCTCTTTGTCCGGGCCGATGTTCTCGATGACTTCCGGGTCCGGGACGGGACCGCGCTCGTCGGCGAAGAGGATGGGCGGCAGGACGGCACGCAGGCCGTGGGCGAGCGTCCGTTTGCCCTCCCAGGCGGGTTCGTAGCAGAGCATCCGGCGGACGAGCTGCGGGTACTGCGTGATGAGGTCCATGCCGATGGGGCCTCCCAGGGAATGGGCGATGACGTAAGCGCCGAGCGCCCGGTCGACTTCGTTCGAAAAATATTCGATGAGGAACTTCGCGTCGCTCACATGGAGTGCACAGATGTCCTTCAGATATGCTTTGTCAGCTTTGGTGGCTTCGCCGGGGTTTTTCGCGGTCGCGGTGAGCCCGCTGCGGACATGGCCTCTCCGGTCGTAAGCGACGACGTGGAACGAGCGGGACATGGCTTCTCCGCAGTTGACGTAGAAGTCCGCGTCCGTGCTGCCGCCGTGGATGAGCAGGAGCAGGGGCTTGTCCGAGTCGCCGGACTCCCGAACGTAGAGGGGCGTTCCGTCAAAGCTTTTGATGGTCTGTTCTTTGTAGTACATTTCAGCCTCCTTGGGCGATTTACGATGGCGAAGACTATTATAATACTTATGTCTGTAAAGAAACAACTTTTTTGTCGGCGCTATTTATGGTATACTACTCGCGAATATTGAGAGGAGGACTGTTATGTTTACCATCATTGCTGCGATCGGTCGTTCCAATGAACTTGGAAAAGACGGAGATCTCATCTGGCACCTTCCCTCTGACATGAAATTTTTCCGTGAGACCACAACCGGCCACACCATCATCATGGGACGAAAGACCTTCGAGTCCCTCGGCGGACTCCTGCCGAACCGCCACCATGTGGTCCTGACCCATGCCGATGAGAGTTTTTTCCCGGAGGAAGTGGAAGTGGTCCATTCCTTCGCCGATGTCTTCACAAAGTACCGCGACGTCGAAGAAGAGGTGTTCATCATCGGCGGCGGAGAGGTCTACCGGCTGTTCTTCTCTTATGCGGAGAAGATGTATCTGACCCAGGTCAACGAGATCTACTTCAACGCCGACACCTACTTCCCGGAGATCGACGCCCGCAACTGGGACGTCCGCGACATCATGCAGATCGACGAAGACGGCCACCAGGCAGTCATTCGGGAGTACACCCGCAAGAAATAACCCTGAGCAAAAGGATCTGATCACCTATGAAACTTGGTATCGTCGGGCTTCCCAACGTCGGGAAAAGTACGCTCTTCAATGCCATCACCGATGCGGGCGCCCAGTCCGCGAACTACCCGTTCTGCACCATCGAACCGAATATCGGCGTCGTCGCTGTCCCCGATGAACGGCTCGACCTCCTGGCAGAACTCTATCATCCGAAATCCGTCGTGCCGGCGTCGATCGAATTCGTGGACATCGCCGGTCTCGTCAAAGGGGCGTCGAAGGGCGAGGGCCTCGGGAACAAGTTCCTGTCCCATGTCCGGGAAGTCGACGCCATCATCCACGTCGTCCGCTGCTTTGAAAATGACGACATCGTCCATGTCGAAGGGTCGATCGACCCGTCGCGGGATATCGAGACCATCAACCTCGAACTCATCCTCTCCGACGCCGAGATCCTCGACCGCCGTCTCGAAAAGACCCGCAAGGCGATGAAGTCCGATAAGTCGCTGGCGAAAAACATCGCCCTCTATGAACGTGTCAAAGAGGCGCTCGACAACGGGCAGTGTGCCCGCACCGTCGAAGTGACCGAAGACGAACAGCCGCTGCTCGACGAGCTGACCCTCCTCACCGCGAAGCCGGTCATCTACGCCTGCAACATGAGTGAAGAGGATTTCGTCGAAGGCATCGAGACCAATGCCCGTTACAACGCGGTCAGAGCGATCGCCGAAGCAGAGGGGAGCCAGGTGCTTCCCATCTGTGCCGAGATGGAAGCGGAGATCGCCTCCCTGTCGAAAGAGGAGAAGGCGGAATTCCTCGCGGACCTCGGCATCGAGCAGGGCGGTCTCGACCTCCTCATCCAGCGCTCCTACGACCTCCTCGGCCTCATGTCCTTCCTGACGGCCGGCGAGCCGGAAGTCCGGGCCTGGACCATCAAGAAAGGAACGAAGGCTCCGCAGGCCGCCGGAAAGATCCATTCCGACATCGAACGCGGTTTCATCCGTGCGGAAGTCATCAACTATAAACTGCTCCTCGAATGCGGCTCGACCGCTGCGGCCCGGGAGAAGGGCCTCATCCGTTCGGAGGGCAAAGAGTACATCATGCAGGACGGCGACGTCGTTCTGTTCCGTTTCAATGTCTGACGGGTAGATCGCCCTGGAAAGTGAGTATGGTGCATGGCAGGCAATAAACTGAAAGAACTGCTCGACCTCGCGCACAGCGAAACGTACGGCAGGTTCAAAGACATCATCATCACCAGTGTCATCGGCATCGTGGTCAACGTGCTGCTCGGTGTCATCAAGATCATCGTCGGCACCGTGGCGAACTCCGTCGCGGTCATCTCCGACGCAGTCAACAACTTCGCGGACAGTGTCTCTTCTCTCGTGACCATCGTCGCGATGGCCATTTCGGGAAGAGGGGCCACCCGGAAACATCCCTTCGGCTTCGGCCGGATCGAGTACTTCTCGAGCATGGTCATCTCTGTCCTCATCCTCATCACCGGTACGGAGTTCCTGATCGAATCGGTCAGGAAGATCATCCATCCGGAAGCGACAGCGTACACACCGGTCACGCTGATCCTGCTGATCGTCGCCATCGTCGCGAAGATCCTGCTGGGTCTTTACACGAAGCGTTCCGGCAACAAGCTGAACTCGCCGAACCTCATCGCTTCCGGTCAGGACGCTCTGTCCGACGCCGTCATCACCGGCGTCACCCTGCTGGCGGCTGTGGTCAGCCTCATCTGGCCCAACCTCCATATCGACGGTTATGTCGGTGTCCTGGTCTCCGCGTTCGTCCTGAAGGCGGGCCTCGAGATCCTGCTCGATGTCATCTCGAAGCTCCTGGGCGACCGCCCGAGCATCGAACTGGCCGACAAGATCATGAATGAGATCCTGAGCACGGAAGGCATTCTCGGCGCCTACGACCTCGTCCTCCACAACTACGGTCCGAACGTCTTCATCGGCGATGTGAATCTCGAGCTCGAAGACTCCATGACCATGGAAGAGGCCTATGTCATCACAAAACCGCTGAACGTCAAGATCCTGAGAGAATACGGAGTCTTCATGTACTTCGGGTTCTACTCGGTCAACACCCGTGACCCGGAGATCGTCGAAATGCGGGATTACCTCTACAAGCGTGCTGAGGAGATCGACGACATCCTGCAGATCCACGCATTCTATGTCAATAAAGAAAAGAAGTTCATGAGCTTCGACGTGGTCTTCGACTTCGATTGCAAAGACCAGTACGCCGTCGAACAGGAACTTCGGCAGATCATCAAAGAAAAATACCCGGACTACCGGGTCGAAATGCTGCCCGACAAAGATTACACTCTGTCCCGCAGCGCAAAAGACGAATAAACCAATATCTGAATGAAAATGAGAAGGGGATATCAAATGAAACTCACGAAACGCCTGCTGACGGTACTTCTGGCCGCATTCATGGTGGCACTCTGCTTTGTCCCGTCCCTCGCAGTCTCCAAACAGTACAAAAGCTATGCGGTCCTCGGCGACAGCATCCCCACCGGCTATATGATGCCCGGCTATCAGTATGCCGGACGGAAAAAAGTCCTGTGGCCCGTCGTGCCGAACAGCTATCCGACCTTTGTTGCAAAGGGTGTCGGTGCCAAACATACCTACATGCTGGCCCACAGCGGTTACCGTACCGCCGACCTGCGCCGTGTCCTCGATCCGGATTTCGCCGGCGACTACTTCAACGCACGCCGTCTTCCGAAGATGGCCGACACTTATGCCGTCGATCAGGCGGCGCTCGAGAAGCTGCGCAAAGGCGTCATCAAGTACCTCAAGAAGTCTGACCTCATCACGCTGCAGATCGGCGCGAACGACTCCTTCCAGGTCATCGTCATCCTCTTCGAGATGCTGCGGGAGAACCAGGAGCTCATGGCAGAGTTCCAGGCGGCCGGAGCACTGGACCCCAATGTGACCGCGAAGGTCCTCGAGAAGATCGCGCAGGACAACGAGACCCTGCTCCGTATCATCGAGATGGAATTGGCGTCTGTCCAGGGCTTCCGGAACAACTTCGACGTCATCATTCGCCGCATCCATGAGATCAACCCCAACGCGAAAGTCGTCGTCCTCGGCCTGTACAACCCGCTGGAGTGCTTCAAGATCGCCGGCCTTTCTCCGGCTCCGCTGATCCAGCCGCTCATCCAGGGCTTCAACGACTACATGGCCTTTGGCAGCCAGTACAGCAACTACTACACCTACTGCCCGCTGAAAGATATCGAGAACTACATGGGCACGCTGCAGCTCTTCGCCAATCCCGAACTGCCCGGCGATGTCCATCCGACCCCGAAGGGACACCAGCAGATCGCAGAACAGATCCTCGCCGTCCTGTGAGCGGGGAAGAGAACAGAAAAGAGCCGAAGTCATGATGACTTCGGCTCTGTTTGTTTTGGGTGATGATGCCGCTGTCGGGACGGTTCCCTTAAGCAGCAGCTGCTGCCAGTTCTTTGGACAGCTTTGCGTATTCCGGCGCATGCAGGAAGTCGGTGACACTGACGATGTGGGCATGCGGGACTTTGGCCTGGATCCGGTCTTTCAGGTTCTTGTGACAGACGATGATCTTCGCGTCTTTCGGGATCCACTCGAGCTGGATGTGCTGGATCTTGATGTCGTAGAGGCCGTTCTTGACAAGCTGGCCTTTCAGTGCTTCTGCACCGGCAACACTCGTTACCATACCTTCGGTGCAAACAAAAAAGATGGAATCGGTTTTCGGCAGTTTACTCATTAAGATTACCTCCTTTGCAAATTGCCTATCTATATAAGAACAGATCTTGATGACCTGTATGCGCACAGTTTACTCCTTTTCGGGCGATTTGCAATAGGTTTCCGGCATTTCTGTATGCATCCACAAAAAAGTGAGCAGTTGCTCACTCTTTCTGTATGAAATTTGTGCAACCTGACGAATGATAACGGACGAATTGTTGCAGATTGCACAAAATAGCTTCAGATATGGAATTGGCTTAAAACAGCTCCCGATAGATGTCGCCTTTCTTGAGGCCCGTCGCTTTGGCGGCCTCTTTGGCGGCGTCGTTTTTCGAGGTGCCGGAGGCGATGAGGTCCTGCGCCATGGCGACCGCGTCTTCCAGAGTGAAGACTTTTTCCTCTTTGGAAGCCCCCTCCACGATGAGGACCAGCTCGCCTTTCAGGTCGTTCTTCGGGTAGGCTTCGACCGCTTCGGAGAGGGTCATTCGGAGGACTTCCTCATGGACCTTGGTGATCTCCCGGCAGATGCAAAGATCCCGGTCTCCCAGTGTCTCCAGAAGGTCTCTCAGCGTGGCAGACAGCTTGTGCGGCGCCTCATAGAGGATGAGGGTGCAGGGCTGGGTCTTCAGGAACTCGAGCTGCGCGCGGCGCTTCTTTTTGTCGACTTCCAGGAAGCCTTCGAAGGTGAAGCGGCGGGAGTCCATGCCGGACAGCGCCAGAGCGGTGGCAAAGGCGGTGGGGCCGGGGACCGAATGGACCGGCACGCCGTGTTCGAGACACAGGTCGACGAGGTCCTGTCCCGGGTCGGAGATCGCCGGCATGCCGGCGTCGGTGACCAGAGCGCAGTTCTCACCGTTCAGGATGCGGGCCAGGAGCTCCGGACCCTTCTGGTGCTTATTGTGCTCATGATAGCTCACCATGGGCGTTTTGATGTCGAAGTGGTTCAGCAGTTTCAGGGTGACACGGGTGTCTTCCGCCGCGATGAAATCAGCAGACTCCAGCGCCTCGATGGCCCGGGGCGAGAAGTCCGACAGGTTCCCGATCGGTGTTCCGGTCACGAACAGCGTTCCACAGGTGTGTTCAGTCATTTCGGTACTCTCCGATGATATGTAATAGTTCGTCTGATTCGGACCCGTCCTCCCTCTGCAGGAGCAGGGGCGGCAGGACGGTCAGGAAAGGCTTGCCGCCTTTCCGGCCCTCCAGGAGGAAGAGCCAGGGCGCAGACCCGGCGTCTTTCTGAACGAACCGCAGACGTTTCGGCTCGATGGCATGGGCGCGAAATGCCTCCAGAACATCCGGGAGGCGTTCCGGGCGGTGACAGACGGAAAAACTCCCGCCGAAGTTCAAAAGCCGTTCTGCGGCCGCCGCGGCGTCGTCCATGGTACACGTCGTCTCGTGCCGGGCGATCTGCTCTGCCGCGGTCCCGGACAGGATCCCGGTGTCCACCGGTTTATAGGGCGGGTTCATGGCGACCGTCTTGAAGGTCCCGAGGGGGAGCGCCATAGAAGACAGATCCCGCAGATCGCCGCAAAGGGCATGGACGTTGTCCATGGGGACTCCCTGTTCCGCACAGAGCCCGATGCTTCGCACGAACTGGCTGTGCCCCTTTTCCTGCAACTCCAGGCCGTAGATGTCGGAGGTGACCCCGTTTCGTTTCCAGAGGAGCGGGATGATGCCGCAGCCGGTGCCGAGGTCGATGCAGGGGGCGTTCCGTTTCGGGTCGGCGAAGTCCGCGAGCAGCAGCGCGTCGGTGCCGAAGCCGTGATCGGGGGAGATGAGGCACGACAGACCGCCGCCGAGGGTCTCGACGCGTTCGTGTTCGAGCAGGGTGCTCATGGGGCCTCATTCCTTTCCTGAAATGTTGTTCTCATTGTATCACGTTTTGAGGTGGGGACAAAGAAATTCCCGGAGCAGTTTCCCATAACCGCTCCGGGAATGTTTCTTTTACTGTCGTGTGGTGATCGTCAAAGATTATTCGTTGACAATGGCACCCGTCGGGCAGCCGGCTTCGCAAGCGCCGCACTCGATGCAGATATCCTGGTCGATGCTGTAGATATCGCCCTCAGAGATGGCGTCGACGGGGCAACCGTCTTTGCAGGAACCACAAGCTACACATTCGTCAGTAATTCTGTATGCCATAATAATATGCCTCCTAAATAATGTTTGTTTGGATTCTTGTCCTATTTCATGATAGCAAACTTTTTTGAGATTGCAAGTATTTTCCTTGTTTTTTTACTGTCAAACCAGCGCTCCCTCGATGGCGGCGAGGAACTCGTCATACTCCTCGAACGCGGGGAGATCGGGGTTGTCCTTCTTGATCTGTTCCGTGGAGCGGAACAGGAACCCGGCCTTGGAGGCACGGATCATGGCGAGGTCATTGTGGCTGTCGCCGGCGGCGATGGTCTCGAACCCGCAGGACTGCAGCGCCTTGACGGTCGTGAGCTTGGAGTTTTCGCAGCGCATCTTGTAGCCGGTGATCTCACCGTCCTCCGCGACGACGAGCTCGTTGCAGAAGAGGGACGGATAGCCGAGTTTCGCGATCAGCGGACCGGCAAACTGGGTGAAGGTGTCCGACAGGATGACGACCTGGGTCTCTTTCCGGAGCGTGTCGAGGAACTCTTTGGCGCCTTCGAGCGGTTCGATGGTGGAGATGACCTCCTGGACCTCTTTGAGACCGAGACCGTGCTGTTTCAGCAGGTCGATGCGGTACTTCATGAGTTTGTCGTAGTCCGGTTCGTCGCGGGTCGTGCGTTTGAATTCGGGGATGCCGGTGGCCTCCGCGAACGCGATCCAGATCTCCGGGACGACGACGCCCTCCATGTCTAAGCAGACAACGTACATGTCGTGAAAACTCCTTTATGAAAAACTGTAAGAATGGTACTAGATTGGAATTACGATGTCAAGTTGGCAGAGGTAAAGTCCCGGAGAATGGCTTCCACCGCGTCTTCCAGTGTGCCGTCGTTCACGATGGTGGTGTCGGCGAACCGCTCATACATCGGAGCCCGTTCCGCTTCCATCGCTTTCAGGGTCGCAAGGTCTTTCGACAGGGGACGGCCGTCCGTGGCGAGGAGCGAGAGGTCGCGCCTCAGACAGTAGATCCGCCCGTTCTGGTGAAGGGGCAGGTAGTTGCGCTCTCTGGTGACCGCGCCGCCGCCGAGGGACAGGATGGCCCCGTTCTTTGTGCCCGCTTTGGCGATGCACGCCGACTCAAGGTCGCGGAACACGTCCTCGCCGTCCTCCGCGAAGATCTCCGGGATCGGTTTCCCGGCCGCCTCTTCGATGGCACTGTCCAGTTCGACGACGTCCCGGCCGGTCCGCTCCGCCAGCAGTCCGGCGACAGACGTCTTGCCGCTGCCGGGCATGCCGATGAGGACGATGTTGGTGGCGTTTCGGGTGAGTTTCGCCGTCAGGTCTTCGATGACGCGGTCATCGACCTTCGTGTCGAAGAAGAACTCATGGGCGCGGACCGCCTGGGCGACCAGCATCCCGAGGCCTCCCGCGTGCGGGATGCCCAGGTCTTCCGCCTGCAGCAGAAGACCGGTGCGCAGCGGGTTGTAGACGATATCGATGACACCGGAGAGGTGTTCGAAGCGGGACAGGTCCGTCACGGACGACAGGTTGTCGGGGTACATCCCGACCGGCGTCGTGTTGACGACGACATCGGCGTCCCGGTGGTCCGGCAGTTCGTCGTAGGAGATGAGCGGTGTATCGCCTCCGCGTCTGCTGACGACCAGGACTTCGCCGGCGTTCTTCCGGCACAGGGCCTCGAGGACCGCTCTGCAGGCGCCGCCGTTGCCGAAGACCAGTACCTTTTTCCCGGAGACCTCGATGCCGCCCGACTCGAGCAGATCAAGGAACCCGAGGACGTCGGTGTTTTCGGCGATGAGTTTCCCGTCTCTGCGGTACAGCGTATTGGCCGCCCCGATGGCTTTGACCGCCGGGGAGAGCTCGTCCGCAAAGGGGAGGACCTTTTCTTTGTAGGGGATGGTCACATTGAGGCCGCCGACGTTCTCCTGCTTCACAAAGGCTTCGAGCTCCTGCTCCGGCAGTTCGTAGAGCCGATAGGCCTCGTCGCCCAGCGCGTGGTGCAGGAACGGGGAGAAGCTGTGACCGAGGTGCTCACCGAGAAGGCCGTAAATGGTGTCGTGAGCGCTCATATCAGCTGACCTCCGGGTAGTTGCCCAGGTACTTGAAGCGGTCGCAGGTGCGCTCCATGTAGGCGAGCATCTCGAGGACTCCTTCCTCCCATACAGAGGCATGGAGGTCCATGTAGAAGGCGAATTCGAAGTCAGAGCCCACCAGCGGGACGCTCTCGAGCTTGACCATGTTGAGGCCGAGGGCGGTGACCATCGCGATGATGTCGTAGAGGGCGCCGGGTCTGTGCTCGGTCGTGAAGATGACCGAGATGCGGTTGGCGCCGGGGTAGACCGCCGGCTTCGTCCGGATGGAGATGAAGCGTGTATAGTTGTTGGCGCTGTCCATGATGTTGTCGCGGACCGTTTTCAGGTTGTAGAGTTTCCCGGCTTCATGGGAGGCGATGGCGGCGACGTCGTTCCGGTCGGAGTCTCCGACCATTTTAGCGGCGACGGCCGTATTGGCGACCGGGATGACCTTCACGCTGTTCGGCAGGGACTTGAGGAAGGCGCTGCACTGGCCGATGGCCTGCTCATGGGAGTAGACCTCTTTGATGTCCGAGAGCTTCGTGCCGGGGTTCGCCAGGAGTTCATGGCGGACGTTGATCCGGATGCTGCGGGTGATGTACACATCCCGCTCTTCGAGCAGTTTGTAGACGTCCTTGACCGACCCGTAGGAGGAGTTCTCCACGGGCACGATCCCGTACTGGCACTCTCCGTTCTCGAGGGCGTCGAATACGGCTTCAAAGCTCTTCATGAACATCAGTGTCCCGCGCGGGAACATGTTGTCCGCGGCCTGCTGGGCAAAGGCGCCCTCGACGCCGGCGACGCCGATGATCCCGTTGCGGGGGAAGAGGGCGTCCGCGGGCAGGCGGGACTCTTTGATCATGTCGATGAGAGGTGTCTCCCGGGCGATCTGGCTGTTCTGCCAGGCGCGCGAGAGCTCCATCATGTTGGAGAAGAACCGGTGGGCGTAGATGCCGAGGTCTCCGGCCTTTTCCTCCACGTCGGCAAAGATCTCCCGTTCCCGGCTCTTGTCCAGGACGGGCATGTCGTGTGCCTTTTTGTATTCCGCGATCTCGGCGGACACGTTCATGCGTTTCAGGAACAGGTCCAGCATCTCGTCGTTGATCGCGCTGATCTCCTCCCGCAGTGCGGTGAGGTCTTTTTTGTTTTCCGTACTCATATGGGTCACCCGTTTCTATAGGGAGTTTTTACAGTTTGTTCTCACTCAGCAGCAGGTCTGTGAGCGCAATGGCGGCGACGGCTTCCACGACCGGGACCGCGCGGACGGCGATGCACGGGTCATGGCGTCCGTGGATGACGAGTTCGGTCTCTTCCATGGTCGTGAGGTCGACCGTCTTCTGCGGTTTCGCGATGGACGGGGTCGGCTTGATGGCCACCCGGAACAGGAGGGGCATGCCGTTCGAGATGCCGCCCTGGATGCCGCCGGAACGGTTGGTCTCGGTCTCGATGGAACCGTCTCTGGCGATGAACGCGTCATTGTTCTGAGACCCGCGCAGCTCCGCGGCGGTGAAGCCGTTGCCGAACTCGACGCCCTTGACGGCGGGGATGCCGAAGAGGGCCTTTGCGAGTTCCCCTTCGATGCCGTCGAACAGGGGGCCGCCCACGCCGGCCGGGAAGCCGGTGACGGCGCATTCGATGATGCCGCCGACCGAGTCGTTGTCGAACTTCGCGTTGGTGATCTCGTCGATCATTTTGAGGCTCGCGGACGCTTCGATGGTGGCCGGGGTCCGGCTCCGGATCGCTTCGAAGAGCGCCTTGTCCGGGTAGAGCGGGAAGGGCTCGTCAAGGACCTCTCCGACGCGCTCGAGATGGGCGCCGATGAGGATGCCGCGGCGTTCGAGCATCTGCAGACAGATGCCGCCGGCGATGCAGAGAGGAGCCGTAAGACGGCCGGAGAAGTGGCCGCCGCCCCGCATGTCTCTGGCCTCTCCGTATTTCACGAAGGCGGTGTAGTCCGCGTGGGAGGGGCGGGGTTTGTTGACGAGGTCGGAATAGTCCGACGAGTGCTGGTCGCTGTTCCGGATGACGGCCGTCAGCGGGAACCCGCAGGTCGTGACGCTGCCGTCGCCTTCTTCGGTGACACCGGCGAGGAATTCAGGGCGGTCCGCTTCGTTGCGGGCGGTCGTCAGTTCACTGGTGCCCGGACGGCGGCGGTCCAGAAAGGCCTGGAGCGCTTCCACATCGATGGCTTCGCCCGACGGGAGCCCGTCGACGGTGACGCCGATGGCCTTGCCGTGAGACTGGCCGAAGACCGAGACCTTCAGTGCGTTGCCAAACTCAGATGACATGTGCGATTCCTCCTAATGCAGTGTATTCGTCGAAAAAGGACGGGTAGGATTTCCGGACGGCTTCCGCGCCGGTGACAGTCACGTCACCGGTACAGCGAAGGGCTGCGACGGCGGCAGCCATGACGATCCGGTGATCGCCGAAGGCCTGTACCGTTCCGCCGGTGAGGCCGCCGGTCTCGTCGGCGCCGCAGACGATGACGTCCGCGCCGTCTTCCACGGCTTTGCCGCCGAGGGCCTCCAGCAGGGCGATGACGGAGGCGACGCGGTCGCTCTCCTTGAACCGGAGCCGTTCACAGCCGGTGAACCGGGTGCGGCCATTCGCAAAGGCCGCGAGCACCGCGAGCACCGGGAAGGCGTCCGGGATGTCGTGGACGTCGAGGTCACAGGCGGTCAGAGTCCCGGCCGGGGTGACCGTGTAAGTATACGTGCCGTCTTCCTCCCGCGTTCTTGAGACGGAGGCGCCCATCCGGTCGTTCAGGATGCCGGTGAGCACTTTGTCTCCCTGGGGAGAGTCCGGGCTGAGGCCCGCGACGGAGACGGGGTCATTCCCAAGGGCGCCGGCCGCGAGGAAGTATCCTGCGTTGGACCAGTCGCCGTCAGCGACGAGGGTGCCGGGGCTTTGGAAAGTCTGGCCGCCGGGGATGAGAAAGCCCCGGGGCAAAACGCTCGTGCGGATGCCGAAGCGGCTCAGCGCGTGGAGCGTGATGTTGACATAAGAGGCGGACTGGAGGGGAGACGTGAGTCGGATCTCGGAGTCTCCGTCCAGTGCCGGAAGGGCAAGCAGCAGTCCCGTGATGTATTGGGAACTCACGTTGCCCGGCAGTTCGAAGACGCCGCTCTGCAGGCGGCCGGAAAAGGAGAAGGGGAGTTTGTCCGCCGAGACGGAGATGCCGTTGGCCTTCAGCACGTCCAGCAGTTCTCCGACGGGCCGCTCCGGCAGCCGGCCGGAGCCGGTGAAGAAAGGCTTGTCGCAGCGTGCTGCCGCCACCGGCAGCAGGAACCGAAGAGTCGAACCGCTTTCCCGGCAGTCGAACTGCGGCGCAGTCTGAACGGCGTTCGAAGGCGTGACCGTGAATCGCCCCTGCTCTTCCCGGACATCGGCGCCGAGACCGCGGATGACCCCGACGGTCGTCAGGATGTCGTCCGAGAGGGGCGACGGATCATTCATTTCAATGGTGACGGGACCGTCCGCCTGTGCTGCGCAAAACAGAAGGCGGTGGACATCGCTTTTGGACGCGATGGCGTGGACGGTGCCGCGAAGGCTCGCGGGGCTGAGTCGGACGTTCAAACGGACGTCTCCTTTCCGAGTTCGATGATGTGTTCCAGTTCGTCGACCGGAACGGTATGGGTCATGCATTTCCCGAGTGTTTCGGGAATGATGAGGGCGATATTGCCGCCCATGCGTTTTTTATCGGCCAGCGC
>JAEIGA010005124.1_pt1 | contig 20117 bp, 12 predicted proteins | sample 9270691 | NCBI WGS metagenome assembly JAEIGA01 (sample SAMN17057246, study PRJNA624740) | gut metagenome | biome: biome; isolation source: fecal sample | host: Bos grunniens | place: China: Xizang | collected 2019 | reverse complement strand
TAAGCACGTTGCGGGTTGCAACCGCAGAGGCAGAAACACCGGAGGAACCGATATCGAAGCGATTTTCATCGGCAGCGTAGATGGGAGATTCCGTAGAATCCTGAGTTTCTACACCGACAGGGGCGCCCCAAGGAGAGGCAAGACCGGGGTCTACCGCAGGCGTTACCGGGGTAACAGGGGTTTTGGCAGGAGTTGATTTTTGATATCCTTTGAACATAAGTATATAATTTTGAAAAGGTTTAGGTGCACTACAAAATAATTAGGGTCGCGCACTGACAATATGTTACTCTCAGTCGAGCCGTTTGTCCATACGAATTTGCGTCAAGTAAGCATTTTTTATGCAAGCAGAAGCCGGCACCGGTTACTCCCATAAATAAGACTGCTTGGAATCCACCAACTTACCATCCACGTACAGCTCCATGCGCCACGTCAGTATATCACCTTTTTCGCGACGCTCATCACCGATGAAGAAAAAGCGCTCCGTTCGAGTCTCGGCCGAACTGCGCGCCACAGGGTACACGCACTCAGAGCGCAACTCTTTGGCGCCTGTGGCAGCCTGCGTGTAGCGCATGACCAGTTTTGCCTTTTTGGAGGGCTCTGCATCATACCAAGTTACAAAATAATAATCCCCGACACAATCCTCCATCTCTCGTTTAGACTCAGACCCATACAGCACATACATGGCATGACTTCTCAAAGGAGCCGCAGCCCAATCGTTGCTCGGCTCGGCCGTTGTTTTGAGCGGAATATCTTCCACATCTCTGATGAAAGAGTGGTCATATGAGGTGCAAGCGCCCAAACAGACAGCGACACTTGCAAACAAGATGGATGTGTATGCTCGCATACTCCCATTCATATACTATAGCTCTGTTCTTGTCAACCATTTTCGGCACGTAAGCCCCCACAAATAATCAAAATCTTTGTTTTTTCGTTGACGCGACGCTACAATTATGGTAGGCTCTCGGGTAGAGGGATGAACTGTACCCTCACATTTTTCACAAATATGAAACCGGCAACATTCAACTGCACAGTACTCCGCGACGGCCACCAGTCGCTGGCCGCCACCCGTATGTCCACCGAGCAAATGCTCGAGATTGCACCCATTCTTGACACGATGGGCTTCTCCGCCCTGGAAACCTGGGGTGGTGCAACCATTGACTCCGGGCTTCGTTTCCTCGGCGAGCTTCCGTTCGACCGTTTGGACACCCTCAAGAAGCTGGCCCCCAAGACCCCGCACATGATGCTTCTTCGTGGCCAGAACATGGTAGGTTACACCAACTATGCTGACGACGTTGTAGAAGCCTTTGTGAAGACGAGCGCCAAGCACGGCATGAACATCTTCCGTATCTTCGACTGCTTGAACGACCCGGAAAACATGCGCACCTCCATCCGTGCCGCTAAGGAGGCCGGTGCTACCGCCCACGGTACCATCTGCTACACCACCTCCCCCGTGCACAACTTGGAATACTTCGCTAAGCTCGGTAAGCAGATTGCCGACATGGGTGCCGACGGCCTCGTCATTAAGGACATGGCCGGCCTTATCCCCCCGAGCGAAACAGCCGCTCTTGTAGAAACCCTTAAGAAGAGCACAGGTCTGCCCGTATGGGTACACACGCACGACACCGCAGGCCTTGGCGCCGGTGCCTACGTGGCCGGCATCAACGCCGGTGCCGACGCCGTAGACTGCTCCATTGCCCCCTTTGCTAACGGTACCGGCCAGCCGGACTGCATGCGCATGCTTGCCCTGCTTAAGGGTTACGAGCGCTGCCCCGAGTTTGCCGACGACTTCACCGATAAGCTCTCCCAAATCTCTGCCATGCTGCAGCCGGTTTACGATAGCCTCTCCAAGTTCACCAGCCACGCCAACGAGGTGGTGAACAGCGACACCCTGCGCTACCAGGTTCCCGGCGGTATGCTCTCCAACTTCCGCAGCCAGCTCAAGGAAATGAACATGGCCGACAAGTTCGAGGAGGTATTCGCAGAAATCCCCGTTGTGCGTGAGGCCCTCGGTTGGATTCCCTTGGTAACTCCCACCTCTCAGATTGTAGGTGTACAGGCCATGATGAACGTGAAGTTCGGCCGCTGGAAGCAGATTACCCCGCAGTGCGCCGACGTAGCACTGGGTTACTACGGCCACACCCCCGCCCCGGTGGATCCGGAGCTGCAGGCCCTCTGCGCCAAGCGCACCGGCAAGGAGCCCATCACCTGCCGCCCCGCAGACCTCATCAAGCCCGGCATGCAGGACCTGCGCGACAAGCTTACCGCCAAGGGTATTCCCGCCACCGACGAGAACTGCGTCATCTACGCTATGTTCCCGCAGCAGCTTGAGGACTACTATGCCGGCAAGCGCCCCGAGCTTCCCACCGCTAAGAAGGAAGAGAACTTCGGCGCTCCCGTATCTCTTACCACCGTGGGTGTTTCCGCCGCCATCTCTGGCCGCGATATGAAGATTAACATCCTCGGTCGCGAGTACGACGTACACATCGAGGAGAAGTAATTCTCCCCTCGCTGCAAACAGCATATTTTCAAAGCCCCACGGCGTCATCCGCTGTGGGGCTTTTAGATTGTTGATTTTGGGATTTTGATTTTTGATTTGCCCCTATTTAACGGTTTTGATAGCACCCACCCGCGCGGCAAATACATTCAACATTCAACATTCAACTTTCAACTTTCAACATTCAACATGCCCCCAAAAAGGGGAGGACCCGGCACAACAAGCGCGGGACCTCCTAGGCTCACTATCTCTACAAAAACGATGTTCTCTTAGCGGCGGCGGCGAGCGGCCAGCGCCGCCAGAGCCAGCAGACTAAGGGTTGCCGTGGCCGGCTCAGGAACACTCAGGGAACTAGCGGGCAGCTCGATATACACGCGCTCCATGCCCCAAGTATCGGTCGCCTCGGCATCCAACACCGTGAGATAGTCCACCTTCACCTCTCCTGCCCAGTAATCCGGCAGGTAGATTTGACCGTTGCGATACTCTACTCCCAAACGGAACAAATTCAAATCCCCACCCGAGTTGACAGTGTTGTCGTCAGAATCCGTTACATACAAAGCCTGCAAGGTGTATTGATCCGAGAACTCGGCACCCCACAGAGTTATGCCGTGGAGAACGCTTCCGGTAAGGTTCAGGCCTACACCTACGCGAGCATCGCCCTGCAACGCATTCCACAAATAAGTGGTTAAATTGGTATTCTTGCTTTCGACATGGTACACGCACTCGTCTGACGGCAGGGCAAAGTAGCCGCTGATCATCTGTGAGTAATAACTCGGAGAACTGTATGACTCAAAAGCAGGCATGCCAAAATACTCATACGTATCAGCCAATTCGCCCGTCCACCACCAATCTACACCCACCTGCACATTGCTCATGTTGGTAAGCGCATTGGAGCGATACTTCTGCCACACGGCATCGCCGGTGGGCACGTGGCTCGGTGTCACATACTGTGCCTGCCACCAGTTAATCAAGTTGGCAGACACAGCTGCCCAGCACTTGTAGTCATCCGAGGAGTCTACCTTATCGGCATCATACCACCCGGTTTGTTCGTTTACGCCGTATACCCACAGCGTCTCGTTGGCCTCAGCTACGAGACCCGCGCTCAATGCGCTCAGGATTGTCAGACTTCTTCTCATGGCGAGTCAAGATTAATGTTGCACGCGAAATGTACAGTATTTCTATATGAATAGCAATACTAAATTCATATTTTTCCCATTTTTCCTATTATTTTTATATATTCCTACCCCAAAATACCCGTTTTCACTCATTCCTCCCCCTTATATTGCACCAATATAACCGGCACCTCCCCTCCTCTCCCTCGCCTTACAGACAAGCAGTAAAGGCGCGCCACAATCATGACAAACGGCACATTTTGCCCCACGCAACCGCGAAACCATACAAAAAGAGGGGATATTACATTCTTTTGGCTTCACAAAGCTATAGAGACGTGGTAGAATGCCCACATGGCAAACAAACCCGTAGTTCTTATCATTCGTGACGGTTGGGGCCGCAACCCTCAGGGGCCTGAGGCTGCCAAGCAGACAGGTGATGCCACCGTGCTCGCCAATACCCCTTACACAGATAAATTGCTCGCCACCTGCCCGCACTCCATGCTGGGAGCCTCCGGTCAGGACGTCGGTTTGCCCGACGGCCAGATGGGCAACTCTGAAGTAGGCCACCTCAACCTGGGCGCCGGCCGCGTTGTCTTCCAAGACCTTTGCCGCATTACCAACGCCATCAACGATGGCTCCCTGGCCAAGAACCCGGTTATTACCGAGGCTTTTGCCAAGGCTGCCGGTACACGCCTTCACCTCCTCGGCCTGGTGTCCGACGGCGGCGTACACTCCCACATCGACCACCTCATCGGCGTTGTTAAGATTGCAGCCGAAAGCGGTGTGAAGGACATCATGATTCACGCCATCACCGACGGTCGCGACACCGACCCGAAGAGCGGCGCCGGCTACCTTGCCCAGCTGCAAGAGGCCGTAGCCCCCTATGGCGCCAAGATTGCCACGGTGGTAGGCCGCTTCTACGCCATGGACCGCGACAAGCGCTGGGACCGCGTACAGGTTGCCTGGAACTCCATCGTGCTGGGCCAGGGCGAGGCTTGCACCTGCACCCCCGCTGAGTTCGCCGAGAAGAGCTATGCCGAAGGCGTGACGGACGAATTCCTCAAGCCCGGCATCTTCTGCGAGGCAGACACCCAGCGCGTACGCGATGAAGACGTGGTCTTCTTCTTCAACTTCCGCGCCGACCGCGCCCGCGAGCTCTCCCGCGCCTTCATTTACGACGATTTCGACGGCTTTGAGCGCGGTGCCCACCCGCACGTGCACTACATCACCATGTCTGAGTACGAGGCCTGCTACCCCACCCCGGTAGTATTCGAGCAAGAGCAGCTCACCAACATCCTTGGCGAGGTGATTGCCGCTGCCGGCCTCAAGCAGCTCCGCATTGCTGAAACCGAGAAGTACGCCCACGTTACCTTCTTCTTCAACGGCGGTGTAGAAACCCAGTTCGAGGGCGAGGACCGCATCCTCGTTCCCTCCCCGCGCGAGGTGGCTACCTACGACCTCAAGCCCCAAATGAGCGTAGGCGAGGTGGCAGACAAGTTTGTGGACGCTATTGCCAACTACGACATCGCCATCATGAACTTTGCCAACCCCGACATGGTAGGCCACACCGGTTATCTTGAAGCCGGCATCACCGCCTGCGAGGCCGTGGACAAAGCTCTTGAGAAGAGCGTGGAGAAGATTCTTGCCCTCGGTGGTTGCTGCCTCATCTGCGCAGACCACGGTAACTGCGAGAACATGCTCAACCCGGACGGCTCCCCCAACACCGCCCACACCACCAACTTGGTGGACCTCATCTACTGCGGCCCGGACCAAGACCAGGTGAAGATGAGCGATGGTATTCTGGCAGACATCTCCCCCACCCTGCTCAGCCTCCTCGGCATTGCTCAGCCCGCTGAAATGACCGGCCACAGCCTCGTCACGAAGTAATTTTACCTCGAGCAAATCGCTTTTTCGGGCGCAAAGTTGATATTTTATCGGCTTTGCGCCCCTTTTTTACCCCAAATTTGCCCTTTTTTTACACTTTTTTGCAAAAAAATGAAAAAAGTTAAAGAAAAAGCTTGCAATCATCTTCAAACTACGCTATAATTGCGGCGCACCCAGTGCAAAACAAACCACAAACAAAAGCACGAGTAGCTCAGTGGTAGAGCGGCTGTCTTACACACAGTTGGTCAGGAGTTCGAATCTCTTCTCGTGTATCAAAGGCTGACTTCTTATGAAGTCAGCCTTTTTCGTATGCTCTTTTCTCAAGGTTCAGTTTTTACGAGTCAAGCCCATCCCCACGCATGTGGGGAAAACGCGTCCGGTGCGCCCTACTCGCCTTTTTTTTGACGCATGCTCATAAAGTGCATTTTTTGCACTTTATTGTTCTTTTTGATGCATAACAATAAAATCGGGTCAAGCCCTATTCTGCACATTCGTTAAACTGAACCACGCGGCTGAGGCAGAGCGACTTGTTGGGAAAGAGAGAGAAGAGGCTTGAGGTATTCCATACCAAATAAAAACCCTCCCCATGTGCGCAGTTGAAGGAATCAACGGATTCCAACCCTAAGCGGGGGAGGTTATCTGGGGGGGATTATACATGTAGTACGGATTTTGTCAAGGGGTGGATGGCGAAAAAAGGAAAAAGACTCATCATAAACCCATTTAATGATTTATAAGGCACTTATAAATCATGTGTTATGATTTCTTGCTTTTCATTCATATCCTCGGAGACGCACCCTTCTCAAAGGGTATTCGCTCCATAAACCTCTAACACTTATACGTTAGAGGTTTATTAGTAACAATCAACGACTTAACAACCCTGTGCAGAATCGGTATGCGCCTGTTTTAGCCTATCGCCGCCTGTCTCGCCGCAGGCTTGCCGAAGCCGGAGGTCTCCAAAGGACTAGGGGTGCGGCAGACCTTCTTCATCCGAGTGCGAGACAATCCAATCTTGTACTTTGTGCACGCACTGATTTATGTTATCTAGCACTTCGTATGCCCAGAAACGCATTACTGTCCATCCATTCGTTGTCAAGATATCGTTGCGAATTCGGTCAGCAGAAATGTCGTTTTCAGTCCAGTGGCTATGGTATTTTTTGCCGTCTATTTCGATGTTTAACTTCCTATTGTCGTCAATGATAATCGCAAAGTCTAATGAGTACCTATGCTCTATGTATTGCGGATGAACATTAGTAATGCCGGCTTCGTACAGAGCAGCAAGGAAACGTTTTTCTATAGAAGAAGCGAGTTCTCCATTGGAAATAACCGAATAGATATGGAGCGGGTTAAGATTTATATTTTGTGCATAGTTTGCCAGATTGCTCAGGAGAGGCACGTCTTTGCAATTTGTACAATATTGCAAGTCTCCAACTATGATTAACTTGCTGCGAGCTCTTGTAATAGCCACATTGAAAATATTTTCTTGCTTGAGCAGAAAGGAGCGCGTTTGAGGTAACGCCCCATTTGAGAGAACGGGGGACATGATGATGATGTCCTTTTCATCACCCTGAAACTTGTGCGCTGTATCGATTAGCAAACCTTTTTCCGGTATGTTAACCCAGATGTTTTTGTTCTTGTCGACCAAGTTTCGGATATAATTTGCTTGTTTCCTAAATGGGGTAACAACTCCTATGGAACCTTGAAAACCATTTCTACAAATGATAGTCTCCAATTCTCGAACGACTCTTCGGGCTTCCGATTTGTTGCATGCGCTGCCATCGGAAGGCCTCTCTGTCATTCCAACCACATGTTTCCATACGATACCAGGCTCTTGCGGCATGTAGTTTTCCAAAAAAGCAGGGTTTGTAGCGCAGCGCAAGTTGTCATCATAAAAGTGATGATTTGAAAATTGTATAATATCCGGGTGAGAACGATAATGATTAAGTAACAAATGCGGTGCAGTTACAGCAGGAATCGCTACATCATACAGAGAATTGCATATGTACGAAAAACGAAGATGATTGTCGCCGATTTTGAATTGTTTTCGTAGTTCATCATTTTCGGTGACAGTCAAACGTGAAACATGTTGAAGTTGCTTCGGGTCTCCCACAATTACAGCATTTCTCGCCCTGTACAGGAGAGGAAGGGCTGAGGCAATATCACATTGACTCGACTCGTCGAATACGACGTAATCAAAGAAATTGGCCTGCAAGGGAATGCGATTCCTTGCGGATAATGATGTTACAGCCCAACAGGGGATATAATCTCTGATTGTAGCTAAATCTGATGCGTTAAATGGATTAATCTTTCCATCAGCAAGCGCCTGCCTTATTTTTGCGAGCAAATTAGATATGATTTTTCTCTCTGAGATGCGGGGAATAGTCGTCTTTTTTCTGATAAAGAGCTTCCAATACGTGTTGGAATGTTCTATTATACTCCTGTCTAGTTTCTTTTCTTCTTCATACAGATTTTCTAGAGAGCCGAGCTTTCTCAGTTGATGTAATGCCGAATAATATTGCTTAATCTTTACTATTAAATCGACTCTTTTTCTGATTTTTTCAGCAACGCCCTTATAATAAGTAGCATATTCTTTTTTATATCTGGATTTTTGCGGGTCAATCTTAATCCCTAATATTCTGCAGAAATTCCACAATCTAGCAAGGTGTTGATTATATCTTTCGGTTATTCTCCTTTTGGAGAATAACCAAACAAGCTTGTTCCACAACTTAGACCAATCAACGCTACTTAACTCGCTTATATAGTCTTTGAGGATTTCGAGTTCTAACCTTAAATCGTCAGTATTATATTTTCTTATCTTGCGAAATAGAGTCGGATTTATTTGTCGAAAATGGGAAACTTCTCGTTCCAGAGAATCTACCGTATTTCGTTGCCGAATCAATACTCTTATCTTTTTTAATACCTCCGAGTGTAGCGTGTAGGCATGTTCAAATTGATGTTTCGCAGTTTCGAGTTCGGCTGAGATATTTATCTTTCTTTTATTAGCCAGCAGACAGGTTACAAACTCAGTCAACCTTTCAGCATAGCGGTTATTTCCAAGACGCAGCAAAGAAGGTGCGTTTGTTAAAGCGTTGACTCTCTGCTCAACTATATCAATTGCTTTGTTGTTCTTGCTGACCACAAGAACACTCTTGCCATTCAGAACAGCGTTGACCACAAAATTAGTTATTACCTGTGATTTTCCCGTTCCCGGCGGCCCTGTAATAATGCTAATCTTGTGCGAAAAGCAATCTTTAATGGCACAAAGTTGTTCTTGGTTAAGAGGAGAAACTTGATAAATGTGGCCGGTGTATGTAGGTAAATCATTGGATACCCGATCGGGAAATATGAGCTTTTCCAATGATGTTCCAGAAGATTTTAAAGAAGCGCCCTTCGATAGCTGCTCCAGCTCAGAAGACAAGCCTTTCGTATAATTGGAAAATCCTGTATCGCCGAATAATATGCCCTTGTCAAGAATGTATCCCGATTTTGACGAGGTTTCCTGCGGATTGCTCCAAGGAACCGGCTTCAATATACCATCAAGTAATTGAGCGAGATGATTGAATGGTAAACCGAAATTCTCCCCATCGGTAACATTGCTATAATCAGCATCTTCAACTAATAGGTTCTCTTTATCCAGTTGTTTTACATTTAGCGTAGCCGAATGTAAGTTTATCGTCAGTTTTCGCTCTGCGACAAATGCAGAAAAAACAAATATAGGTATATACTCGCCTTTGTTGTTTATGTAACATGGATAACCTACGTTCAAGTCAACACCATATTGCAAAACAAAGTGTTCGAGTTCATCGGTAAGAGGTATTTCTTCATCAAGGCCTCCCTTCCCACCTAAAAACAGGCCACACCCGCTTTTCAGAGCGACACTCACTTCATCCTTTTTTAGGCATTCCCGGTAATAATTACACAAATCTGAAAACTTCATAAAGGATTAGGAGTTATTGGTTACTTCCACAGCGGGTGGGTTTCCCAGTGCTGCGGCAGCCCCATTTTATGCAGGGGAATTCCCTGTTGCTGTGAATCTTGCAGGAATCGCTGCATGCGGACATACCATTGAGAGGAAGGAGCCACCTGTTTGAGCAGATAACGACAGATGAACAGGAGCGGGGCAAGGTTGGCTTGCGATTGGAGCATGGAGACCGCCCCGGCCAGGCTGACGGTGGGTTTGACCCACTTGCGGGCTTTGTCGGAATAGACGTAATCCCAGGGTAAAGCCGGGGTGTTGTTCATTCGGGGGACAGTCAGGAAGGTTTTATTCCAGATGCGGGCATGGTGAGCACAATCGTTGCGCAGCACGCGCAAGGATGTAAGCCAGGTATAGAGAGTCTTGGCATCGGTCCCCCATAGGGAAGAGATAAGATTCTGCATTTTCTTCCGAGAGTGGGTGTAGAAATGCACCACCGTGCCATAATCCATTACTCCGACAGCCATCCAGAGCGGCAGATAATCATGCTTATCGCCGTATTTATTGAAGAAGTGGTCAATGAAATCAACCCCGCTTTGCTTGACGTTGCCATGCTTATCTCGTTGGATCCGGACACGCTCCAAGCTTTGAATATACCCTTTCCAATGCGGGAAATACGTTTGCTGTGCATAGGCGAACGGCGATTGTCCCGCAGTATGGTGATACGCAATCTGACTACGGAGGGCAACTTCGATACGCTCGATAGCATCCATCATCAGGAAACGCAACTTGCGGTCAAAGAGGTAGTGCGACCACACTTTATCCAGCGTTGTACCGGGGACATAGTTGTCCTCAATCTGTCCGTTTGAGTTTCGGACACGGAAAGGGTGTAGATAGGCGCTGAAGCGGTAATATCCCACATTCCTCAGACGCGGGGTCAAAAGCGACGCATCCGCCACAAGCCCACGATGCTGAAGCAGAGCGACTTGTTGGGAAAGGGAGAGATGCGGCTTAAGGTATTCCATACAAAATAAAAACCCTCCCCATGTTCGCAGTTGAAGGAATCAACGGATTCCAACCCTAAGCGGGGGAGGTTATCTGCACTCATTATACATATGGTACGGATTTTGTCAAGGGGTGGATGGCGAAAAAATGAAAAAAGCACAAAAGACCCATCTTAAACACTCTGAGATATTTTATAAAACACATATAGATAAGGTTTTAAGTTCTTTCTTGTTTTTACCCTCGTCCTCGGAGACGCTCCCTTCTCCAAGGGTATCAAAGGCTGACTTCTTACGAAGTCAGCTTTTTAGTATTCACTTTTCTCATCCAGCGTTTTTACTTGAGCTAGGATATAAAAACTGCTACTATGCGCTAGGTGTATTCTTACAAAACACTTGTATATTCAGGAAAGGCTGCTATGATAGGCAGAGGAAATTGACTGGCAATTCTCTACTTCCTTACATCACAAAATCAACACAGAGTTTTTCATGTTCACGCTATTCAGAACAGTTTTAAGGTTACTCACAAGCAAGTCAACGTATGTCGTTCTGTGCTTTCTTGCCGGTATTGTATTTCTTTACACATGGTTTACCGGCTCCGGGAGACAACACAGTATTATCGAACTGATAGAAAAAGAGAATCCTGCTATGGTGGAGCAAATGCGCCAACTACTGAGCAGATACCCCAATGAAACGCAGATGCTGGGCTTTAAGTACTATCAGAAAAATTATAACACAAATGCACTGCAACACTATTGCAACGACCTAGTCACCAATCAGGACTCCGTGCTGTCCTGCTTGCAAATGCTCAACAACATCGACGCCTGGAAAGGCAGCATTTCCGAGGAGCAGCTGGCGTATCTGGATGCCCTGGCCGGCCAAGCGGTCCGCATGAACTCTAACTCCCACATGCCGGACAGCATGGAATACACCAGAGCAGCAGTAGCGTTATCCTGCCTGAAAAGCTACAATGATATTCTGGAACACGCAGCAAAAGCAGGAGACGACAGCAAAGATTTGGTGATGCAAAACTCTATTTCCGCAATGCTGTACAACATTCTCTGCATGGAAAAAACCACAGCCTCCAAACGGGATTGGGAACTGTATTGCAGAGAGCATGAATGGATGACGGACATGGCTATGCTGCTGATGGTAACTCCTCCCTCGGATGTGGTTATTTCCCGGCAGGCTGAGAATGTGGAGCTATCTTCCACGGATTACCTGAAATCAGCAATCGAACTGTGTGGAAAATACCCCAGCATGGCCAAATTCGCCAGAGAGATTGTGCAAGAGTGGCAGCAGGCTGTAGAAAACAACATGGTCGTCAATACGCAGGGGAATACAGAAGCGGAATTAATTGCGTATAAGTTACCCCTGCTATACGAAGTATACCGTATTTATGGCGGTGTGGCGGACTCCATTTGCACCCAGACAGGCTGCGACGTGGATGAACTACTGAATTTTCTGCTGCTGAATGAAAAAGAATTGGCAGAATTTAAACCGATTGACTTTATACATCTGGCTAGTTCCATCCTGTCCGATAAAAACGAGTTAATAGCGTATTATGCACACATGCAACCGCATTTTCTGCGCCTATATTACGAAGTGGGTGCGGATACCATACGCGAGGTTCTCAGCAAGGATGCGCCGCAGGGTTGCCTGTATCTGCTCAGTGCCGCCTGTTCGGATGAGCAAGGAAATCTGAATGGTCAGGCCGCCAGAAACGCCATGGCTTACGCAAAAATTGACCCGGGCCATGCCTTTAAAGTTCTCAACGAACTGGGGGATGACCCTCGCTTTAAGGAGATTGTAGCCAAGGATTTTCGCATGATGATGTATCTGGATCGCTTCTCTGAGAACTTTGAGGCTCTTGCAGGTGACGAGTGGCGTGGCTACATTGAAAAAGAAATTACAGACCAAGGAGAATGGAAAAACCATTGGGTGGAATACGTTCCGCTGGTAGGTTCCGTGTTGAAGGTTGGGCAGAACTGGGTCAGTGGTTATCCCTGCACTTGGGGGGAATTAGGCTGGGCCGCCTGGGAAGCGGGTGAAGGCGTCGCCATTATCGTGGCTACAGCCACCACCGGTGGAGGCGGCATTGCCATTAAAGCGGCATCGACCGCCGCTAAAAGTTCGCTCAAAGCCGGCGTCAAAGCGGCCGGAAAGAGTCTGGGGAAAAAAGTTCTCAAGACCGGCACCAAAAAATTTGTGAAAGGCTCGTTCAAAAAAAACATCATGCGTAGAGGTGTATCTCTTGCTAGTAAAGGGCTGAGAGCGGGTAAAGTAATGCTGAAACGACAACTCCCGAAGGCCATGAAAAACATGGCAGCAACAGCAGCCAGAACAGCCAAAGGATTAGTTAACGTCCGCAATACGTTTAAGCTGCTGGCAGTGGGCATGATTCTGACAGAAATCGGAGTCCGCACACTGCCCAATGTGGACAAAATTGCGACAGCAGTGGGTGAGCATGTCGGCGAAATTATTGTTGCCATCCAGAAAGTACCCATGAACATTCTTACCGAAGCTGCGAAAAAAGCAGCAGACAGCCAGAGTTATACATCTTATCTTATTTTCGGACTTATCCTGCTGGCAATTAGCCTGTTGCTTCTTTTTTCAAAAACAATCAAAAAACAATTTAACAAACGCTTTGCATGAATAAAATCTGTATTTGTGGCGATACGCGAGCAGGAAAAACGACTTTTCTCAAAGCTATCACCAAAATCAACGGCTATCCCCATTTCGTCTCCGACCCGGAATGGCCGGAAAACCGCGATTTCTACGAAAAAGGCATCGTTGCCACATCAGGTTACTCGCACCTGAAAGGAGAACTGGTGGTGGAGGAAAATAAGCAGTATCCCGTCGATTTTCTCGATTATCCCGGCGAAGATTTCGGTGAAGGTTTTGTACTTAACGGTCGTAAGGAAGAAAAACTCAGCGAATTCATCTGCGAAGGCTCATTCCTGTACTTCTTCATCGAGCCGGATAACCTAAACACCACCCACTTGGGAGCGCTTGTCAACCTGCTGCACTTTTTCGAAGCGCGGCACAAACAACAAGGGAAAGCGGCCAACGCATGCCTCGTGCTGACTAAGGCAGATACATGCTCCGAAGACGAGCTACCGGAACGTACTCAACAGGCCGTGGAAGCTTTAATCGAACAGAGGGCACCCGGATTCCTCCGCACTCTCCGTTCCCACGCCAATTCTTTCACCTGCTGTGCTATCTCGGCAAAAGGGGAGGAAATGGACGCGGAATCTCGCCGTGTTTTCTTTGAGCCCTATTTTCAGCATGAAGACAAGCGTAAACGTTACTGGCTCATTTTAAAAGGTGCGGCTGTCATCATGGGCGCCATTCTGTTATGCCTGGCAGGAGATGCCTTCCGGGAATGGGATGCAGAGAGCACCATTAACGACCCGGAACACTCCCCCTGGTTACGAACCGATGAAAATCTGACTAATTATGATAATAAGTGCCGTAAGCTGCTTGCAGAATTAGAGAAAAAAGCCTCGGAGAATGTTAATATCAAAAATCTGGATGACTACCTGAAAAAACTGGAAAAAATCGGCGATCCGGATAACAGAAAAGACCAAATTGTACATAACCTAAAAGAAAAGGTACGTGAGCAGCTTCACGACAAAATAACAACTCTCCAGCAGAGTTTAAAAACCAACTATCACCATGATGACCTGCGCGCATATAAACAGGCTGTATTGGCATATAAAAATCGTTTCGGTGAATTGCCTACAGAATTGATATTCGATGAGCGCAAGATGGATTTACCTATGATTAAAAATATCCTGAATATCAGCAATCATGGTATAGTCATGTACACAAACAGCAGAGTAGCGGCCATCTCGGAATTCTGTCAAAAATGCACCTCTCTATCGCCGGAACTCCGGTTCGAAATCAACGAAGCTCTGATGACGGCGCGCATGCTGTCCAGCAATGGTATCTATCAAGTCAATGTATCCTGCAAGGGGTTTAAAAAGCCAACCGAAGCAGAACTCACCCTTTCCACTTACCACTACTCGGAAGAACAGTCGGATAATGTAAGATACCATGGCGATTGGCAAGAGGAACACAACAGAAGATTCTCGTTAGAATGGAATGCAGGTCGCAGTATCCACCTGAGTATTTGGGAAGATTCCGACATTTGGGGAGTATCCCCCGATGAAATTGTCCATCATTCCTCCCACTCCTCAGCCGAACATCTGTCTATCCACGATTTCTGCAGCAACAACTGGTTTTTCCCAAACTGGAAAGAAAATAGCAGCAATGTGCTCAATGTACAACTGAAGTGCTCTGTAACAGATCCGACCGGGGAAGAGCTGACAACGGAACGCCTGAATCAGGTATACAAATATGTGTACAGTAATCAATTCTGGAACGAACTCCAAACAAGCTTAAGCAATGACAACAATTGAGTTACCAGCCCAATTGAAAGCCAAGAATGCCCAAGGGCGTTACGAGATACTCTGCCAGAATGCGGCTTGGGACGCCCGCAAGCTCCCCGTTGAGGCCATCGAATTTCAATGGAAGGCCGGCGAGGGCATATATGCACCTGTGTGGTATCTGCACATTCTGCCGAGTGGGCAAGAGGCCTTGCTGTGTTGTTTTGCTGAAGACCTATCCGCCAATGATTCGCGCCCACATTGCCTGCGCCGGACTATCGGCATATGCAATAAAATGCATCTCAACGTCATTACAGCACTGGCACAAGGCACTGTTCCCAAAGAAATGAACTTCGATTCCCAAAACGCCACTTGGAGTATCAGCATAGAATCGGGCTCCGAGGATGCTTCGGCGTGGAAAACCGGAATCCTATACGACGGAGGGCGCAGCGAACGCTACACCTTGCGGAGCAATCTTCTTCCTGAAAAATCCGGGCTAATATCCACGTCCCCCCTCCCCTCTCCTGCCCCGAAGCACAGAAAATCCTGCCTTCTTCCCCTGCTCCCCTGGCTGTTATTTATGCCCGCACTGGGAGTCATCAGCTGGCTATACGACACCAACCAGCAACAAATAGCAGAGCTGCAAGCCTGTAAGGAGAAGATTAACCAGCTCAACCGCGACAACGCCAAAGTGCCGACACTCCACAAGGAAATGCAAGAGCTTCTCAAAGAAAATGAGGGGCTCAGGAAGAGTCTGAAGGCTATGCCGCTCATCCGCAAGCACATCTCCGAGCTACACAGTCTGCTGAACGAAAACTCAGATGACCGGCAGCCCCGGAAGAGTCGGAGCCAAAAGAACAAACAGAAACAAGCCCCTAGTAAACAGTCTCATACGCAAGACGATATGTAGTTCGCAGTCTTTGATGATTAGGCTGCGCCTATGCGCATGTTGATGAAACACGGTGTAAAACTGCTTCTCAAAGGTTGAGCAAGGGAGAGATGCGGCTTAAGGTATTCCATACAAAATAAAAACCCTCCCCATGTGCGCAGGTGAAGGAATCAACGGATTCCAACCCTAAGCGTGGGGCTTCGCGTATGCGCTTGCTACGCCCTCACAGGTAGGAGGTTATCTGTGGTTATTATACATGCAGTGCGGAGTTTGTCAAGGTGGAGGATGGCAAAAAATTCAGTTATGAGCTTGACCCCCAGCTTGTGCATACATACAATAGGTATGTGGGAATCTTTAACTGCATAGAATTAGCGTTTTCTCTACTGGGTGTATTTGCGGCTTTGCTGTGGTTGAAGCCGGGGAGGAGGCATGCCGCCAGATACGCCATGATTGTGCTTCCCTTTTCAGGTCTTTGTTTCATTTTGTATCAGAACCCCGGTGAGTATGGGCGATTCGTGCTGGCACACATGGCCGCCATCATGCCTTTGATAACATTCTTGCTGGGTAAATACATGCTTCGGTGTCCGTGGCGAGAGGTTTTTCTCTCGTTAGGCGTATATGCCCTCATATCGCAGCTGACAGCCTTTGCCTACATGGCACACAACATGCAAGCCCCCGAATCCGGGTGGCCGGAGCTTGTTTTTCCGTTAAGTTTTTACATTGAAGTGCTATGGGCCTGGAGCTTTATCCTGCTGTTCACGCGAAAGGACGACAGCATTCGCCCTGTTGCGCGGATTTATACGGCTGCGGCTCTGCTGATTATCCACAAAAGCATTATCGTATGTTTTATGGCCTTCGGCGGAGATTCGATGAGGTATTTACAGAAGAGTGCCGCGGATGCGGGCTCGGTGGTTCCGGGGCTTCTGTCCGGCTGTGCCTTGATACTGCTGCTTGTGCTCACGTTGTGCTATGCGGCCAGCCTGCGTTATGTTTTACTCCAATCGTGGAAGCGCTCTATCGGCGCTGTGGTAGTCGCCATGCTGGCGCTCAGCATCGTAGCCGGTATCTATTACCACGTTCTGCATGTGAGAGTGAGTGAGCAATTGAACCTAACCGAAAATCTGTTAACAGCCATAGAGGAAGCCAACCCTCACGCGGTGGAGCGCTGCCTGCAACAAGGGGTGGATGTCAATATGCCGCAAATTGCCCACAGTGACCAAAATGGCGAGCTATCTATTTTCTATCCCTTAATCCATGCCACGGCCAGAAATCAGGTTGCTATCGTCAGGTCGTTGCTCGCAGCCGGTGCCCATGTGGGAGTGAAGCGAAACAACGGAGACACGGCGTTAATCTCTGCCTGTATCGAGAATAATCCGGAAATGATTCAACTGCTACTGCAAGCCGGTGCAGATGTAAATACCAGAAACGATGATGGTTACACGCCCCTCATTCAGTCGGCCCTGAGCGGGCCTTCGGTGCCCTCCATCACCGCGCTTCTGCAGGCCGGCGCCAATACCAATGCCTCAGATAATGAGGGCTCAACAGCCTTGCACTATGCCACCCTGCCGGAGGAGGAGGAACGCCCTGCTGCGCTCGCTACCATGCGCCTGCTGCTGGAAAACGGCGCACAGACCAATATTCAGGATAGCGAGGGCGATACCCCGCTGCTGCACTGTGCGCGCGATGGTTTTACCGAGGGGGTGCGGCTGTTGTTGGAATATCAGGCAACCCCCGCTTTGAGCGATAAAAAGGGTATGCACCCACTCCAATATGCAGAGCAAAACGGCCATACCGAAATCGTTGAACTGCTGCGAGCGTCTCAACCGGGTTCGTAAATACCTTCCTTCCCGAACAATATGGTTCCGTGGGTTCCGGAGGAATTGCACGGCTAGATGAATTATTCACGCATATTCCTTTTTTTGCTTGCATTTACGCCCTTGTGATTTATAATAATCTTGTTACTTTTTTCTTCAATATGAGAGTTAATAGCATTAAGGTACAGAATTTTAGGTGCTTTGAGTCTATGACTGTCAATTTCGATAGTCGCCTGACGGTTCTTGTTGGCAAAAATGGAGCAGGAAAGTCAACCGTTCTCGACGCTGTAACCATTGCTTTGGGGGCGCTTTCGTCAGAACTAGTCAGGAAGACATACGGAATTAGCAAAGGTGATGCTAGGAACGTATGCTATGCCTTAGGGAGTGGCATCGATGTTCAGCCCCAATATCCAGTTCTGATTGAGGCGAACGGTACGATTGCAAATGAGCCAATAAACTGGTCACGAATTCTACGAAATCAGTCAGGGCGAACGGTCTTATACGAATCTGAAAGCTTCAAGAGGCTTGCTACTTCTTATTCAAAAAGAACAGCACAGGGGGATGCTAGTCTTATCCTTCCTATTGTTTCCTATTATGGGACTGGAAGACTTTGGTCTCAAATGAAGGAGAAGCCCAAAGATACTTTAGCTAAAACCTCACGCCTAAATGGATACTTAGACAGCCTTGCTGCTTCGGCAAACAATAAGCTGATGATTCAATGGTTTCGCAAAATGACGATGAGAGATTTGCAGAAGGGGGTGACCAGCCCTGAATTTGCAGCGGTCAAGCTCGCGATGTCACGATGCGTTGAATTTTTAACAGGCTGTTCTAATGTTGAGGTGTTCTTTAATCTGGATAATTTAGAAATTGCAATCAAATATTCAACATCTACAGGGGAGCAAATACTTAATTCTCTAAATCAGTTAAGTGACGGCTACAAAAGCACTATAAGCTTGATAGCGGATATTGCCTATCGAATGTCAATGCTTAATCCTCAACTTGCAGAAAAAGTTTTAGAAGAGACTCCTGGTGTTGTCCTGATTGATGAAGTCGATTTACATCTGCACCCCGCATGGCAACATAGAATATTGCAGGATTTAATGAACATTTTCCCCAAGGTGCAATTTATTGTAACCACTCACGCTCCTTCCGTAATCCACTCGACAAAAGAAGGTCGCTTGGTTGTGTTGGGAGACGGACATGTTCAAAGTGATATTTTGAGCCCGTATGGTAAGGATGTAAACTCTATAATGTCTGAAATTATGGACGTCTCAGCACGTCCGGAGACGGTTCGCGATTTATTCGAAGATTTTTATCATCAACTAGACGCGTGCGAGTTTGACATCGCTGAGAAAACATTAAATAATTTGACACGAATACTTGGAGAGTATGATCCCGAGGTAACTTCTTGTCGAGTGTCGTTGCAATTAGAGAAATTAGCATGATTTTCATTCACAAAGGGAAAGAGCCTAGGGAACTTACAAAATTTAAAAGTCAACCTTTTTCCAATTACAACAACATCCCTTCTGATATAAAATCAGCAATCCTAGAAAAGCTGATTGAGGAGCAACGTGAGCTATGTGCCTACTGCACATGCCACATTCCAGAAGAGGATGCAAAAAGAAGAGGGCAACATCCTGTGACGATAGAGCATTTATATCCTCAGAGCCCTTGCGGTGAAGATACTCGAGCTTGTTGGGATTTACGGTATAGCAATATGTTGGCTGTATGTTCAGGGAATCGAGGTTGCGGTGCAAATAAAAATTTCACGTGCGATGCAAGAAAGGGAAATACCATAATTCGATTGAGTCCTTTTGATTATCATTGCATTTCACAGATTCACTACCGAAATAATGGTGACATATATGCAGATGAGGAGGAGTTAAATCGAGAATTAAACGAGATACTTAATCTGAATTGCAAGGCCAGATCTTTATCCGCTAATAGAAAAAAGGTCTTAGATGATATTAAAAAGACTTTGCCTCAAGATTCTCGCTTCAAAAAGAGTTGCAGACGAATGTTAGAAATACTACAGGAAAATCCATTGCCATTTTGTGGAATGGCAATCGAATGGCTGAAAAGAAAAAGTTGCTGATTCACCTATACGAAAAGATTGTCTTTATATTTATTCAATTAAAATTACGATGCCTAAAAGCACAAGAGCTGCAATTTGAGTCTTTCTAAATTATGGCATCGCTAACCTATACTAACCCCTCTTGTCCTCGGAGACGTACCCTTCTCCAAGGGTATCAAAGGCTGACTTCTTACGAAGTCAGCCTTTTTCCTATCCTCTTTTCGCAAGGCTCAGTTTTTACGAGTCAAGCCCATCCCCACGCATGTGGTGAAAACGCGTCCGGTGCGCCCTACTCGCCTTTTTTTTGACGCATGCTCATAAAGTGCATTTTTTGCACTTTATTGTTCTTTTTGATGCATAACAATAAAATCGGGTCAAGTCCAATTCTGTACATTCGTTAAACTGTGAGAGTGGCAAAATTAAATGCGACACCATGAGGGCACAAAAAAAGGTGCCTTTCTGAATAAGAGATGGTATAGTCAATTCGTCAAAACAAACTCACAATCTCAAATGAAAAGCACCAAGACAAAGACTACTACTTTTCG
>JAEIGA010005123.1_pt1 | contig 20117 bp, 17 predicted proteins | sample 9270691 | NCBI WGS metagenome assembly JAEIGA01 (sample SAMN17057246, study PRJNA624740) | gut metagenome | biome: biome; isolation source: fecal sample | host: Bos grunniens | place: China: Xizang | collected 2019 | reverse complement strand
ATCGTAGGTTTGTCCGTTCACACCCACCAACTCTCCGTTCTTAAATTCAAGTACGATATCCTCCTCGCCTTCTTTAGTGACTTGTTTGAGGTAGGCCGTCTCAGGCAATCCTTGTTTGCTATCTAGGATCTCGCCACCACAGATACTGGTTCCCCAGAGGCCTACGTTGTAGGAGTATTTGAGTTTCTCGAAGTCAGCCGCAAAACCATGCTCGTTGAGGTAGTCAATCTCCTCTTGGCGAGTGAGAGCTTTATCACGAGTCAAGGTAATAATTTCTACCCCAGGAGCAGCGACGAGGAAAGTCATATCAAAGCGAACTTGATCATTGCCCGCACCCGTAGAGCCATGTGCAATAGCATCAGCCTCTACTTCGCGTGCGTAGCGAGCAATAGCCAATGCTTGGAATATACGTTCAGAAGACACAGAGATCGGGTAAGTACCATTGCGGAGCACATTACCATATACCATATACTTAATGCTCTTATCGTAGTACTCCTGTTGTACATCAAGTGTTACATATTTGGCAGCACCCAACTTGTATGCGTTCTCTTCGTTTTGACGCAATTGTTCCGCGCTGAATCCACCAGTGTCTGCACAAACGGCATGCACCTCATAGCCCAATTCTTTAGCGAGATACATGACGGTATAGGAAGTATCCAATCCACCGCTATATGCTACTACCACGCGTTTTTTATGAGGCGGCTCAAACAACAAACCAGTACAGAGGCAACGCTCAAAATTATTGCGACAAAGCACATCATAGTTCACACAACTTTCGCAGCCCTTCCAGAATTTAGGATCAGAGGTCAAGTCTTGGAATGTGACTGGCTTAAATCCTAACTCGGTGTTCATTTTCATCACGGCAGCGCCCGTAGTAAGGGAGAAAATCTTAGCATTAGGGAACAACTCTTGCGAAAGTTCCACGATGCGGGTTTTGATTTGCTTAGCAAGTCCCATGTGACGATATTCTGGTTTTACGATAAGACCAGAGTTTGCGACAAAGTGTCCATGATCCCAACACTCTACATAACTAAAACCAGCAAACTTATCACCGTCCATAGCAATCACCGCCTTACCTTCGCGCATTTTCTGCGCCACATACTCCGGATTACGCTTCGCGATTCCTGTACCACGATCTTTAGCTGCCTCTTCAATAGTTTGTAGGATCTCAGCAACATAAGGTATGTGCTTCTCGGAAGCCACCTCAATTAAAAATTGTACCATATTATTCTCGAAATAGTAAAAAAAGCGTGCAAAGGTATATATTTTTTTTTAAATACACAAATAAAATCCGCATTCAATCGGACTTAACAAAAAAACAGGCAATCCATAGTGCTTCATTATAATCAGTTTGTTGAGCACCATTTATCCATTCCATCCATATTGAAAAGGAATCCATTGGTCAAGAAAACACAAGACAGAGACGCATCTCGACTGCCGTAATTTATCCGATGAATTCGTGCAAAAGTACACATCATCTTCTGATCTTACGCTATAAAAAGAATCATCACTTCTACGATGCAAATCGTCTTAATACAAACTATTTAAAATATTCTGTATAGTTATCTAAAAACAACTGTATTGCCTCTTGCAACGAACCATAATATTCGCCACCCGCAGCATTTGCATGCCCACCCCCATTGAATACCTCATTAGCGAAAGTATTCACCGGGCGATTACCCTGACTTCGGAAAGAAAGTTTGATTTTTGTCTTGACGCCACCATTCCTCTCCATTTCATCAGGAGTTGCCTTATCCTCACGCATAAAGACAGAATAATAAATATCCTTACTTTGAAGCGGCATATTCACTATACCTTCGGCATCTCCTTTCTGAAAATTAAAACGATACAAATCCTTACGACTAAGACATATGAGCGCCGCATGATATTCCGAAAAAACACGCATTTTTTTGTACAAACAATAGCCCATCATTTTTATGCGATCTATAGAATATTGATTAAAAACTGCGTTATAAATAGCATCTTTATCAACTCCTACACCGATAAGTTCAGCAATTATTGAATATATTTGTGGCCGATTAGAATTGTACGAAAAATTACCAGTATCCGTCATCAACCCCGTATATAGACATTGCGCAATATTCAAATTTATTTTATCTTTGACCAACTCATATACCAGTTCACAAGTAGAAGACGCATTTGGCACAGACAAAATCACATCCGCAAACTCTTCTGGATACAAATGATGATCAATCATTACTTTGGGACAAACAAGATCTTGCAATTTACCCCCCAACACTCCAATACGTTTTAGAGCGTTAAAATCGAGACAAATGACCAATTCCACGCCCTCCAAATACGTATCAGCTTCATTTACATGTGTATCATACAACAAGACAGTATCCGCCGCAGGCATCCAAGCCAAAAAATCGGGAAATGCATTTGGTACAATCACACACACCTCTTTACCCAAAGATTTCAGGAAATGATATAGAGCCAAACTACTACCCATCGCATCTCCATCGGGTGATTGATGGGTCAAAACTGCCACTTTTTTAGCATTTTTAATATAGGTATATATTTCGTTCATACTATCTTATAAAAATACCTGCAAAGGTACTACTTTTTTTTTATACCTGCAAATTTTTTCACAAAAACAATAAGAATTCGCATGCGCGCTTGCGTATGTAAAAAAAAAGTAGTACCTTTGCGCAATTTTTTACGCCAACATTGTTTATCAACAAAAATATAACTTATAAAATGAAACAAACTTTTATTTCAATTCTATTACTTAGTGTATGTGTACTAAGTTTTGGACAACTAGCCGAAGACAAAGTACTGTTAACCATTAACGGAGAACCTGTGATGCTTTCTGAATTCCAATACATCTACAAAAAAAACAACCAAGGGAGCAGTATTGAAAAGAAATCAGTAGAGGAATACCTAGATCTATTCATTAATTTCAAACTCAAAGTTACTGAAGCAATTGCGCAAGGAATTGACACTACCGCCGCATTCAAAAAAGAGTTGGCAGGTTATCGCGCGCAGGCGACACCAAAATACCTCCAAGATCAAGTAGCAATTGACAGTTTAGTTCAACTAAGTTACAAACGTTTAGCTAAACCACGCAAAGCATCTCACATCGCCGTACAATGCCCCCAAGACGCAGATTCCATTACTTTAGCAGCCGCTAAAGCACGCATCGACTCGATTCGCCTACGTGTGACTGCAGGGTTGCCACGAGAAGTTAGAAAACATGGAAAGATTATGACACAACCCGGTATCATTGAAGACTTTAACGAAGCTGCATTGTTATATTCAGAGGAACCATCTGCCAAGCACACACGCGGCGAATTGGGATGGATTCAACCCTTCCGATATGTATATTCATTTGAAGATGCTGTGTATACAACCCCCGTAGGCGAAGTAACAGAGGTTTTTCGTAGTCCATATGGTTTCCATATTGCAAAAGTACAAGAAGAACGAGACTTTGAAGAAGTAAAAGCATCTCACATCATGAAGATGGCCCCAATGGGAGATGTTCAAAAAATGGCTGAGGCTCAAATAATGATGGATAGCATCTATTTATTAGCTATTCGAGACACCACAAATTTTGCCACATTAGCAAGAGCTAATAGTGACGATAAAGGATCTGCCATGCGAGGTGGAGAACTCGGCTGGTTCGGTCGAGGTGCAATGGTACAACCATTTGAAGACATTACTTTTGGATTAGAGAAAAACGAAATCAGCAAACCATTCCAAACTCGTTTTGGCATTCATATATCAAAATTACATGACAAACGTGGTATCCAACCTTTAGATAGCATGCGCGGTCAAATCCTTCGTCAAGTACAACGCGATCAACGCATGTTGATTGCTGAAACCAGTTTCATCAACAAGACGCGCGCAGAATATAATTTACCCCAAGAAATGAGCGATGCAGATGTAAAAGCATATGCAGATGCTCATTTAGAAGAAAAATATACCGATCTCCGTAACCTAGTTAAAGAGTACCATGATGGTATCTTACTGTTTGATGTATCACTTCGCGAAGTATGGGATAGGGCCAATCAAGATACTGATGGACTCAAAAAATTCTTTAAAGCGAATAAAAAGCAATACACATGGGATACACCACGCTTCAAAGGATACATAATTTATGCAAAAGATAAAGAATCAGCACAATTGGCAAAAAAAATCATCCAAAGCACTTCTACTCCAGATTCCATCATGAGTTATTTAAATAAACGAGTAAACATTGATAGTATAACACACGTTAAGGTGGAACGCGGTTTGTGGGTTGCAGGAAAGAATGCAGTTGTGGACAAAGAAGGATTTAAACTTAAAAATGTAAACTACACACCCAATGAAGAATATCCAGTTGTGCTAGCTGTTGGTAAAGTAATCAAAGCACCTGAAGAATATACTGACGAACGTAGCAAAGTAACTACCGACTATCAAGATCACCTAGAGAAGCAATGGGTAGCGAGATTGCGCCAAAAGTACAACGTAGAGATTAAGGAGGACGTATTAAATTCCATCAAATAATCTTGCCTTGAAATTTAGGAATGCCATATTTGTATTAATAGCACTAGTGTTGACAAACATACTAGTGTACCATTTTGTTGTACGATGGGATTTAACCGATGACAAGCGATATAGCATTTCATATCCTACACAGCAGCTCTTAAATGGGCTAAATGACTCATTAGAGATTTCCTTACTGTTAGATGGCGAACTCAACCACGGCTTTATGCGTTTAAAAAAAGCAGTTCTTGGAATAATAGAAGAACTTAACGCCTACACAGAAAAAGGGATACACCTACGTCCAATTACTCCGAGTGATTTACAGGGACTAGAGCCTACAATCATCCACGAACGCACCCATAGAGGACAAACTGCACAAACCACCATATATCCCTATGCAATCATTAAATATGGAAGCAAGAGAACTACGATTGCATTACTGAACAACCAACGTGGTTTAAGCGGAGAGGAAAATTTAAACCATAGTATTGAAAACTTAGAATACGCCTTTGTAGAGGCAATTCGACGATTAACTCAGACACATGTGGAAAAAATCGCCTTCATTGAAGGACATGGCGAGTTAGGAGAGCGAGATGTATATGACTTGACATTGGCCTTAGCACAATACTTCCAAATTGATCGTGGTCGTTTGGGAAAAGAATCAGGAGTATTGAACGACTATAAGGCTGTGATTATTGCAGATCCACAATCCGCTTTTAGCGAAACCGACAAATACATATTGGATCAATACATTATGCAAGGCGGACGAATTTTATGGGTTGTAAATGGGGTACGTTTTTCCCAAGATTTTTTATCCACCCAAGGAAATACTCCCATCGTTGCTTTGGATCTAAACATTAACGACATGCTTTTCCGTTATGGAATACGAGTTAATCATGCTTTAGTACAGGATTTGCAATGTCTCCCTGTACCTGTTGATGTATCAAACAATGCAGAGAACCCAAATTGGCAACCTATGCCATGGACATATGCCCCTTTATTATTGACATCGCAAAAATCTCCTATCACACGTAATGTGGCACAGGTAACCGCTACGATGGCTAGTGCAATAGATATAGTCGGCGGTGAAGATGGTATAAAAAAAGAGATTTTGCTTGCGACTTCCTCGGCTAGTAAATTAACTAGGACACCTGCTGAAATCAACTTAGGACTCGGGGTAGATAACGAACACAGTTTTCAACATGCATTTATTCCTGTTGCAGTAAGCCTAGAAGGAGAGTTCACCTCGATATATGCCCATTTACTGCCTCCTGATTCAATCCAACAACATGCTCCAATATTGAAAAAAAGTAAACCCACTCGACAAGCAATAATTGCTGCAGGTAGTACCATTCGCAATGAATGGCATCAAGGGAAGCCCTTGCCGCTTGGATATGATAGATACACCCAAACTCAATTTGGAAATCGTGACTTTTTTATAAATATTCTATTATACTTAATAGATGACGAAGGGTGGTTAAAGTTACGTCAAAAAGAAATTACTCTACGTTTAATAAATGACCAGCGTGCACGTCAAAGCATATTTGCCGCGCAAATAATAAGCATTATATTCCCTCTATTCTTATTGGGATTGACATGCCTCATCATGATTATTTTTAGACATAATAAATATACAAATAAAGGATAGCACATGAAATACGTTTTTAGTCTCATCATATGCTGGTTTGCTACTTTGAGCACAATTCTGGCTCATGAAATGCAACCATACCCATTAGATACTATTAATGGCAAAATTTATTATCGTTATACAGTTGAAAAAGGTATTGGTTTATATAGGATTGGAGTAAACTTTAATGTAAGTCAAGAAGACATTTTAGAACTAAATCCAAGCATACAAACTACGGGATTGAAAATTGGAGAACAAATTTTGATTCCTGTAAAAGGTACAACACTCACTCAGACAACTTTGCTCGAGAATCTAGACTCTGCAAATATCCCACCACAACAGGCGATGTCACTCCCATACCCAGTAAACACTATTAAAGTACAAGAATTGAACGCTATTCCAAAGGATAGCAGTTACGCCTCACCTTCCTTCAATTCTCCTAACCAAGATACAACAATCGTTGAAAAAGACACTATCCGCTTAGCATTAATTTTGCCAATACATGCTAATGCTACTAAACGCAATCAAAATACAGAACGTTTCTACGATTTTTATGCAGGGGTTCTCATGGCGATTTATGATACCCAGGCAGCAGGAATATACATTGAACTTTTTACTTACGACATTGACAAGACACTTCCCTCAATAAGCAATTTATTGAATGACCCGACATTTCCAAAAGTAGACGCAATCATCGGTCCAGCATATGCCCAGCAAGTGGACACTGTAGCCAAATTAGCACAAAAAGATAGTACCTTTTTACTAGTTCCTTTCGCCTCCGAACTCGAACAAATAAATAACAATCCGTTTATTATAAAATTCAATCCTTCAAATGAGAAAGAGATTGAAGCATTTGTTAAATATCTCGCTAAAAAGAAAAACGAAATAAATTGTATATTAATTGAACAGTCCGAAGGAGAAATAATACCTCAAAGCATCCAAATATTACATAATGCTCTAAAATCTCGTCAAATACCTATGACCAAAACTACTATTGATCAAATCATGACAAATACCCTGAGCCATGCTTTCATACCTAACAAAGAAAATATTCTCATATTCAACACAAAAAATTATGATAATTTGCAAACAATCATGCCTTATCTTGAAAAAATACACAACGAATATCCGTTCACTCTCTACACACATTACTCATGGCAGGATGAAAAAATACCTTTTTCACAAATATACACCTCAGTATTCAAACAAAGTTACCAAATACCTGGTAATTATTCACAACGTTTTGAACAATATTTCAACTATTCTATTATACAGAAGCTGCCTCGTTATGACCTTTTAGGATATGATCTAACAAAACATCTGCTTTTGATATTGCAAACGAAAGAACGCTTAAATGAAATACCAGCAGAGCATTTACAATACACTGGTATTCAATCGAATATACGATACCAACGCTTACATCAAGGCGGCTATGAGAATCAGACTGTACATATACGCCACAAATAACATGAATAGACTCATATCCATATTAATTCTAATATTATGCTGCATTACAATAGCCGCTCAACCGAGATTACGTCAACCTGAAATATATTTTGGGGGGCATGCAGGTATAATGGCATCTACAGTATTATTCAAGCCAAGTATCGGTCTTGACTTATTGGAGTCTCCTCTATCACCTAATGGTGGTTTAGTATTTCGTTATGCGGGGCATAAAGTATGCGCTATTCAAGTAGAACTAAACTATATGCAACGAGGATGGAAAGAAACGATAAAAGCAACAACAACCCAATCTTCCATCAACTACTTAAGGAGGTTACATTATATAGAAATTCCGTTATTAATGCACCTATATTTCGGCAAAAAGCACACACGTGGGTTCATAAATCTTGGTCCACAAATAGGATATTGTTTTCTTGATGAAGCAACTGGTAATATCAATCCCGATGACACACACCAATACATTACTATTCAAAATAAATTCGATTGGGGATTGGCTGGCGGAATCGGGATTTATTATCGAACTAACAATATTGGATTATTTCAGTTAGAAGCACGTTTCAATTATAGTTTTGGAAGTATATTCAACAATCGAAAAATTGATTATTTCGAATTCTCCAATCCTATGAACTTGAGTCTAAATCTAGCATATCTATGGGAATTTAAAAATAAACGATAATACAAATACAATATGGGAAAAATAATTTCATTAGCCAATCAAAAGGGGGGAGTAGGAAAAACCACCACATCCATTAACCTTGCAGCTGCATTAGCAATGTTGGGCAAACGAGTACTATTGGTAGATGCTGATCCCCAAGCAAACACATCATCTGGACTTGGTCTTGAGCTTCAACAATTAGAACATACAATATACGAATGTCTCATTGATAGAGTTGACCCCAGGACAGCCATTATGCCAACGAAAACTACTAATTTATATGTAATGCCATCACATATAGATTTAGTAGGAGCTGAAATAGAGATGCTCAATGCGGATAATAGAGAAAATATCTTAAAAAACATACTGCAACCACTACGTACTGAATATGACTACATCTTAATCGATTGCTCACCTTCATTGGGATTAATCACCATAAACGCTCTCACCGCAAGCGATGGCATTATAATACCTGTTCAATGTGAATTCTTTGCGTTAGAAGGTATTGCAAAATTGCTAAACACCATAAAAATCATCAAATCTAATCTTAACCCTTTATTACGAATTGAAGGATTTTTACTTACGATGTACGATGCTCGTCTACGTCTATCTGCACAAGTCCATGATGAAGTGCGTCGTCACTTTGGAGATTTAGTATTCGATACTGTTATTGCTCGTAATGTTCGTTTAAGCGAAGCACCCAGTCATGGAATGTCTGTATTAGAATACGATCGTAACAGCAAAGGAGCTAGGAACTATACCAATTTAGCGAAAGAACTTATAAGAAGACATCAATTATGAAGAAAACATTAGGATTAGGAAGAGGATTGGATGCCCTCATAGACACGACCCATATCGTTACTGCAGGTTCATCCTCTATTAACGAAATAGCATTAGAAAAAATATATGCTAATCCAGATCAACCTCGTCAAACTTTTGATGAAGAAGCTCTGCAAGAGTTGGCACAATCTATCAAAGAGCATGGAGTCATTGCTCCTATTACTTTGCGCAAAGACCCACATGGTAAATATATGATTATCGCAGGAGAGCGTCGCTATCGTGCAGCAAAACTAATTGGTCTAAACACAATACCAGCATACATCCGCACTGCAAAAGACGAGCAAGTAATGGAATGGGCTCTGATAGAAAATATTCAGCGTGAAGATTTGGATGCAATAGAGATTGCCTTAGCATATCAACGACTCATAGATGAATATCAGCTCACACAAGAACGTATGGCCGAACGAGTTGGAAAAAAACGTGCTACTATAGCGAATTATTTACGACTACTTAAACTTCCTGCTGAAATCCAACTAGGAATCAAAGAAAAAAAGATTGATATGGGACATGCTAGGGCTATACTTGGCTCCTCCTCACCAGAACAGCAACTGAGCCTTTACAAAAAAATATTACATAATGGATTGTCTGTCAGAAAGGTAGAAGAATTAGTCAATGCCGTAAAGATTGATAAAAAAACTAATCGTGCTACCACTAACTATATTAAGCAACAAGAATTACTCAGTCATGCACTTCAGCTACCAGTTAAAATTAATAACAAACAAATAATTATTACGTTTACAAACGAAAAAGAATTAAACAAACTTATTAATACGTTAATTTGAAACGGATAATTCTATACATAGTATTATTTTTTCACGTTGTATCTGCTATGTCCTCTCCTGTAGACGCCATGCTCGTAGATTCTATCAAGGGAGATACATCGGGATTCGCTATGTCTTATTCCCAAAAATCAGCCATAATTGTACATCAAGACTCCATACCACTTACACAAAAAGAGATTGACCGTTTATCCTGGAAGCCCAATCCCATGAGAGCGGTATGGCTAGGAGCCATTGTGCCTGGGTTAGGTCAAATCTACAATCGAAGTTACTGGAAGCTACCTATTGTATACGGAGGATTTATGGGGTGTATTTATGCTATCACATACACCAATAACCAATACGAAAGTTACAAAAATGCATATCAAGACATCTACATTGATAATCAACACGGCGTGGTAAGTAATGATCCTAACAAGTCCTATATTGCAATCTTGCCTGAAGGCTATACTATAGATCGAATGGGAGGAACCACAGCATATATCAATAGACTAAAAGATTGGCAAAACAAAAATCGCCGCTTTCGCGATTTATCCATTGCTGCAACAGTCATTGTCTACGCTTTAACATTGGTTGACGCATATGTGGATGCACAATTGTTTGACTTTGATATATCATCAGACTTGTCATTAAACATTTGTCCACAACTTTATTACGACTCACAACATCAACGTACTGCTGAAGTTAAACTAGCGATAATTTTCTAATGAAACAACTTTTATTTATATTATTTATTTCAATCAGTATTGTTTGCTATGGGCATGATACAATACTATTGAATACCACCCAAAGTTTGAACAATATTTGTATTGATGATAGTTTAGATAACGCATTGATATTCTTCGATGATGCACTAGTTTGGCACGATACTATAGAATGCATTCCTAGTGATATTATTGCAGAATTACCTGACTCTTTATATACACAACGACTACAAAGACTTCCTTTTATCATTGAAGTTCCATATAATGAAGTTGTTAAGCACCATATTTTACGATATATAAAGAGAGCTCCACGCCAAGTAGCAATCCTACAACGTAAGGCTGAATATTATTTTCCATTTTTTGAAAATATTTTAGCTAAACATGGACTTCCCTATGAATTGTGTTATATGCCAATTATTGAATCGGGATTAAATCCTCAAGCTCATTCTCATATGGGAGCAGCTGGACTATGGCAATTCATGCCCGCTACTGGAAAAAAATATGGACTAGAAATAAACTCGTTGGTAGATGAACGATTGGATCCTATACGTTCTACAGAAGCCGCATGCAGGTTCTTAAAATATTTACATAATATGTTCAACGATTGGAGTCTTGTGATTGCAGCATATAATTGTGGGCCTGGGAATGTTAATAAAGCAATCCATAGAGCCAATGGGAAACGTGATTTTTGGAGTATCTATCCCTTTTTACCAACAGAAACTCGCGTATATGTTCCTCTTTTCATCGCTGCTACATATGCTATGAATTATGCCCAAGATCATGGAATATGTCCCGCAAATCCATTGCCTACTATGGCAACAGACACAATTATAACGAACAAACGTCAACACTTACAACAAATCGCCGATAACTTAGAGATACCACTAGAAGAACTTCGAAGATTAAATCCTCAATACACTCACGATGTTATTCCTGGAGAAAAATATTACTCAATATGTTTACCCAGTCATAAAACTGGTTTATATATAGACAATGAAGAAACCATATTGGCATACCAAGCTGATGAATTGATCCATAATCGTCGAGCCGAGATTGAATTGCTACAATGCACATCTATCCAAGGTGGCTATTCAGTTAATGGAGTGACTTATTACAAAATACAAGAAGGCGATACACTTGGCGAAATAGCGCTAAAATTTCGCGTAAGCGTTAAACAACTAAAAGATTGGAACGGATTAACATCAGATATGATCCGAGTTGGCAAAACACTAAAAATTGGAAGATAACATTAAATTTTCGTTGAGTCTTGAAACCTACCAAAGTATATTATTCCATCGCAGAAGTTCGCCAGATGACCAACTTGCCTGCATCTACATTATATTATTGGGAAAAACAATTCACGCAATTATCTCCCCATAAAGACGAACGTAACAACCGATATTATACAGAAAAAGATATCGAACTTATTAAACAAATAAAATATATCCGTAACGAACTACATATCACACGTATTCAAGCGATTCGTTCAGAATTGAATAGTGGTACAAAAAATATAGATTTACGTCAAAAACTAAGTGAAATCTTGCATCAAGTAAAAAATGAAATAACAGAAATTAAAGCAAAAATCTAGTAAAAATTTTACAATGCTTGCATATAGCAGATTTTTTTTGTAACTTTGCAGCGAAAAAGAGATAGCGCATGATTAAACATATTCACAAAATACTTCATTCTATTATTTTGTTTTGCATATTAACAATCCTAGGGTGTCAACGACAACCACAAAAAGCAAAACTACTCGGAGAAGACGAACATATTGATTCTATCTCTATGGCACAAATGCAGTTCAATATTCATATGGCCGATGCCGCTGATAAAGAATGTAAAATGTTTGTACAAAAGGATACATTTCAGTATGCTATGGATGATTTTGGTTTTTGGTACACTAAAACTATAGATAATCGTGCCGATACAATACAAAATGGTCAGGAAATATCCTTGCATGTTCAAATAAGCGAAATAGGGGGACGTTTACTTTCTGATTCAAAACATATTTATATTGTGGGAAGCGGAGAATTACCTATCGCCATTACTCGTTCGTTAAAAATGATGTGTGTCGGTAATCAAATGAGAGTTATAGCCCCATGGTATACCGCTTACGGTGTGAATGGAACAAGTACCATCAAAGCATATAGCAATTTACTAATTACAATTACCATAGAAAAATGAAAATAAAAATTACATATTTTTTACTCCTATCTTTTTTGTTGGCAGCCTGCAACAATGGGAATATTTATTCTGATCTACTTAAAGAAGAACGCAAGTTAATTGAATCGTACATTCAACGCCAAGGCATTATTGTAGTCACAGAAGAACCTGCAGAATGGGCAGAAAACGTCTATTGGAAAATCCCTGATTATGATAATTTCTATTTTCATTTGGTAGAACGAGGTGATATGACACAAGACTCTATTACAAATGGAGAATATGTATTACTGCGTTTCAAACGCTACACGTTAGACTCATACGCAGACACGTTATATAATTGGAATACTTTGGACAGTCCAAATCCTATCAAACTACAATATATGGTTAATTCAGAACATTCTTGTACAGGTTGGCAAATTGCATTAAAATATATGAAATATCATGATTCTCAATGTAAAATCATTTGCCCCAGCAAATTAGGATTTAACGATGAAAACAGTTCTGTAACTCCTTATGGATATGACCTCAAAATAAAAATTAAACGATATTAAAATCATGGCACTTGTAAAAAGTATTTCAGGTATCCGCGGCACCATCGGTGGCCGCGTTGCAGAGGGCTTGAGCCCGGTGGATGTTGTGCGTTTTGTAGCTGCTTATGCTACCCAACGAAAGGCTATGTTGCCAGACAACAAAAAGATTGTAGTGGGTCGCGATGCTCGCTTGAGTGGCGAGATGGTTGACCAATTAGTATGTGGTACCCTTGTTGGTATGGGATATGACGTGATCAATATCGGTCTAGCTACCACTCCAACCACCGAACTTGCAGTGACAGGCTTGAATGCAGCTGGTGGTATAATCCTTACTGCAAGCCACAACCCAAAACAATGGAATGCTCTTAAGCTTCTCAACGAGAAGGGCGAGTTCCTTAATGATGTAGAAGGTAAAGAAGTTTTAGCTATTGCTGAAGCGGAGGATTTTAACTTCGCCGAGGTAGATGATTTGGGCAAGATAACTCGTCGTGACTACTTGGAGGATCATGTTCGTGATGTGATGGCACTTAAGCTCGTAGATAAAGCTGCTATTGAGGCTAAAAACTATACTGTAGCTATTGACTGCGTGAACTCGGTAGGTGGTTTAGCTATCCCTGCTATTTTGAAAGCATTGGGTGTACAGAATATCATTGAACTCAACTGCGAGCCAAATGGTCACTTCGCCCACAACCCAGAGCCATTGCCACAAAATTTGACAGAAATCTCTAACCTTATGCGTGAGGGAAAAGCTGATGTAGGCTTTGTAGTAGACCCAGATGTCGATCGCTTGGCTATCATTTGCGAGAATGGTGATATGTTCGGTGAGGAGTATACCTTGGTCAGTGTGGCTGACTACGTATTGAGCAAAACTCCAGGTAATACTGTAAGCAATATGTCTTCTACCCGCGCATTGAGCGACGTGACCGTTAAGCATGGCGGCTCATACAGCGCAAGTGCCGTAGGTGAGGTAAATGTAACTACCGAGATGAAGCGTACTAATGCTGTAATTGGTGGCGAGGGCAATGGTGGCGTAATCTATCCTGCAAGTCACTATGGTCGTGACGCTTTGGTAGGTATCGCATTGTTCCTCAGCAGCTTGGCACAAAAAGGTTGCAAAGTAAGCGAATTGCGTGCTACTTTCCCTGAGTACTGTATCTCTAAAAACCGTATCGATCTCACCCCAGAGATTAACGTAGACAAAGTGCTTGAAACTGTAAAAGAGAAATACGCTGGCGAGCGCATCAATGACAAAGACGGCGTAAAGATTGACTTTGCAGATGGTTGGGTTCACCTTCGTAAGTCTAACACTGAACCTATCATTCGTGTTTATTCAGAGGCCGCTACCATGGAAGAGGCTGATGCATTGGCAAAGAAAGTGATTGACGTGGTTTGGGAAGTAGTAGGCTAATCCTATATGGAAATATTGATAACAAACGACGATGGTTGGGGTGCAAAAGGCATCCTGACCATCGTACGTATAATGAGCGAATTAGGTCATGTGACCGTAGTAGCTCCTAATGGTGCACGTAGCGGTATGAGTAATGCTATCACCGTAACACAACCGATTTATCTGCATAAACTCAACGACCCTAATTGGGGAGTAGAAGAGTGGCAGAAGAAGGTGACTGTCTATACAACTAATGGCACTCCTAGCGACTGCGTAAAATTAGCTATTGATGTGGTATACGAAGGAAATATTAACGAAATTGACCTACTGGTGAGCGGTATAAATCACGGTTCGAACGCCGGCATCAATGTCATTTACTCAGGCACCATGGGTGCATGTTTTGTAGGTGCAGAACATGGCATCCCATCAATAGGTTACTCCATCGATGACCACAGTCCAAAAGCGGATTTTAGTTATATGGAGAAGTATATCCTCGAGCTTACAAAACACCTTCTGGAAGAAAAAATGCCATATGGAGTATGTTACAATGTGAATGCACCTACAGGGGAGTTAGTGGGTGTAAGATGGACTCGCCAATGCCGTGGTTACTGGAGCAAGGAGATGATGCCAGCGATAGATGAACGGGGCGAAGTTTGCTTTAGGTTGGGAGGAGAGTTCGTGAATATAGAACCAGAAGCACAGGATACCGACCATTGGGCAATGAACAATCATTATCTTAGTGTACAACCTTGTACAATTGATCAAACAGCATACGAAGAGATTTGACAAATATTGGATTGGTATTCTATTAGGGGTAATCTTACCAGTTCTAGTGGGGTATGTGTATATTGAACGCTTCAATCTGTGGTATACTTTCGAAGCATTCGATTGGGACTTGACTCGCCCAATATTAGGACGAATTTGCCAAATTGGTATATTCCCCAACCTCGCCTTAATTTTCGTTTTCTACACATTAGAGATGTGGCACATAGCAAAAGGATTAGTCATAGGTGCTCTGCCCTATTTGATAGCATGTTTTGGATTGCTTGTATAATATGAAATACTTTTTAATTGCTGGAGAAGCATCAGGTGACTTACATGCCTCCAATTTGATGAAGGCACTGCGTGAGAAAGACACACAGGCGATTTTTGTAGGGTTAGGCGGCGATAAGATGCGCGCAGAAGGATGTCAAATCTATGTAGACTACCGCGAAATGGCATATATGGGTTTTGTAGCAGTATTGCAAAATCTGGATAAAATAAAGCGCAATTTTCGTATTGCCAAACAATCGCTATTAGAACAAAAGCCCAATGTACTCATTCTTATCGACTACCCATCCTTCAATCTCAAGATGGCTAAGTTCTGCAAGAAACATTTGCCTCATACCAAAGTGATATATTACATTCCACCTAAGATTTGGGCGTGGAAAAAGTGGCGTATACACAATATCGCTAAATATTGCGATAAGCTATTAGGTATCTTCCCCTTTGAGCCTAATTTCTATGCCAAATATGGTTACAAGTGCCATTATGTAGGCAACCCAACAGCTGATTGTATCCGAGAATTCACCTCTAGAACACATACCATACACCACACCAACACAATTGCTATTTTACCTGGTTCACGACGCAGCGAAATAAGCCATTGTTTGCCTACCATGCTAGAGGCTGCAAGAGCAGTAGCCAATAATAAATACCAAATCATTGTAGCTGCAGCTCCTGGTATTGATGACTCATTCTACCAAACATACCTCGAAAACGAGATACTAACGCGCAACCCTTACGCTACCCTTGCGCAAGCCAAGGCCGCTGTTGTTAACTCAGGAACAGCCACACTTGAGACTGCCCTAATCGGATGCCCACAAATGGCCGTTTATCATGTAGCAGGCAGCAAATATCTAGAAAAATTTTTGCGCCCAATCATGTTTAGCATACCTAATTTTACACTGGTAAACATCATCTCTAAGCAAGAGATTATTCAAGAACTAATCGCTAGCCGATTCACCCAGGAGAATGTAACCAACGAACTCCAGCGTTTGCTTCACGACAATGCCTATCGTGAACAAATGCAAGCCAATTACCTCCATCTATGGAACATACTCGGCAACAATTCCGCATCCGAAACTGCTGCCGAGCAAATTATTACAACTGTCAACTAGAAATAATCCCTTATTTCGTCAATTCTTCTACAGCCTTCTTTGTGATGTCATCATCGCGCTCGAAGAGAGGGAAGAAGCCTTCATCATTCAATATATTGCGCACGATATACGCATTTACCAAACGCACCAATAGCGGCTTGGACTTCGCCAGTTGCTCGGGATTAGGTTCTACACCTTTCTCTTTGGCGAAAGCTACGAATTCATCGAGCCAATTCGCTTTTAACAGATGCTTTTCTAGCGATTGCCAATCTTGGTATTTGCTCAGTTCCTTGCGATGACGATCTGTATATTGGTACGCAAACTGGTACGTATAAGCATGGTTCACAACTTGATTAAAATAGAGAGTATAGAGCGTTGTATCACGGCCTACAAATACATCTGGCATAATCCCACCACCGCCACGTACTACGCGACCTTTCTTTGTCAAATATACGGTAGAATCAGAAATTTGCACACTATCCGCTGAGTAAAACTCACCATGCTCAAAACGATTTATTAGGTCCATCGCATAGTCCTCGCCCTCACCCATCTTATAAGGTTTTTGGATACTACGTCCTGATGGTGTATAGTAGCGCGCTACGGTCAAACGGATAGCGCTGCCATCTACGAATGGCAATTGTTGTTGCACCAAACCCTTGCCAAAAGAGCGACGACCTATAATGGTAGCACGGTCGTTATCCTGCATTGCACCCGCAAAAATCTCGCTAGCGGAAGCCGAGAAATTATCAATCAACACTACCAACGGTTCGCGTTGGAATCGACCCGAACCATTCGCTATTGCCTCATAGCGAGGATAAGCACGCCCCTCAGAATAAACAATCATATCCCCCTTACTAAGGAATTCATTAGCCATCTTGATGGCTTGATCCATGTATCCACCCGAGTTCTCGCGCAAGTCCACAATATAGGCAGTTGCACCTTGTCCTTTCAACGATGCCAAAGCAGCGATAAACTCATCATAGGTATTCTCGCCAAAACGATTTACACGTACAAAACCTATCTTCTCCCTTTTCGCATCAATGATAAACTTCGCATCTACTGAGTGGACTGGAATATCTCCACGTGTTATGGTAAATTCATATACTTCGTTCGAACCGCTGCGCTTCACGCCAATCTTCACTTTTGTATCTTTAGGACCACGCAAGGCATGCATCACTTTTTCATTAGTAATGGCTTTTCCCGTGAAATTTGAATCGTTGACCATGACAATCTTGTCACCGGCCAATACACCTACACCTTCACATGGACCTCCAGAGATGACTGCCACTACCTGCACAGTATCATTCTGAATGGAGAACTGCACGCCAATACCTGAAAAAGAGGCAGAAAGTTCAGAATTAACCATCTCTAAATCCTCTTTAGGGATATAAGCAGAATGAGGATCAAGACGCTTAACCATTTCTTTCATTACCTCCTCTGTGATGCTATCTACATCAATTTTATCGACATAAGCTTGGTTCATCAGCTGTAGCAGTTGATCTACTTTCGATTCAGGTTGGTGGAATAGTTGTCCGTTTTGAATAAAGAAGCGTTGTGCATTCACCTTATTGGAAACGGCATTTCCAATAAGGAAACCTATCATCAGACAGGCAATGGTCAATGTTGGGAATAAATACTTTTTCATACTTGTTTTTGTTAAGGGTTAGTTGATTCATTTTGAAGTTATCGTAGTCCTATTCTCAGCTATTTTGTCCCACTTGGTCGGGCATAAAATCCACTTGCACTCCAGCACGTTCGAGGAGATCCACGCCGTCCATGATGCGGTATTTCTCGCCATAGACTACGCGCTTGATACCTGATTGGATGATAAGTTTCGCGCACTCCATACATGGCGAAGCAGTCACATAGAGTGTAGCACCATCACTGCTATTGTGGCTCCGTGCTACCTTGGTCAACGCATTTGCTTCCGCGTGCAAAACGTATGGTTTAGACACATTATTTTCGTCCTCGCAGATATTCTCGAAGCCACTTGGTGTACCATTGTAACCGTCAGAGATAATCATCTGATCCTTTACTAAGATAGCACCCACTTTGCGTCGTACGCAATAACTATTCTCGGACCATGTACGCGCCATGCGCATATACAAATAGTCACGTTTGGTTTGTTTGTCCATATAGTATTACTTTATCAATTCTCTTGCAAACTCAGGAATATTCACACCATCAAAAGTGCCCGAAGTCATCATCAAAAGTGCAGTATTATCGTACTTGATGGAGCGAAGGCGTTGTTGCAATAGTAGACTATCCGTAAACACCTCTACATTTTTTGTGCCAAAGGCCTTACGCACTTCCTCAGCTGTGATGGGGGTGAGGCGTTTGTGCTCAATCACCTTTGGATTAAAATATACCAATGCCACATCCGCCGGTGCCATACAACCTTCGTACTGAGGCAAGAAGTCTGCCATTAAACTGGAGAAAGTGTGCAACTCCATCGCTGCTACCAATTGCTTCTCAGGGTAGTGATCGCGTACAGCGTTTACCGTAGCACGGAGTTTACTTGGGGAGTGTGCAAAATCCTTGTATGCTACATTTGTGCCGATTTCATCGATTAATTCCAAGCGGTTGCTTGCTCCTGTAAAGGTGGCAATCTCATGGTAGAAGTCTTCTGATTTCACACCAATCTGTTCGCATGCCAATGCTGCGGCTTGCAAATTCTCCATATTGTGGCGGCCAAAGATTTTCATGTCTACATCGCCTTGGTATGCCTCGTATGGAAGTTGTTTTATATCTGATCGTGCGTGAGATGCTATCTCGCACAAGTTAGAGTCGTATTTATAGTAGATGAATATTCCATTGTCCTCGAGTCCATCGACGAACATGCGGAAAGTATCCACATATCCTTCAAAAGTTGGGAATACATTGATATGATCCCACGCTATACCTGTCAGTATCGCCACATGTGGATGATACCATAGGAATTTAGAGCGCAAATCCAATGGCGAAGTCAGGTACTCATCACCCTCAAATACCGCGTACTTAGCTGTATCTGAAAGTCGTACCATGCGCTCGAAACCCTCAATCTGAGCACCTACCATATAATCAGCTTCAATGCCCAGATGTTGCAAGACATACAAAATCATGGAGGTGGTGCTAGTCTTGCCATGGCTTCCACCTACTACGATGCGGACTTTATCCTTAGTCTGCTCGTAGAGATACTCCGGAAAAGAGTAAATCTTGATACCGAGTTCGCGTGCACGTATGAGTTCTGGGTTGTCCTCGCGCGCGTGCATACCTAAAATAATAGCATCTATATCGCTGGTTATTTTCTCAGGATGCCAGCCCATCTCCTCGGGTAGTAGGCCTGCCTCAAGAAGATGT
>JAEIGA010005122.1_pt1 | contig 20122 bp, 17 predicted proteins | sample 9270691 | NCBI WGS metagenome assembly JAEIGA01 (sample SAMN17057246, study PRJNA624740) | gut metagenome | biome: biome; isolation source: fecal sample | host: Bos grunniens | place: China: Xizang | collected 2019 | reverse complement strand
GTGTAATTGCTGTTGGATTCGGATGTGAGGATTATGTAACAGATTTAAAGGGCAAACATGATGACGCGGGCCAAAGCATCTTCTTTGCACGCAATATGATTGCAAACGGTGCACGCGCATGCGGTGTTATTCCTATTGACACACCACACATTAGGGTTCACGACCTCGAAGACCTTGAGAGGAATCTTAAGGTTGTAAAACAAATGGGATTCGAGGGTATGTTTGTGCTAAATCCCAAGGAACTGCCACTTGTAAACCAATATTTCTCACCATCATCAGAAGATGTTGCCTGGGCCGAGGAAATGGTTCAGCTCGCCGAAGAGGCAGTGCGCGAAGGAAAAGGCGTAGCCGTGAAAGATAATAAATTCATCGGCCCACCAATGCTGAAGATGGCAAAAGAGATTCTTAACAAGCAAAGAATAATACAAGTAAAAAACAAATAAAAAGAATGTAATAACACTAAAATAATTAGGTTATGAGTCAAAAAGTTATCATAATGGGTGGCGTTGGCAATGGTACTGTTATAGCCCAAGCCATTGTAGATGCAAGAAATAGAGGCTACGACGAATACGAAGTTGCAGGTTATTTCAGTGACAGGCTTGAAATTGGAACAGACATACAAGGTTATCCAGTATTAGCAAAAACTTCTGCAGAGAATGTCAAGAAATATACTGAAATGGGATACAAATTCATTTGGACTATTTACAGGATAGATGGCCAAGAAGAAAGGCTAAAGTTATTCAACGAACTAGGTTTTTCTAAAGACAATTTAGCCACATTTATTCACCCATTGGCATACGTAGCACCAGATGTTACCGTAGAGTCGGGTGTTGTTATAATGCCTTATGCAATGATTTCAGCAGCTACTAATATCGGAATGGGAACACTAATTATGACTGGTGCTACCGTTGGACACGACACACGCATAGGAAAATTCAATCATATAGCTTCGCAAGCTGTTGTTGGTTCTTACCTTAACGTTGGAGACGGAGTACACTTTGGATTAAACTGCACTATACGCGAACACTTGACTATTGGTAAGAACTCAACAATCGGAATGGGTTCAGTTCTGACAAAAGATGTAGGCGAAAATGAGATTTGGGTTGGCTCACCTGCCAAATTCTTAAGGAAAGCCGAATAAAACATACGTATTCTGAATACCTTGTTATAACAGCGAAAAGCATATATAAGGTATTTGATTATTTATGTTATACAGCATTTATAATAATGTAATATAAAACCGAATATGAAGAGCCAGGATATAGAAAAACGTTCAATTCAGGAAACAAAAAGCATTCTTGAAGCCCTTAAACTGATGGACTCATCAAAGGCCAAGCTTTTGTTCGTTTTTAATAACAATAAATTCGAAGGACTGCTTACCATAGGTGATATTCAGCGTGCAATATTGCAAGATGTAAACCTCGCCGATTCCGTATCCTCAATCTTAGACAAAAACAAGATATACGCATCTGTTGACGAGGGTGTCGAGGACATCAAGAAAAAAATGTCCAGGCTTCGTGCAGAATGCATGCCTGTAGTTGATGGGGACGGTAACCTTGTAAAGGTCTATTCGTGGAAAGACCTCTTCGGCAACAAGGCACAGACAGAATATCCGAGCCTCAATATACCTGTTGTAATTATGGCAGGAGGTATGGGCAGCCGTCTTGCACCGCTTACCAATATATACCCCAAGCCACTTATCCCCATTGGCGAAAAGACAATTGTTGAGGCAATTATGGACAAGTTCGTAAACTACAATTGCCATGACTTCTATATGTCGGTCAACTACAAGGCCGACACAATAAAGAACTACTTCGATTTCATCAACAATCCGGAATATAATATAAGTTATTTCCAAGAAGATAAGCCAATGGGCACTGCCGGCAGTTTGCGACTACTCAAGAAGAAGATTAATAGTACTTTCTTTGTTTCAAACTGTGACATTCTCATTGAGGAGGATTATGCCAATATCCTTGAATACCACCGTAGCAACAAGAATGAGTTGACCGTTGTAGCCGCAGTGAAGACAATCTCAATTCCATACGGCACTATCATCACAGGCGAGAACGGCCTTTTGGAGTCCATTGAAGAGAAACCGACACTGTCATTCAAGATAAACACAGGACTATACATCCTTGAGCCATCGTTGCTAAAAGACATACCCGACGAGTTCTTCCACATAACACACCTTATGGAAAAACTCAAGGCGCAGGGCCGTCGTGTAGGTGTCTATCCCATAAGCCAAAACGATTGGAAAGATATGGGTGATTGGAAAGAATACCTAAAACTTATTGATGTACTGTAATGGAAGAGAAGAAAATAACAGTTGTATGGGTTTGCCACTTTTCTAATGAAGCAATCAGAAAAAGACTCCATTTCAGGAAGATGACACTACTGAAAACTGGAATGGTCGACTTTGCGCAGTGGAACACTAATGCAATCAACGAATTCAAGAAATTTGAAGATGTTGAATTGCATATCATATCACCACATGCAGGCATAAATTCCAAAGTACAGGAGTTTGTAAAAGATGGCATACATTATCATTTTTTCCGTTCAGAGGATAACAGTTTCATATATAGATTAAAGCGTAAATTCCTAAAAGGAAAATACTTGACACCAGAATACAAAGGTAACACAAAGACAATATTGTCTATTACAAACGATATTAAACCAGACCTTATACATCTGATTGGAGCCGAGAATCCCCACTATAGTATCACTGCACTCTCAATGCCCAAAGCCATTCCTTTAATTGTAACATTACAGACTTTGATGATTGACCCAGACTTCTATAATAACTATCCAATCACCAAACAGATGTATGACTATCGTAGTGGGATTGAGAGAGCGGTTATACAGAGAGCAGACTATGTAACATGTCGTGCACAAAGATTTAAGGATGTACTGAAAGAACAGTTTAATCCACCTGTAAAAATTCTTAATATGGCATTGATTGTCGGTGAAAAAATAGATACTACTAATTGCAAGAAAGAATACGACTTCGTTTATTTTGCCAAAGAAATTGAAAAAGCGGCAGATTGGGCTATTGAAGCATTCGCTCTGGCACATAAAAAACACCCGGAGATTACGCTTAACATTGTAGGTGGATATGCAGCACAAACAAAACAGGAACTAGACAGAAGATTAGCTGAATTAGACATACTCGATAACGTATCATTTACAGGCTCCTTGCCATCACATGACGACGTAATAAACCAAGTACGCAAGGCTCGTTTTGCAATCCTGCCACTAAAGATTGACTTGATATCAGGAACAATCCGCGAAGCAATGGCAAATGGTTTACCGGTTGTGACAACCATAACCCCAGCAACTCCCAAACTCAACGAAAACCGCAAAAGCGTACTATTGAGCGAAAAGGAAGACTTTAACAACATGGCAAGCAATATGCTTGATTTGCTTGATAATGAAGAATTGTACAACACATTGCAAGCAAATGGATACGCAACAGTTAAAGAAAGATATGATAATGGAACAGAGGCGAGCCTGTGGCGTGAAGCATATTATGCAGTGCTTGAAAACCACAAAACCGGGGAACCACTTCCTTGTAAACTTGTGAAATAAACGACTAATGGACTTTTAAAGTCCATAGCTTTAAAACAAAACTAAGTTTTGTCATACTGAGCGCAGTGAATTATCCCTTTCCAACAGTTTGTGAGATTCCTCACATACGTTCGGAATGACAAAGCAAAACATAAAATTTATACAAACTAAAGTAGCTACAATAAAATTGCAGGGTTTCCCCCCCAATTAGATAATAAAGACAATGTCAGACTCTGGGAACAAAAGAATTGCTAAAAACACACTGTTTTTATACACTAAATTTATAATAACCACTATTATAAGTTTTGTCATTTCACGTCTGGTTCTTAAAGCATTGGGACCCAGTGATTATGGATTGTATAATGTGGTTGGCGGTATTGTTGCAATGCTTAATACTCTTGGTACAAGCATGGTTGCTACATCATATCGCTACATGGCTGTTGAAATAGGCAAAGGAGACAAAGGAGATCCCAATAAGGTATACAATACAGTTGTTATTGTACACATTGCATTTGCCTTACTGCTTATACTTCTTGGCGAGACATTAGGAGTATTTTATATAAATAATTACTTGAACATCGCCCCGTCCAAGATACCAGACGCTTTGTTTATTCTGCATCTCAGCTTGCTTACGACAGCATTTGCAGTCGTAAGTATTCCAATGAATGGCTTGATAATAGCACGCGAGAAGTTTATGTTCACATCTATTGTGGAGACATTTAGTGCCATCCTGAAGATTGCTTTGATTTTTCTAATGATTTATTATGATGGGAACAGGCTACGTTTCTATGCAATAATTTTAGCTACGATACAGTTCCTTACACCATTGACATTCCAGATTTATTGCAGAATAAAAGAGAAGGAGATTGTCAAATGGAAAGTTAACAAGAATGCGAAAGACTATAAGGAACTGTTTAATTTTGCTTTGTGGATTTTTTTCGGTGCAATGGCTGTCATTGGCAAAGTCCAAGGTGCTGCAATGATCATAAATCTTTTCTTCGGTACAATCCTTAATGCTGCATTCGGACTGGCAACGCAGATAAACCATGCAGTCTCAAGCTTTACAGCAACACTGCGTCAAGCTGCAGTACCGCAAATAATGAAGAGTCAAGGCAGTGGTGACGAAAACCGCTCACTGACATTGGTATACAGTATTTCAAAGTATTCATATCTATGTATGAATATCATTGCTATTCCTGTATTGATAAACATTGACTATATACTTGGACTATGGCTGGATGAAGTGCCTGAATATACAAGTATATTCGTTTGCTTCATGCTCATAAACGGTATGGTTTCAAATTTGGGAGCCGGATTCGATGCTGTAATACAGGCAACAGGTAAGATAAGAAAGAACCAGATTGGCTATTCTCTTATAAATCTTTCATTATTACCAATTATATACATCATGTACAGGCTTGGAATGCCGCCATACATCAATGTCGTATGCATGGTGGTGCTTACAGTGGTTGTGCTTGTATTCCAGATATACATAATGAAAGAGTTGACCTCTTTCAACATAAAAACGTATATTAGCAAAACTATCAAACCTGCATTATTCTCCACAGCCCTAGCTGTGATGCCCTTGCTTATTGTAAATCATTTCATTAATTACAGCAGTATTTTAAATATAATTGCTATATTTGTAGGGGTCGTTTGGACCGTATTCTCTATATACGTTTGTGGAATAACGAATGAAGAAAAGAATCTTATCATAAGTTTTATAAAAAGGAAATTAGAAAAATATAAACCACATAACAACAAATAAGAATTATTATGAAAGTTGTAATACTAGCCGGTGGATTTGGCACACGTATTTCGGAAGAATCATCTTTCAAACCAAAGCCAATGATTGAGATTGGTGGTATGCCCATTATGTGGCATATCATGAAATGCTATGCTTACTATGGTCATAACGAATTTATTATATGCGCGGGATATAAGCAAGAATACATAAAAGAATGGTTTTCCAATAATTTTATACGTAATTCAGATGTAACATTTGATTTCAGGAATAACAAGAATGAAATGACAATACACAAGACCAATATGGAGCCTTGGAAAGTTACAATTGTTGATACTGGATACAATACGATGACAGGAGGCCGAATCAAGCGAATTCAAGAATATGTTGGCAACGAACCATTCCTTATGACATATGGCGATGCTGTATGTGATGTAGAAATCGATAAACTCATCAATTATCACAAATCGAATGGAAAGAAAGCCACACTTACAGCAGTTAGAATAGCCCAAGAGAAGGGAGTTCTTGACATTAACGAAGGTGCTGTAAAATCATTCCGCGAAAAGAATATTTCAGATGGAGCAAAAATAAACGCGGGATACATGGTTCTGCAACCCGAAATATTTGAGTTGCTTAGTGGAGACTCTTGTATTTTTGAAAAAGATGCACTAACAAGACTTGCTGAAGAAGGTGAACTGATGTCATATGACCATAATGGCTTTTGGCAATGTATGGATAATATGCGCGAAAAGAATGTGCTAGAAAAGTTATTGGCAGAAGACAAGGCACCATGGAAACGTTGGGAAAGGACTGTACCCAACCTCGAGTATCGCAACAGAATGGAAAAAGGCGAATAACATGTCACAGATAAACAAGGTAAAAACAATCAAACGTCGTTTGATTACAGACGAAAGAGGATGGTTTATTAAAGCCATAAACGGTACAGAAGAGGGACTGCCTGCACACACTGGCGAAATATACCTCACAATGGGAAAACCAGGACAAGCAAAAGGAGGACATTACCATCCAGAAGCCGTTGAATGGTTTACTGTAATAGAAGGCTGTGCCATTCTAAAACTTGAAGACATAATATCACACGAAAGGATGGATATTGAACTTTCATTAGAATCGGAAACGACGGTGTTCATACCAAACAATGTAGCACATATTGTAGTAAACAATGGTAACAGTAACTTCATTCTTTTGGCATACACCGACAAATTGTACGATCCGGCAGATACCATTGCATACGATATTAAAGAATGATGATAATACACGAAAAATAATATACAATGATTGATATATTTGACAATTTTTATAAAGGGAAACGCGTACTTGTAACTGGACACACAGGTTTTAAAGGTTCATGGCTATCAATATGGCTTCACGAACTTGGTGCCGAAGTTATTGGAGTATCACTTGCTCCCTACTCAGAAAGGGATAATTTTGTCCTTTCAGGAATAGGCGATAAAATAAAAGCCGATATACGTGGAGATATAAGGGATGCTAAACTCATGAAAGAGATTTTTCATAAGTACCAGCCAGAGATTGTCTTCCACTTGGCAGCCCAACCGTTAGTACGTCTTTCATACGAAATCCCAACAGAGACCTATGAGATCAATGTCATGGGAACAATCCACATAATGGAAGCTATCAGAGTTACCGAGAGCGTAAAGGTTGGTGTCATGATAACAACCGATAAGTGTTACGACAACAAAGAACAAGAAGAAGGATATGTAGAGACCGATCCGTTCGGAGGCTACGATCCATACTCATCATCAAAAGGTGCATGCGAAGTAGCAATTCAGAGTTGGAGACGTTCTTTTTTCAATCCAGAGCATTATGGGAAAAAGCATTCAGTCGCACTTGCATCAGTACGTGCAGGCAATGTAATTGGTGGTGGTGATTGGGCAACAGACCGCATTATACCTGACTGCATAAGAGCTCTTGAAGACAACCGTACAATTGAGATACGCTCACCAAAGGCCGTGCGCCCATGGGAACATGTCCTTGAGCCGTTGTCTGGATATATGCTTCTAGCTCAAAAGATGTGGGATGCACCTACAGAATATTGCGAGGGTTGGAATTTTGGTCCAGAAGAAGAATGTGTATCTACAGTATGGGATGTTGCAACAGAACTTGTAAAGGAATACGGTTACGGTGAGTTAAAGGACATCTCTGACCAGAATGCACCTCACGAAGCCAACCTTCTAAAGTTAAACATCAACAAAGCCAAAGAGCGTTTAGGCTGGCGACCTCGTCTAAACAACCAAAAGTGTATGCATCTGGTAGCAGACTGGTATAAAAGATACAAATCAGAAGATGTCTACGCACTTTGTGTAGATGAAATTAACAAATTTATTGCTTACTGACATGAAAATTTCCATTATCGGTACTAACGGTATGCTCTCCGTTGCACTCACGAAGATGTTTATGCAAGACGGACATACAGTACACACCTTTGGTCTTGAAGAACCATTTGACTACATATGTTCAGCATACCACAGATGTGACCTACTTAAAGATGAACTTGATTACGATACCTTAACAAGTTCTGATATCATTTTCTATGCTTCTGGGGCTGGTGTACAAGCTGCATTAAACACTCCCTCGTCACTTATGTATATGCTAAACCTGTATGCACCTATCAACATTACACTCAAGCTCAAACAGCTTGGATACAAAGGTAAGTATATCAGTTTTGGTTCGTATATGGAAATTGGAGTAAACGATGAAGAAGGCAGAGCATTTACAGAAGAAGAGATTATTTGTTCTTCACTTCCTGTAACGAATGACTATGCATTATCAAAACGTCTATATGGTAGATATATCAACGACTTTGTTGCCGAGTACTCAGTTTGGCATTTCATTTTGCCCAATATGTTCTCTTACGAAGACAAGAAACCAGGAACCAGACTAATCCCTTATGTATTGCAGTATTTGAGAGACTACAAGAATGGAATGAACCCTAAAATTCCTAGTTTTAGTCCGGGAACACAGACTCGTCAGTTCATTTTTCTGGAGGATATAAAAAATGTTCTTGACAAGGCGATATCATTAAATATTCCTACAGGAATATACAATATCGGTGGAGGTGAGTTCTGCTCAATTCGTAAAACTATTGAAAACTTGTTTGAGGCCTATGGTGTGGAGTGTAAAGAAGAGTATTTTGGAAAGGAAACTAGAAGGGATGGAGACATAAGAAGCCTTCTGCTTGATGGTGACAAATTAAAGAAATGTATAAATTATCTGCCGAATACCAAAATGGCGGAGATCCTATGTAACTGACAATGGTAAAAACACCTGTATTATTTATAACATTTGCCAGGCCAGAGTATGCCCGAAAGACATTTGAGGGTATTAAGGCTGCCAAACCCCAAAAGTTATATTTTTATTCCAACAAGGGAAGAGTCGAAAAGGAGGGAGAAATTGAGCGTAATGATATCATAAGAAGTTATGTCAATGAGATTGATTGGGAGTGCGAGCTTAAAATTTGGTTCAGAGACGAATGCGTCAACGCGTACGACTCATTAAAGGGTGCCATATCATGGTTATTCGAGAACGAGAGTCAAGGTATAATTCTTGAGGAGGATTGTGTACCAACATTGGCGTTTTTCAGTTTTGTTGACTGTATGATTGAAAAGTTCAAGGATAACAAGGACGTATGGTACATCAGTGGAGACAATTTCTACGATCTGAATCCGTCGGGGACAGACTACATTTTCTCAAGGTACCATTGGATGTATGGTTGGGCAACCTGGAGCAACCGTTGGAACCGTATTAAATGGGGCGATTTTAATATACAAGAATTTCTTGATAAAAAAATAAGCTACAAACTATACAAGACAAAGCTTCAGGGTCGGAATCGAGAAGCGCAAATATATTCAATCAAGGATATGCTGTTGAAGACCAACTGTTGGGATTATGGATTTGGACTGACCATTGACTACAATATGGGATTTGGCGCATTTCCAAAGACACAACTCATTCATAATATTGGACTCAGTGGCGAACATCACGGAAAACCAACTACCAGTTTCGTGAATGTTAAACCACAATACACCAATGATGAATATATTATTGAGAATGAGCCATCTGAAGTAAAAGCCGACATGGAGTTTGACTACCAATTCCATAATATTCGTAGGATGTCTATGTCAAAAAGGGTTATTATGTGGAAAAAGATTATTCGTTTTTTCTTATCCGAAAATAATATCTATAAGTTAAAGAAAATATTAAAGCAGTAAATAACATTTAGCACAGATATGTATATTGTACTTATAACAACTCTAATCTCCTTACTACTGACATATCTTAACACAAAGGATATTGTAAAAAACGGATTAAAAATCAGTTTTATACTCGTTACATTATTAGCTGCAATACACTACAGATACGGCAACGACTATATGGCGTATCTTGAAATCTACAATGATGTGAACAAATATTCGTCCAATAATTTCAATATAATATTTGACGAAACTTTCTTCAGGGATACAGGTTGGGCATTGCTTTGCCGTTTATTCAACAATTTGGGCGGTTTCTTTATGATGGTGGCGATACTTAATATTATACAGAATGTTATAGTATACCGTTTCATCAAGAACAATGTTGCCAAGCAGTGGTGGGTGATGGCAGTTTTCATATATTTGTTTGTAACAAATCTATATCTCCTTAATTTCTCAATGATGAGACAAGGATTTGTTGTGTGCATATTCCTGGGAATGTGGAAATACATTAAGGAACGGAAATGGTGGTGGCCATTACTTATACTGTTCCTCTGTTCATATATCCATGCTTCTGCAGTCATTTTGTTACCATTTGCATTTTGGGGATACCTGCCAATGAAAAAAGGGAAATTGTGGACATGTATATTCCTGGCAATATTTGCAATATTATGGAGTCAGAAAAACATTCTTGGTGAAATCATCTATATGGCAACAATGTCTTCGGAATCATTGGAGGGATATACTACGACATACGGAGATAATGTCAATACGGCCACATTCAATATCGGATTCATTATGAACTTGATTCCATTTGTGCTGTCTTTATACTATTCGTACAAGTGCGATGAACCTGAAAAACGAAAGTTAGTGTTGCTTGCTGCTGTAAGTTTTATGATTACTCCTTTTACCCTCATAATTCCTGATATAGGAAGACTTGGTACATATTTTGCCATATATAAATTGGCGGCATACCCTTTGGTTTACAGCAATATTAAAAGACTGGAACCGAGGATTGGTTTCCTTGCAATTTTTGTTCTTATGACTTTATATGATTATTGGATATTCTTCAATGTTGGTGTTTTTGCAAAGCCATACAGGACTTTCCATACAATTTTTGAAGCAATATAAGACCATAGACCGAAAATATGAAATCAATTTTCAAAAAGCTATATCGACTTTTCTACGCGGTTCTGCCATCCACGTTCAACTCTATTCGCAGTGGAATCCCATTTGATTCTACCCACAGGATTGTGGGTAAAATAAGAATTATCAAAAAAGGATGGTTTATAAGGTTGATGACTGGAGAAAAAAATGGAAGACTTGTAATTGGCAAGAATTTCAAGTGCAACAACAAGATAAAATCTAACTCCATCGGCCTCATACAGCCGTGCGTATTCAATATAGCCACAGCAGGAGCCGAAATAGTCATTGGCAACAATGTAGGTATTTCCGGTTCAACCATAAATGCTACCAAGAGTATAAAAATTGGAAATAACGTACTCATTGGCAGCGGTTGCCTTATAACAGACACCGACTCACACCCTATCGATTGGCAAGACAGAATAAACGACAATAACGAAAAAACCGCAAGCTCGCCTATTGTAATTGAGGAGAACGTTTTTATAGGTGCGCGTTCTATAATACTCAAAGGAGTGACTATTGGTATGAATTCTGTAATTGGATCCGGCTCGGTTGTTGCAAAGAGTATACCGGCAAACTGCATTGCAGGTGGTAACCCTGCTAAAGTGATTAAATACCTTAATGAATGAATTATATGAAAATAGCAGTTATATTAACTTGTTTTAACCGCAAGAAACAGACAATATCATGTCTTGGGCAGCTATACAGTTCTGTTAAAAAATACAACAATACCAGCAAGGAGGATATTGAATTATCGGTATTCCTCACTGACGATGGTTGCACCGATGGCACAAGTGATGCCATTAGAGAGAATTTTGCCGACAGGGATATTACCATTCTAAAAGGCAACGGCAATCTTTTTTGGGCAGGTGGTATGCGACTGGCGTGGAATGCAGCTTTGTCTAAAAGGAGTGATTGGGATTTCTATCTGTTGCTGAACGATGATACCGACCTACTGGACTGCACTTGGGACGAACTTATGCACGCACACCAATACAGCCTGGCGACCTATGGCAAGGGGGGAGTTTACTCAGGCATAACATCGGCAAAGAGCGACCACAACAAGATGACATACGGTGGCGACATTTTGGTAAACAGGTTATTGGCAAAAAGCCAAAGGTTGAAGCCAACAGGCATACCTCAAAAATGCGATATGACAAACGCAAACATTCTATTGGTTAGCAATGAGGTTGTCAAGAAGATTGGAATTTTCAGCGAAGCTTATACACACGGCATTGCCGATTATGACTATTCAATAAGGGCGAACAAGAACGGTTTCCCGGTACTGGTCACTGGAATTTTTTGTGGAAGATGCGAGAACGACCACAAACCACAAGACGATGTTGAGAAGGCTATAAAAGCTATGTCACTGAAGGAACGCAAAGCATACTTCAGGCATCCGCTTCACTCAAATAGCGATTACCTTGCTTTTATTAAGGCTAATGCACCAGTGCGCTACCCTATTGTATGGTTCGGCCGTTTCTTGAATACATATTTCCCAAAATTGTATTATTCAATATCAAAAAACAGATAAGCTGAGCTTATCTGTTTTTGATTACAAATCTTATACAACCCCATTCGGCAATATTGTTTTAAATCCACCAATAATAGCCCTTGCTATCATCTTACTACCTGCAACCGAATATGGATGAATAGTGTCTGTGATATACTCAGTTCTATTAAGTCCATTGATACCACAAGTAGCGTACACGTCAATCACTGGGATAGAGAAACGCAATCCCACATTCTTGACGTGTTCAACTTGTTTATAAAGACCATTTGCATCTGGTCTTAACTGTCCAGTTGTACCTTGCCCATTGATAGGAGTACCAAGAATAATCACCGCATTGGGCATCCAAGCCTGTAGTTTCATTATTGTAGAGGCAATGCCACCCTCTAGAGTGCTGATGTTATAATCACCGCCATAGGTTGCATATTGTTCACTCAAAGCCCACTCGGGATCTGTTGTGTCACCCTTGACCCACACGAACTCTTTGCCGTCGACACTATCGTTGTGACACATCACAAACACTACATCAACGGTGTCCTTGATGGATGCGGGATACATGGCTGTAATCCTCGACCAAGAACATAGACAGCCCCTAATAGACATAATTGAGCCTTCTGCAATACCATTCAAGACAATATTCTTCTGTATATCTGTCCAAGCCGATGGGAATGAAGTACCATCCCAACTGTCAAGATTAAAAGAGTCATACCTGTCGTACATTACACCTGTTTCCTTATACACCCAGGTTATGGCACCGCCATTTGTACCCCAAGCATACTTTTGCCCACCAATTCCGCGACCATAGTGCTTGCTCATCTTCAAATAATTGGCAACTCTATTTCCCCAACGATAAGATTTTTCATTATAGGGTATATCAAAATCTCCGCCCTGTAATGCAGTTATGCTATCACCATATGTTGACATGACCTTGCCAGCCCAGTCTGTTGCAATAGATTCAAGCGATGTTACACGGAGTTCTACATTTCCTACACGGGTGTCAAGCCTTGATTTTTGTATCAGAGTCACTCCATTGAATTTGTATTCACCATCAAGGACAGATGCTGGTGATGTTGATTTCATAAAAGTATATCTTAATGTCACTGTTCCTGTTGGAGCTGTAACAAGTGTATCTGTGGTATTTGTGAGTAATTTGTCCAACAATGCAGAACCAGTATTATCATATAATTGTAGCCTCAACGTAGGAGAATAAATCACACCTTCCGGTTTTGCAGTATCATGCAACTTGACAACAAAGCTATCACCTTCTTCAACAGGTATATCATAGATTTCATAGTCGTATGTCTTACCTTTGCCCAAGAATACCAAATCCTCATTGTCATATATTATATTATCAAGTACCCCAACCTGCAAAGCATCTGAAATATTCTCAACAATTGCAAGACGAGAATCCAATTCATCATTGGTATGTTCTGTAATGACATTTGTCTTTGTTATACTATTGTACACAAAAGTCTTGTAATAATAGAAATCATTGCCTGGCACTTTTCCAAGATACAAATAGAGGAGGTTTTGCGGTAATGTTTCAAAAGTATGCTCAAGTTCCAACTTATTCCAACCTTTCTTTAGAGCAATCTGGAAGTTTTGCAGATACCCGACATTCACTTCGAATAATTGATATTCTATTTTTTGTGCTTTCTCTGAATATACATACGAAACAAAATGTACAGGAACTGCTGTTATAACACCATATTCTTTGGCATAAAAACTTCTTTCAAGACTTCCTCCATTTTTGATCTGATACCTAAAATAATCCTCATATTGCCCTAATATATTCAAAGAGACCTTTTCTATTTTTTGGTACTCATCATCAGTTTCCTTCGGTGCAGGCAATGTGTAGAATTTCTTTATAACCGGCATATTTCTTTGTAAATCCATTTTTTCCCTTAAATCTGCACTCAACTTATCTGCTGTGATGGCACCGTCCTGTATGTCGGTTGTTGTTGCTGCGCTAAGGTCTACCCAACCGCCCCACTCTATCTCACTGTTTCCACGGCCTGTACGGGTTTTGTAACTGAAGTTTCCGTTGATGTTCAGGGCATACTTGAACTGGCTTATGTTTCTTACCTCTCCCATGGCTGCTGCAACGGCATAGTTGTTTATTACTACCATCACAAAGGTTTCGAGCTGTGTTGGCGACACTGTGTAGGCTCCGCTGTAGATGCCGTTGTCGACAAAGCTATCGAGCGAGGCGATCTGCCCTACCTCAATGTTCTGCTGCAGTTTGCCCCATGGTTCCCAGCCTTCGCCGCTTTGCAGTTCGTCTTTGCTTGCTGCATTGCCGGTGCGTACATAGACATTGCCGTCGCCGCCAACGCGGTTACTGAGCATTAGTATCTGAGTAACGCATACCTCGCTGTCGTTTATACTGCTGTCGAGCACTACAAGTCGTGCATGGAAAGTATGCCCCTGGTTGGAGTTGGCAAAGGGCAAGCCGTCGCCGGCATTGGTGCGCTCACCGGAGATGTTATAAATGCCGGCAGTGGTGAACGTGTCGATGTGCGATGTCTGGCTCCATGTGATGACATTCTTTTCGTCACTTGTCCAGTTGCTCCATGTTGGCTTTCCATTTACTTTGCTGCAGAAACGTGAGTAGTTAGAGACGCAGCCTGTAGCACGGTCCACATGTGTAATCTCCTGCACTATTGTGCGGTTGCCTTGCAGCTTGCCCGGGTGCGAGTGGTCCTTGACTACAAGTGTAACGGTTTCGCCATCTCTTAAACGGAACGGAAGGTTGTGCGAGCCATCGTCGTTGCTCACACGCAGTGAGTAGACGCCGTTCCACTGGAGTTCATCGACATTGGTGAGCGACAGCCATGGGGCTGTATCACTGTCAATCTGTTTGCGATACTCGATTTTCATTTTTGTTGGTTTCATATTGTTGTTTTTAAAGGTTTGTTTTTAGACATAAGAACATAAGGACATAAGGGCGCGGTTTTCGCTCGATTACGTTGCAAAAGTATACACTGCAATGGATGACAAGGTTGCTGACTTGCCACAATGACGATTTTCTATGTTTTTACATTGTTTTTGGGTAATTATCATTAACTTTGTGACAATGGAAAATGGAAAGATTGGTTTTACATATTAAAGCCATAAAATTATTCGATGAACAGATTTTTATTTTTTACATTATTGCTCATAGTTACGGCCATAGGCGTGAAGGCGCAAACCATAACCGAATGGCAAGAACTTACCGGTGCTTACGGCAGTGGGAAATATGCCCCATACTGGCACTTTGCAAACAGACAAGGATTGGGAAGCGAAAAGACAGATATGGCGTATGCACGCGTGGGGGTAGGCGGTAATCACCCATTCAAGAAAAGTGGCATAACACTGGATTGGGGTGCCGATTTTGTTGCGGGAATGAATATGGCAGCGACTGTGTTTGTTCAACAAGCATACGTTGATTGCAGCTGGAAAAAGTTGAGGTTGTCTATTGGTCAGAAGGAGCGTTGGGACGAACTGATGAACCACCGCCTGACAACGGGTGCGTTGGTTGAAAGCGGCAATGCGCGCCCCATACCGCAGGTTCGGTTCGATTTACACGAATACTGGAATATACCCGGTACAAAGGATTGGTTCGGCATAAAGGGACACATTGCATACGGACGTTTCACCGATGGCAAGTGGCAAGAGCGTTTTGTTGCGCCCGGCAAGTTGCATACCTCGGGCGTTCTATACCACTCAAAGGCCGGTATGATGAGGTTTGGAAACGAAGATAGATTCCCTTTGACTGCAGAAATAGGCATTCACATGGTAACGCAGTTCGGCGGAACAATATACAACAGGTTTTACAAATTAGGCAATACAGTACATGCGCCAACACGCCTCAAAGATTACTTTCTGGCATTGATTCCATTGAAGGGAGATGAAGAGTACGTGGTTGAAGACATTGCCAACGTTGCAGGAAATGTTCTTGGCAGTTGGAAGGGTACAATCACTTGGAACGACAAAAAGTGGATGCTTAAACTGTATTATGACCACGTTTTTGACGACCACTCGCAGATGTTTTGGGAATATGGATTGTGGACCGAACAGTTGGTGGGCTTGGAACTGAACCTGAAGAACTTCAAGTGGATAAAATCGTTGGCTGTCGAATACTTTAATTTGAAAGACCATAGTGGCCCGATATACCACGACAGCAATGCACAATTTTCCGACCAGATAAGTTGTGCCGATAATAATTATTGGCATCACACATATGGTGGTTGGTACAATTATGGCCAGATGATTGGTACTCCTCTATGTACATCGCCAATATACAACCAAGATAATACACTTGGTATATACAACAACCGCGTAGAGGCATTCCATATTGGAGTTGAAGGCAGTCTGTCACAGTGGCTCGATTATCGAGTATTGCTCACTCACAGCAACAACTGGGGTACATATAGCAAACCGTTCAAGGATATAAAACATGATACATCGGGTTTGTTGGAACTTACGTTCAAGCCTAACCTTCCCGGCGGCAATTGGGCAATATCAACATCCTTTGCTTTTGACAAAGGGGATTTGTACGGAAACAACTATGCCGGAATGGTGTCTATCAAACGTTGCGGCATATATAAGATTGCTAAAAAAAGTTGTTTGAATGAGATAACATACAAATAGTCAGTGTTTTTGCATTGTTTTTTGATTATTATCATTAACTTTGTTGTAATATAATGGTATATTGTGCCATAGCGACAGAACATACTATGAAAATTTCAATAATAACGGCGACATACAATAGTGCATCAACGGTAAAGGACACGTTTGAGTCACTGCTTGCACAAACATACAAGGATTATGAATACATAGTCGTTGATGGTCTTTCAAAAGACAACACTGTTGACATAATCAAAGAGTACGAGCCAAAGTTCAATGGTCGCATGCGTTGGGTAAGCGAAAGGGACAAAGGGCTTTATGACGCCATGAACAAGGGTATTGCAATGGCAACCGGCGATATTGTTGGAATTCTCAACAGCGATGACTTCTACACATCGGACAACTCATTGGAAATCATTGCCACCAACATGCAGGACAATAGCGTTGAAGCGGTTTATGGCGATGTACACTTTGTAAGAGATACCGATATCCATAAATGTGTAAGATACTATTCGTCACGTATATTCAGCCGCAGTCTCATGCGCCTTGGCTTCATGCCTGCACACCCATCCTTCTATTGTAGGCGCGATGTATACACAAAATACGGTGCATTCGATACACAATACAAGATTGGTGCCGACTTTGAAAGCCTGCTGCGTTATATTTTCGTAAACCGCATAAAGACCAGATACATTGAGCACGATTTTGTGACAATGAGACTTGGAGGTGTATCAACAAAAGGGTTCGACAGCCGTTGGCAGATAATGAAAGATCACCTGAAGGCACTGAAGGATAATGGAATCTACTCGAACATGCTACTGCTGTGCCTGCGCTACCCTTACAAGATATACGAACTCTTGTTCTCGCGGTTGATATACAATTCGAAAAGGAATCATAGACGATGAACTGTATTGAGGATGTTTTTTTCACACTTTTGCGAAGTGCAATGTGGGGCACGCTCCCTGTTTTGTCGCGTGCTGTTAGTGATGATGAGTGGAACGAGATATATGCCATATCAAAAGAGCAGACAGTTGGCGGCATAATGCTCGACGCAATAGCCAAACTCCCCGAGAAGCAAAAACCAGACATCAAGTTGCGTTTGCAATGGATTATGCTGCAAAAAGCCATAGAGGGGCAGAATAAAAAGATGAACAGTGCACTGCTCAGCCTTGTCGCAGAACTAAAGCAACAGTCACTGCAGCCATATCTTTTAAAAGGACAGGGCGTAGCGCAGAACTACCCCACTCCCAACCATCGTGCATGCGGCGACATAGACATATTTTTCAGCCAACAGCAGTTTGAACAGGCCATTACCTATTTCTCGTCAAAAGGACATGAACTGGAAGGCGACCCAGATGACGCACACAGCGAGACGGAGTATATGGGTTTCAAGGTTGAAATCCACAAAAAAAGCGCAACATTCTACACAAAGAAGTTGCAAAAGCGCTACAACGAGATTATAGAATCCATCATTGCAGCTGAAACTGATTTTGTTGAAATTGAAGGTAGCAGAATAGCTGTACTTCCACCAATAGCGAATGCCCTGCAGATGCTCTCACACATGTTGAGGCATATCATCTTCTCGGGACTTGGACTAAGGCAAATATGTGATTGGGTACTATTCGTATACAAACATCAGCAGCACATAAACAAAGAGCAATTCATTCAATATTGCAAGGAGCTGCAGTTATGGGAGACCTACAAGGTCATTACAGCAATTGCCACAGACTATCTTGGACTTCCCAAAGAGTATGCTTTGTGCGAAATATCAAGAAAAGACAAGCAAATGGCTAAGAAGGTATTCTGCCTGATAATGACCTATGGTAACTTCGGACAGTATAACGAGCACTATGTAGCTACCACCAAAAAAGAGTACCTTGAATCGTACATCTGGAAAATAAAGAATTGCACACGCTTCCATAGACTTGCAAAATCCGAAACCTGGAGCTACCCCATCTGGCAATTACACTCTATTTTTAAAGTAATTAAAGAGAAATAAATCTTTACAGCAATGCAAGCAAACAAACATTCTTATGGTTATGAAGAAAAGCAGTCGGTGATTGAACTGTTTTTCCAACTTATAAGATGCGGCATTGGCAAACAGGATTCTCTGTTACGTTTACCAAATGAAAATGAATGGGAAGAGTTGTTTGAGATTGCCCAAAAGCAGACGTTAATAGGTATTGCTTTCGCAGGAATAGAAAAACTTCCCCAGCAACAACGTCCATCCAAGCGCATACTTTTAACTTGGCACACAGCTTGTGAACAGATAAAGAAGAAGAATATTGAACTTGACAAAAGATGCATTGTTGTATCGAAGAAGTTCAACCAATTAGGTTTCAGCAACTGCATACTGAAGGGGCAAGGCATTGCACAACTATACCCCGACCCAACCTTGCGCACACCAGGCGACATTGACATATGGCTTGATGGAGGAGACAAGAAAATCATAACATACATCAAAAAAAACTTCCCGAATTGCAAGCCTACATATCACCATGTAGAGTTCCCAATAAGCAAGGAAGTTGATATAGAAGTACACTTCACCCCATCCTGGATGCACAACCCGTTTGCAAATAAGAGGTTGCAGAAATACTTTGTAGAGAACGCCGCAACACAATTCAGCAACTCTGTCACAACAGAAAATGGGAAATTCCCGGTTCCAACAACAGCATTCAACCGCATTTATATACTGCTACACATATACCGCCACCTGTTCCAGGAAGGTATCGGCCTGCGACAGATGCTCGACTATTACTTTGTGCTGCAACAAGAGACTACAACTCAAGAGAAAAAGGAGTATAACAGGCTACTGAAGCTCTTTGGACTTGAAAACTTTGCGGCGGCCACAACATACGTGCTGCAAGAGACCTTTGGACTGGAGAACGAAAAAGCGATTGTTGCACCCGACCGTAAAAGAGGACAATTCCTGTTGAAAGAGATAATGGCAGCCGGCAATTTTGGCAAGTACGATACACGCTACAGTATAGTATCGAAGGAGAATGAACTTGCACATTTCCTAAACAGTATGCAACGTATAGCAAGACTCATTTTCCACTACCCCGGCGAGACTCTGTGGAGCCCATATTTCAAGCTATGGCACTACCTGTGGCGCAAAAGGCACTAAAATTGCCCCGGGATGCCTCGGTAATGTCACACGCAGTGCAAGCGCAGTTTGCACCGTGTGGGTTGCGCAAGGCAAGTATTGTCAAAGGATTTATAAAACTGTATTACCATTTACCATGGCAAGCATTGAAACTGCCGGCGTTGCCGAGCTGCAGATTTGTATCTCCCACAGCAGGTCATCAGCACTGTATCTTTCCCACG
>JAEIGA010005121.1_pt1 | contig 20124 bp, 23 predicted proteins | sample 9270691 | NCBI WGS metagenome assembly JAEIGA01 (sample SAMN17057246, study PRJNA624740) | gut metagenome | biome: biome; isolation source: fecal sample | host: Bos grunniens | place: China: Xizang | collected 2019 | reverse complement strand
GCTATCCTTAATGCCTGATTATTGCCTGCTGCAAAACCATTATTCTCGGTTGAAGCAATGAATTTAACCCTATCCTTAAAATAATCTTGTAATTTGGCTAAACTATCATCGCCAGATGCATTATCAACGACTAAAATTTCATAACTGAATGGATATTCATATTCAAGAATTGAATTAACTGTGTTTCTTGTCAGCTCAAATGTTTGATAATTCACAATTACAATCGAAAGGTCCATAAAACTCACTAGCTATTTTTTTAGAAATTTAATAGTGTTAATAATTAATCTGTATTCAATTTTAAAATAATTTTTTATATTCTTAGATTCAAATTTAACCTTTTCAATCTTATTTCTAGTTGATAAACCCTCGCGAATGCCTGCAAGGTAAGTTGAACCGAATCCCTTTTTTAAAAAGAACAAATATTTAATCAGAAAACCGAAAAACAGGAAAATAAAATTCAATATTTTTAAAGGAATCGGGAAGTTCTTATAAACAACCCAAACATTGTTTCTGGCAGCCAATTTCACTTTAAATTCATTATATCTGCTTCCGGAGGTTGCGCTTCCAATATGATATACAACGGCGTCTGGGCATAATAAATTTCTGTAGCCATTAATTTTTGATCTGATTGCTAAATCCACATCCTCCATATATGCAAAAAAGTTATCATCAAAAAGCCCGATTTCATCAAGAATTGACTTTTTATACATTGCCGCACCAGCGCAACTTGAAAAAATATCCCTAATTTCCATATATTCGCTTGAAAGGTGATTTTCTCCTGTTTTTTTAGTCCAGGCAAGCAAATTATATTCATCGCCAACATCATCGACCAATTCTTTGTTGTCATATTGAAGCATCTTGGCTTGAACTGAAAAGATATCATCTGCTGAAGTAATCAAGTCAATCAAGGCTTTGATTGAGCCTTTCTTAACCTCGGTATCGTTGTTTATTGAAAAGATTAAATCGTTTTTAGCCTTTTTGATTCCTTGATTAACGGCAGGTGCAAAACCCAAATTTTCATTGTTTTCAATCAAAACAAGCGGAAAATTGAATGTGCTGCTTTTAAGATAATCCAGACTAGCATCGTTAGACCCATTATCAACGATAATAACTTCTCCTATGCAATCATTATCATTTTCTAAAGATTCAAGGAAAGTATTTAAGAATTTTTCCCCATTATAATTTGGTGTAACAACAGAAACTTTCATTATAATCAAATTGAATTTTTAAATTTTTTCCATGTTTTATAATAGATTTTTGGATTTAATAAAAATGTCTTAATTTTATACTTAAATTTAGAATCGCCTTCATATTTCGACAATTTTGTCAATAAATCTAATTCTTGCATTTTTGCCATGACTTCATCAAAATCGTAATCATTGTAGAAAAAGTAATTCATATTTCCGAATATCGCCTTTGGAATTCTAGATGTTATAATCAAATCAGCAAAGTCATCTCTACCCTGATTTTTATAGAATTCTGCGAGATTTTCAAATATTTCCACTACTTCAAAACGTCTATATTCCGATGTTTTAATAGCCGAATCATCATGCTGGATATAATAGTAGGTTACCTCATTGCTGATTGCTACCTCATTTCCAAAACTTAATGCCTTGAGTGCAAATTCAATGTCTTCACCGTAAATATAATCAGGATTGAATCTAATGTCATTGTCATTGATTATGCTTGCCTTATACATTAATTGCCAAAAATTAAAAGGCATTTGCATATTTAATTCCATTTCAATAAGCTCATCACATTGCATCAATCTTTTTGAGATATGATGTGGAGTAGAGACTTTCTTCCCCTCTTTTTTAATGAATTGTATTAAACTAAAATCGGTTTCACCATTATACAATTCAGACAAATGATTTCCAGTTATATAATCATCCGAATCCACAAAAACCAAATATTCACCTTGTGCTTTTTCAATTCCTAAATTTCTTGCACTGCTTACACCGGAATTTTCTTGATGTATTATTTCATGCGCTATTGCTGATTTGGATAGCCTTTCCTCAATGATTTCCAGGCTATTGTCTGTTGAACCGTCATCGATGACTATAACTTCAAAGCCATTAAAATCTTGATTTATTATGGAATCCAATGTGCCACCTATATATTTCGCGCCATTATAAACTGGGACTATAATGCTGACTTTAATATTATCCATTCTATCCACCTTCATTTAAAAGAAAATCAACTATCCTTTCAGATGATTTGCCGTCAATTACATCAAATTGCGTCTTGACAAATTTGGATATTCTGCCTTTGTCAAAATCATTATTTTCAATCACATCAATTAACTCATCGCAACTATAAACGATTGGACCTGGAACAGTATTCTTAAAGTCATAATAGAATCCACGTTCACTAGCCAAATAACTATCCAAATCATATGTGAAAAATATAATTGGCTTATTTAAAATGCAATATTCAATCATTATTGAAGAATAATCTGTAATTAACATGTCACTAATTAGCATTAGCTCCTGTTCACTTTCCCAATCGCTCACATCAACATATTGGCCATTAGAAGAAATATCCCCCTTATAATAATCTTTAATTTTGGGATGAAGCCTTAAGGCTAGAATGTAATCATCACCCAATGATTCATTAAATTTTTCTAGATTCAAGAAATCAAAAACATTGTTGAACCTTTCTTCATCCCTAAAAGTTGGAGCATAAAGAATGATTTTTTTATCGTTGGAAACATTATATTTTTTACAGAAATCATCTTTTAGTTTGATTAAGTCATGATTTTCAAAGTAATAATCCATACGGGGAAGTCCAAAAGCTTTAATTTTATTTTTAGATATTTGGAAGGCTTCAGCATAAAAATTTTCAATATTATGTGACGTTGCAATCAAATAATCAGTATTTTCAGAAATTCTTTTAAGAATTTCCCTGCTTTCAATGTCAACAGATCCTCCAAATTTCTTTGAAGCGCCCGGTGCGTGCCACAATTGGACGATTGTGCTTTTTGGATTAAATTTCATGAATGCGAGTGGAAAAAAGTTATCATTTAAAAATATGTATTTGGAGCCGGCCAATTTCTTAAAACTGCTAAAAGAAAACTTATCCTTATAAAAAAAATGAAATTCAAAGTTTCCCCTTTTTTCAAATTCTTTTTTTATATAATTCAAATTACCTTTGAAAGATTCTTTTGAATCAATTATAAAGGAAACCCTATTATCTTCAATTCGAGTGTATCTAAATAGCTTAAATAAAATGCCATACACTTTATGTTTTAAATAAGACATGTTAAACAATCATAAATTTATTGGAAAAATGCTAACATTCCAGGAATGGCATAAACCATGGATTGAATACCTAAAACGAAAATTGCAAACCCACCAATGAAATTAATGTAACGTGCATATTTCATTGCCATCTTTGTACCAAACGTTCCAATTAAAAGCCAACAAGTAACAGCCAATAAACTTAACCAGGCAAGGCCTATTGGATCAACATGCATAGAAACACCTTGAGCAGCTAAAATCAAGTTCTCAATGTTTCCAAAAACAATCAATGCCAAAAATTGTTTTAAATCTTCTGTCATACTAAACACCCCTTATTGATTGAATCATAGCTTGAAGACCTAAAACAAATATTGCAAAACCGCCAATGAATTCAATAAAATCAGCATATTGTATTAGCATTTGGGTTGTTAATGTTCCGAACACCAACCAAAAAAGAACAACACAGATACTTGCAATCCCTAATTTCAAAGGATTTACACCAGCTACCACCCCTTGAGAGGATAAAACTAAGTTTTCAATATTACCAAAAATAATTAATGCTAATAAAGGTAAATATTGCTCCAACATTCAATCACCATTTCCCTATTGTAAAATAAAAAAATTTATTATTTACACTAATTCTTTTTAAAGAATAATGATATATATAATTATCTTAAACAAAATGAGATATTGAGTTTTAAATATGAATTAAAAAAAAGATTAGATATAGAAAAAATATTAAAAAAAATATAAAAAATAAAAAAAAATCAAAAAAAAGTGAATAATTCCAAAAAATAGAGGTAGATTTCAAATGTAAAATTTACCTGTTCGAATACATTTTTTCATAATACTCTTGATACTGACCGCTTCTAATCTGATTAGTCCAATCTTGATTGTCCAAGTACCACTGAATTGTTTCTTTAATTCCAGCATCAAAAGTATAGCTTGGAGACCATCCTAAATCATTTTTAATTTTAGTAGAATCAATTGCATAGCGCCTATCATGACCTAATCTGTCAGTGACAAATTCAATCAGTGATTCATCTTTATTTAATTCATCCAATATTAGTTTAACGATTTCAATGTTTTGTTTTTCATTGTTACCGCCAATATTGTATACTTCACCAGGTTTTCCTTCATGCATGACCAAGTCAACAGCTTGACAGTGATCATGAACATGCAACCAATCCCTAACATTCTTTCCATCACCATAAACCGGCAATTTTTTATCTTCCAAAGCATTGGAAATCATCAATGGAATCAATTTTTCAGGAAATTGATAAGGTCCATAGTTGTTAGAACAGCGAGTAATATTTATTGGAAGACCAAAAGTCTCACCAAATGCACGAGTAATTAAATCTCCACCCGCTTTTGAAGCTGAATAGGGGCTATTTGGTTTTAAAGGAGTGGTTTCTGTAAAATAACCTTCTTTACCTAAAGTTCCATAAACCTCATCGGTGGAAATTTGAATAAATTTTTCAACTCCAAATTCCTTTGCGGCATTTAATAGAATCTGGGTTCCCAAAACATTGGATTTTATAAATATTTCAGAATCGGAAATGCTTCTGTCAACATGACTTTCTGCAGCAAAATTAATAACATAATCGCATTGCTTTACTAAATCATCAACAACAGTCTTGTCTCTAATATCTCCCTTAACAAATGAATAATTATCCTTATTTTCAATATCTTTCAAATTTTCAAGGTTACCGCAGTAAGTTAGTGCATCTAAATTAATAATTTCATATTCACTATATTTATTAACCATATACCTAACAAAGTTGCTTCCAATAAATCCTGCTCCACCAGTAACTAAAATTTTAGTCATGACATCACCCATATTTAATTTGAGATTCACTGAGGCATTTCCATTGTTTATCCTTATCGGATAAAATAATTTCATCAATATCATCTAATGGCCAATCGATAGCAATGTCTTCATCATCCCATTTGATTCCGCTTTCATCTTCCCCATGATAAAATTCCGTACATTTATATACAAATTCCGCTTCATCGGACAATACCAAAAATCCATGCGCAAATTTTGGTGGGATGTATAACTGTTTTTTATTTTCATCAGATAATATGGTTCCGAACCATTTACCGTAAGTAGGCGAATCTGCTCTTAAATCAACACCTACATCAAAAACCTTTCCTTTAATAACACGGACCAATTTGCCTTGAGGATAATTGAGTTGTAAATGTAGGCCTCTTAAAACTCCTTTAGATGATTTTGATTGATTATCCTGAACGAAAGTTAAATCATACCCAGCTTCTTTGAAATCTTTTTCTTGATATGTTTCCATGAAGTATCCTCTGTTGTCTTCAAAAACTGTGGGTTCTGCAACAAACATGCCTTCGATGCCCGTTTCAGTAAATTTAAAATTTCCCATAAAATCACTTTTTAACTAAATTATATAAATATTGACCATAATCAGTCTTCTTGAGTTCTTTTGCAGATTTCAACAATTTTTCATCATCAATATATCCTTTTAGATATGCAATCTCTTCAAGACATGCAATATACAAACCTTGTCTTTTTTGAATAGTGGAAATGAAGTTTGATGCTTCTAGGAGCCCTTCATGAGTTCCTGTATCAAGCCAAGCCATACCTCTTCCCAAAAGTTCAACCTTAAGTTTCCCACGTTTAAGATATTCATCATTAATGGAGGTTATTTCAACTTCGCCCCTATCTGAAGGATTTACGCTTTTAGCTATTTCAATAACATCATTATCATAGAAATAAAGGCCTGGTACGACATAATTTGACTTAGGATTTTCCGGTTTCTCTTCAATTGAAAGTACATTCCACTCTTTATCAAACTCAACAACCCCAAATTCTTCAGGATTATTTGTATAATAGCCAAATACGACTGCACCTTCTTTTAAAGTAGTTGCTCTTTCAAGAATTTCTGTAAATCTGTGTCCATGAAATATATTATCTCCCAAAATCAATGCAACATTATCGTCGCCAATAAAATCTTCACCTATGATAAATGCTTCAGCAAGGCCATTAGGATTATCTTGAACCGCATATGAAAACTTAATTCCCAAATTAGTCCCGTCACCTAAAAGGTCTTTATACATTGGCAAGTCTCTAGGAGTAGAAATAATCAATATTTCCTTTATTCCCGCCAGCATTAAAACAGAAATTGGATAATAAATCATTGGTTTATCATATAAAGGTAATAATTGTTTTGAAACTGCTTTTGTAATAGGATAAAGACGAGTTCCAGAACCACCTGCAAGCACTATACCTTTCATAACAATCACTTAATTAAATTATAGTCTTTAATAATTAATATAATATTTCAAATTTCAAAAAGTCATTTTCAGAGGCCGCATCTTTGAAAGTGTCAATAATATCCTCATCAACCTCTTCACTGTTGATCAATTCAATCTCACATTCTATTTCGCATAAACAATCATATAATGCATCTAAGTTTTTACCATAATAATCCGGGAAATCCAATGCTTCCATTATATAATCATGGCCGTTTTTCCTTATTAATTTTCCATCAAGCTGCATATTATACCTCTTTAAATGTATTGTAGTGGTCATTAGTGTAGTACACTTTAAAGTCACCAGTATTATAAACTATTCTTTCTGCTCCACGACTTGTTCCATTTGCATTAATATCGCATTCTATATATTTATAATCACTATCAGGAAGAATATGTTGCCTGTTTGTAAATGTATCTCCACCTATGCTTTTTCCAGGAGCATATTTTTTAAGTGGCCCACCATGCCAACCAAGATTTTGTGCTTCCTTTTTGGTTATAAAATTACTTGGTAGTTTGTGAAATTCCTTAATATAAGCTGCAACTTCATCGACTGTGCAGTACTCACCATCTTCAACTACATCAACATCTTTGGAATCGTTGAAGTGTAGAAAATCAAAAAAACCTGCACTTACAACACCAATACTAAATATAGCTAAGATTAATGCAATAATTAAAACCAATTTTTTATTCATTTAATCAACCCAATATATTCTTTTAAAGCATCTTTATAACTTCTAAGTGGTTTAAATCCATTTTTGATCCAATTTTTATTTTCTAAAACAGAATAACTTGGACGTAGTGCCGGTCTTGAAAATTTAGATGCTGTAACTGGAATGACATTAACATTCACATCTGCAACCTCAAAAATGTATCTTGCAAATTCACACCATGAACAGCTTCCGGAGTTTGTAAGATGATAAATGCCATAATAATCTGTTTCAATCAACTGAGAAATGCCATATGCCAAATCTGGAGTATATGTTGGTGAACCAACCTCATCATAAACAACTGTTATTTCAGAATGGTCTTGAGCAAGCCCAAGCATTGTTTTGGGGAAATTTTTGCCATTTACCCCATATAACCAAGCAGTTCTAACAATGAAATACTTATCGAGTATTTCTAAAATAGCTTCTTCGCCTTCAAGTTTACTCTTGCCATAAACGTTGATTGGTCCAATTTCATCATCTTCAACCCATGGGCGATTATTTTTACCGTTAAATACATAATCAGTGCTTATATGAACTAACGGACAGTTCAACTCATTACATGCCAATGCTAAGTTTCTAACACCTTGTCCATTTACGGAATAAGCGATATCATGATTTTCCTCACAAGCATCAACATCAGTATATGCCGCCGAATTAATCACAATATCCGGCTTTTTTTCACAAATAAAATCCATTACATATTTTTTATCTGTAATATCTAACGTTTTTGAAGTAGTAAGGATTAATTCATGGTTAATTTTTAAAACTTCCTCTAAATCATGCCCTAACATACCATTAGAACCTGTAATTAAAATTTTCATAATATCCCTTAAAACTTTTTATATAGTTTAAATATATATTATACTTAATATTTAAAAAAGGAGTTAGTATTATGAAAGTATGTATTATTGGTCAAGGCTACATTGGACTTCCGACTGCAGCACTTTTTTCAAGAAGCAATTGCGAAGTAGTTGGAGTAGATATATCTGAAGAAATGATAAACAATCTAAATAAAGGAATAATTCACATTGAAGAACCGGGAATATCAGATATTATAAAAAAAGCACTTAATAATAAACTATACACAGCAAGCCTAACTCCTCAAAAAGCCGATGCCTTTATAATAACCGTGCCGACACCATATATTGTTGAAAATTATAGCTGTGATTTAAGCTATGTAATTGTTGCATGCGAATCAATATTGCCATATTTAGAAAAAGGAAACACAATTATAATTGAATCAACAATTGCTCCAATGTCAACTGATGAAACCATTAAACCTATATTTGAAAAAGCAGGATTTAGTATTGGAAAAGATTTATATCTTGCACATTGTCCCGAAAGAGTTCTTCCAGGACGAATCATTGAAGAGTTAATTCATAACGATAGGATTATTGGTGGAGTTACTCCAGAATGCGCAAAAAAAGCAAGTGAAGTTTATGGCCAATTTGTAGAAGGTGACTTAATACTTACTGAGGCAAAAACTGCCGAACTATCAAAATGTATGGAAAATACTTTTAGAGATGTTAATATTGCACTTGCCAATGAACTAACAAAAATTTGCGCTGAAATTGGCGTGAACGCTCTTGACGTTATTGAAATGGCAAATAAGCACCCAAGAGTAAACTTGCATTCTCCTGGTCCTGGTGTTGGAGGGCATTGTCTTGCAATTGATCCGTATTTTATTTATGCAAAAGCTCCTGAAACTGCAAAAATCATTAAACTAGCGCGTGACACTAACAATTCAATGCCTGATTTTGTTTGTGAATATGTATCAAAAATAATTTCAAAAGGAAAAATTGCCGTTTTAGGCGTTTCATACAAAGGAAATACTGATGATGATAGAGAAAGCCCAGCATATGCTGTAATCTCTAAATTGATGCAAAACAATTATGAAATCAATATTCATGACCCTCATATAAAAAATGACAATTTTGTAAGTTTAGATGAAGCTATTAAAGATGCAGACCTGACCTTAATACTATGCGATCATGATGAATTTAAAGAACTAGACTATGATTTAATTTTAAAAAATATGAAAAAAGCAGTGATTTTTGATACAAAAAATATAATAAAAGAAGTTCCCAAAGAAATTAAATTATATAATTACGGGAACTTATATGAATTGAATTAAAAATTAATTGATTGGTCTTGCTCTATTTGATGTCCATTCCATGCTTTTAAACTGCTCCATTCAGAAGATGGTGCTGTCCAGAATGAATCATCATATGGTAAACCTAAAGGCAAAAATACCGCACAGCATGCATAAAGGCTACCGGTATTAACATTACTTTCAGAAATATCCATTTGTGAACCGTTTAATCCAACAATTAACCATCCTTCATTATTAAAATTATTATTATTTTCAAACTGTACTTCCAAAACTTTTGTTAAAGCAGACCTTACTTGAGCCGGATTAATATTTCTCGGCAATATTTTAAGTAAAATTGCTTGAGAAAGCAAATGGAAAACACCACAACGATAAGCCAAGGAATGACCTAAAAGCGGATAAGTTCCTTCAGGTGAAATGACTCTTTCAAGTTGAGAAGACAATCTAGATGATCTCATCAATTGTACATCTAAAAATTCTCCATCTGAAAGACCATATTTTCTCATTACAGTCAAAATATCATTAAGCATTGGATGAATAATTAAGCTATTGTAATAACTTGCTTCAAAATCTTCACCATCTGAGTATATCGCATCTCCAACATAGAATTCATCTCTAAATTTATGAATTCCATAAACTAAACGTTCTTTATCACATTCACCGGTGAATTCCAATAAAGCAGCTTCAATCATGGCAGTATATAACAGCCAATGATTTTCATAAGGAGCAATTATTCTTGTATTCTTAAGCTCACGAATTATTCTAGCTTGAATATGCATTGGTAAATTAAGCCAAATTTGATTTTTAGCTCTGAGCAGTCCTTGAGCAAATAAAGCGAGATCAATTAAAGATTGTTTAGGTTCTACAACAAAAATATAATCATTACTTTTAGGATTAATAGCGTTTGCAATAGCTTTAAGGGTTAAATAAGTATATTTTTCACGAATTTTTCCTTCTTCAGAGGAATCTACACCAAGTTCCAACCATGGAGCAATACCATTAAACACTTTTGTGAAAGCTTCAAGGTGAGAAAACTTTTTGCCTTCTGGATTAATTGATTCATAAGGCATATTTTTTTTAAGGGATCCCTTTGCTAAATTATTTAAAACAGGATAAGCTATTTTTTGTAATGTTGAAACCCAAAAAATTCTATCTTCCCAAATTGGAGGTTTATCCTCTTCAACGGGAGTTTCTTTTTTTCTAAATCTTTTTAAGAATGACATGCTCATAAAGGTATTTATGTTAAACCTATTATATAAACATTAAAAATTTTTAAAAATAAAGTAATCATTATATATTTTATTATCAATAAATATTTATCATAAATAAAAGAGGTTTAAAATATGGCAACAATTTCCGAAAAAATATTAGCTAGAGCTTCTGGAAAAGATAAAGTAGAAGCTGGAGATATCGTAATAGCAAATATTGATATAGCAATGACTCATGATCTAACTGGACCTCTTTCAGTAGAATCTTTTGAAAAAATTGGAGCTTCAAAAGTATGGGATTCATCAAAGATTGTCATTCCCTTCGATCATCAAGTTCCAGCCGATTCTATTGACTCCGCTAATAATCATATAATAATGAGAGAATTCGTAAAAAAACATGAAATTAAACATTTTTATGATGTTAATGCAGGTGTATGTCACCAAATTTTGCCTGAATTAGGACATGTCGTGCCGGGAGAAGTTATTGTAGGTGCAGATTCACATACCTGTACCCATGGAGCATTAGGTGCTTTTTCAACAGGTATCGGTTCAACTGATATGGCTATGGTATTTGCAGAAGGCAATTTATGGTTTAAAGTACCTGAAACAAACAGGTTTAACATTACTGGTAACCTGAAAGAAAATGTTTATGCAAAAGATGTTATTTTACATATTATTGGAGAAATTGGTGCCGATGGTTCAACATACAAAGCTTGTGAATTTGCTGGTGAAACCGTTTCTAATATGAGCGTTTCTGACAGAATGGTTTTGTGTAATATGGCAATAGAAATGGGTGGAAAAACCGGTTTGGTAGAACCTGACAAAAAAACAATAGAATACGTTGAATCACGTTCAAAAAAACCTTATAAAATTTATAAAACCGACTTAAACTCATCTTCTCTTAATATAATTGATGTGGATGTAAGTGATTTGGAGCCGCAAGTGGCCTGTCCTCATAATGTTGATAATGTAAAGGCGGTAAGTGAAGTTGATGTAGAAATCGATCAGGTATTCTTGGGTTCATGTACAAATGGTAGACTAAAAGATTTAAGAGAAGCTGCAAAAATTTTAAAAGGTAATGAAATAGCTAATGGAGTTAGAATGTTGGTTATACCTGCATCCAGAGAAGTTTACAGAAAAGCATTAGCAGAAGGTCTAATTAAAATATTTATTGAAGCAGGAGCGCTTGTATCTGCTCCATGTTGTGGTCCATGTCTTGGAGGGCATACCGGAATTATTGGACCTGGAGAAGTAAGCCTTTCAACTTCAAACAGAAACTTTAAAGGAAGACAAGGCAGTCCTGACGGAGAAGTATATTTATCTTCTGCTGCTGTTGCGGCTGCTTCAGCAATTAAAGGAAGGATTATGGCCCCGGAGTGATAATATGAAAGGAACAGCATGGAAATTTGGAAATGACATTGATACAGACATTATCGTGCCAGGAAGATATTTAATTTACACTGATGAAGAAAGATTGTCTGCTCATTGTATGGAAGGATTGGATCCGGATTTTGATAAAAAATGTAAAAAAGGAGACTTTATCGTTGCTGGTAAGAACTTCGGATGTGGCTCTTCAAGAGAACATGCGCCAATTGCACTGAAAGGCGTTGGAATATCTGCTGTAATAGCTGAATCCTTTGCAAGAATTTTTTATAGAAACGCTACAAACGTTGGAGTTCCCCTTCTTGAAGCTCCCGGAATTACAGAACTTGTAGAAAATGGAGATGAAATCGAAGTAGATATGGATGAAGGAACAATAACCGCTTCAAATGGTGAAAAGATTACATTTAAAAAATTGCCTCCATTCATGTTAGAAATATTAGAACAAGGTGGTTTAATTGAATACCTCAAAAATAAAAGATAAATACAAAATTGCTGTTGTTCCTGGAGATGGAATAGGAAAAGAAGTAATGGAAGCAGCAATATATGTTTTAGACTCATTAGGTATAGACTTTGAGTATATCTATGGCGAAGCTGGGGATGAGTGTCTTGAAAAAAATGGAACCGCTCTGCCTCAAGAAACTTTAGATATTATAAGAGATGTCGATGCTTGTTTATTCGGTGCTGCAGGTGAAACTGCCGCTGATGTTATTGTTAAAATTCGTCAAGAAATGAAAATGTTTGCAAATTTAAGGCCAGTTAAATCTTATCCTAATACCAACTCATTATCTGATAATATTGACTTCATGATAGTGCGTGAAAATACTGAAGGACTATATATTGCAAATCAAGAAAGTTATACTGATGAAGGTGCAATAGCTAAACGTATTATAACAAGAGATGCTGAAGAGCGAATTATCGATTATGCTTTCAAATATGCAAAAGAAAACAATAAAACTAAGGTGACCGGCGTTCACAAAGCAAACGTATTAAAGAAAAGTGATGGTTTGTTTAAAGAAATTTTTTATGAAGTTGCTAAAAGATATCCTGAAATAGAAACTGAGGACTTTTATGTGGATGCAACTGCAATGTATCTTATTACACAGCCGGAAAGCTTTGAAGTTATCGTCACAACTAACCTTTTTGGAGATATATTGTCTGATGAAGGTGCGGGTCTTGTTGGAGGACTCGGCTTAATCCCATCTGCAAATATTGGTGAAAAGGGTGCATTATTTGAACCTGTTCATGGTTCGGCGCCTGATATTGCAGGCCAAAATAAAGCAAATCCAATAGCTATGATGCTTTCAACCGTTATGATGCTTAGATATCTCGGTGAAAATGAAGCTGCGGACAGATTTGATGCCGCAATTTTAAAAGTATTGAATGATGCTGATGTTTTAACTGGTGATTTAGGCGGTTCTGCTACTACAATGGAACTGGCTGAAGAAGTTAAAAATAATCTATAGAATAAAATGGAGTAAAAAATATGGATTTTAAAAAGTTAACTAAAATGCAATTAGCAGCACTTTTTATCATATTCATTATGGTAGTAAGTGGTGTTGCAGGATTCCTTCTCATTATATTTAGTGGAAGTATGTAAATTAAAGAGGTTTGATAAAAATGGTAAAATATGAAATAGCAGCAGTTGTTGCGGAATTTAATTATGATATTACACAAATGATGTTAGAATTAGCTAAAGCAGAAGCAAAAAACAGAGACTGTGAAATTACAAAAGTTGTCGCTGTTCCTGGAGTGTTTGATATGCCTCTTGTAATTAAAAAACTATTACAAAAAGGAGAATATGATGCAATCATCACCTTAGGTGCCGTAATTGAAGGTGCAACTGACCATGATCAAATCGTGGCGCAACATGCTTCTCGTAAAATAGCTGACTTGGCGCTTGAATATGATACTCCAGTAGCACTTGGAATTACCGGTCCTGGAATGACAAGATTAGATGCTCACAGACGTGTTAAAAACGCAAAAAGTGCTGTTGAAGCGGCTATTAAAATGTGCGACAGATTAAAAGAAATCTAGTGATTAAATGGAAATTTTAAAACCAAACGAATTAAAAGAAAAATTTAATGACCCATGGGTCGCACCATACGAAAAAGTATTGACTATGGTAGATGGTGATAAAGTTGAACTCGTTGAATATCACCCATGTATTTCAGGATCTCATTGGTTGTTAAATCAATACAGGAATAACTCTGAGCTAATTGATTCAGCTTACCGTGATGGAAATAAGCATGTTTACTTCTGTCATGTTGGTTCAGCTCCACTAGACTTAAAAGCTAGTTTCAATGCAGCGGGAATTGATGAAATTGTTGTTGATGGTGATGAAGTCAAAGTAACTCATGCCGGTCTTGCTGGTGCTGGAGTTGGAGCTGGAATGTGCAGAGGAATGGGTAAAGGCGTTAAATACATTGAACTCATAGAAAGTGGAGGAGGCTCAAAAGTCGGAAGGGCAACAGTAGTAACTCCAAAACTTGAAAAGGTAGTTATCGGTGTTGATGACACTGATACTAAAGATGCTGGAGCAACCTGGACTATGGCTCACAATTTAGGAGTTGAACTTGCAAGCGAAGGATTTGAATACTTAGATCATATTATTGTTCAACTATATCCACATAATCCTCATAAAACACAAAATTGTGTTTCAATTGCTTTAACTTTTGCAGTTGAAACTGATAAAAAGCAGGATTTAATCGACAGAGTTATCGAAATTCTTAAAAGGGATACATTATCTGATAAAACAGCGATTGCTATTTTAGAAGGATTAGATATTCCAGAAAAATTAAGAGAATATTCCATTGCTACAAAAACTGGAATGATGGATGTTGAAACTGCAGAAAAAACAGCAGAAGAATTGAATATTCCATTGATTGCAGTAACTGGTGAGCAAGGAAAAGTTGGTGCACTTGCTGCTTTAGGTCTTTATAATGATGTTGAAGAAGCAGTAAAAGCATACGACAGAAAATAAATCTAGAATTAAATTTCTAGATTTTATTTACTATTTTTTAATGAAAATCAAAGTTCAGGAAATAATCTTGATTTTCACGGGTAAATACCTTTATTGAAGTAGAATTTGTATCTCTAAATAATATTTTAACTTCATGACCATTATCTGTAAAAGTCTTATTTAAGCCATCTTCATATTTAAAAGAACTAATAAGTTCCCCACCTGCCATTATATTATAAGTTGAGTTATTCTTAAATATTCCTGATGAAGTGAAAGCTGAGCTATTATCAATTATTACATCAAAAACAGATGCATTCTTATCTCTTGAAGTTATAATGAATTTTTCTTTTATTGTAGTATTGTTTACTTCAAAGCCATGAGTCATTGCACAACCTTCAAAAATTTCTTTTAAACGACTATTTTGAATTACATCACCTGTGTCCACATCAAGGAAATTTTGAGCTTGAATCGGCAGTCTTAAAGTATCTGATTCTCCAGGTCTAGTTTCATTGATTAAATACTCTACATTATCAACAACAATCGTGTCATTGACACTTATGCCCAGAGTCATCATCGCATCAGAAGGCATCCTTACCTGATTTGATTCGTTTTCAATAGCTGTATCAATTGCATATGGTCCTCTCACAGAAATCGTATTGTCTCTTGGGGAATCATCAGCATAAATAATTAAGTTTCTTGAGTTTGGTTCAATTGACAAAACTCCATGTTCATAGTGTGCTGCACCAATAAATGTTGAAATCATTAAAAGCAACACGATAATTGATATAATCATAGGAAAATGAATTTTAACAAAAGACCTTAATAAATTTCCCCCTGGTGTCTTTCTAAACATGTCAACGGATTTTACAATAACTTTAATTATGTAGTAAACACTAAGCACTACACCAATTAAGGTAATGATAACACCCACCGCTAAAGGAACGAATTTTACAAAGAACAATGTAAACAAACCGAGGATAATTAATGATAAACCAACAATAGACATTCTAATATAATAACCAATGTCATCTATCATTGTAACCCTACCATACTTATTAGCACGGCCTATGATGGTCCTTACAACTTCATTAGCCATTATATTTAAATCGGAAAGCGGAGACATGTCATGTTCGATTGCACCAATGTCGACCTCCATTATTGGGATTCCCAATACATCAGCATCAATGACAATACCTACATCTACACCATAATCGCTTTCAAAGTTAATTCTTTTCAAAACTTCTTTTTTTGCTGCAAATTGACCACTCAGCGGCTGTTCGAATGAAATTTCCGGGAAGAAAAAATTTAAAAGTGGCTTTGCAGTAAGTTCAGTAACACGTCCACTAGCACGAGAGAATTTAGTCTTAGTAATATCAGTTTTCCCTTCAAGAATTGGCTTAATCATCGCTTCAACCTTAGAAGAAGTCAAATTATAAATGTCAGCATCAATAAAAGCAATGATATCACATTCAGCATTCTGATAACCAGTGTATAGAGCTTGACCTTTACCTTTGTTAGTTTCATGGTTGATTACAATAGCTCCGGCTTTTTTAGCTTCCTCTTCAGTATTATCGATAGACCCATCATTTACAACTATGATTTCATCTACTACCGATACTTTCTTAATTACTTCAACAACCTTAGCTACTGTATCTTCCTCATTATAAGCAGGAATGATTACAGAAACCTTTTGATATTTCTTAGGCTTTTGAGTTTTTATACTTGCTAATAAAAAAGCAAGGATTACGAAAAACCAATACACTCTAAATTTCTCCATTAAAAGTTACTATGTAAATATTTTTGTCATTTAAATAGTTATAAATGTTTTTGAAATATTCCATAATCATTCAATAAAACAAAAATATTATTGATTTTAATAAATCTATGATAATTTATATATTTTAAAATCAATATTCTATAATAATAAAATTTTATTTTAGAAGGGATTTTTAAATGACACCAAAGATAATGATTATTCTTGGAAGTGGATCAGATATAGATATAGCTGAAAAATGTATGAACATTTTAGAAAAATTAGAAATACCATACAGTTTAAAAATCGCATCGGCACATAGAACCCCTGATTTAGTTCGTGAACTTGTTGAACAAGGAACTAATGCAGGAATAGAAGTATTCATTGGTATAGCTGGACTTGCAGCTCATTTACCGGGTGCAATAGCAGCCTATACACCTAGACCTGTCATCGGAGTTCCAGTTGATGTAAAAACCAGCGGTATTGATGCACTGCAATCAATTGTTCAAATGCCATATCCGTCCCCAATTTCAACCGTCGGAATTGACAGGGGAGATAATGCTGCAATACTCGCTGCCCAATATATCGGTATTCATGATGAAGAAGTACGTGAAAAAGTAATAAATCTTAGAAAGGAGTATGCTGAAAAAGTAATAAAAAGCAATGAAGAAATAGTCGATAAAATAGAAAAAAAATTCCTTCAAAACGACTTTTTAAGAATTAAAAATCTTGAAATAAATGAAATCAAAGTAAACGAAGAGGAAATATGCTGTAAAAACCAAGACGCTGAAGTAGCGATTATTGTTGGAAGACAAGCGGATGTGGTTAATGCTAAAAAAATTACAGTAATTCTAGACAGGCTTAAAATTACTCATGATACCAAAGTCGTTTGTCCAATCAGGTCTACAAAAAAATTCACAAATTATGTTAAATCAATGAAAAATGCAAAAATTTTCATTGGAATCAGTTCGAATTCTTCACAGGTTACCGGTGGACTTGTAGGACTTACCGATAGGCCTGTAATTGGCGTGCCATGTACTAATGAAAATAATGATGATTACATGCTTACTACTGTCAGCATGCCACCAGGAGTTCCTGTTGCAACTGTTGGAATAAATAACAGTAAAAATGCTGCTGTAATAGCTGCAGAAATTCTTGCAATTAATGACCCTAATATTACAGAACTTTTAGACAAATTAAAAGACAAAAAAATTAATTTATAGTGATACTATGAACATCAATGACCAAAACATTATTGAGATTACAGAAGAGCTATCGACTGAATTTGAAATAGGAAAACTATTAAGAAAATACCCTAAAGATACTGTTATCATAAAAAACGTTAAAGGATTTGATATTCCGGTTATTTCTGGAATTTGTAATACAAGGGATAAAATAGCAAAGTCCATTAATTGCGAAGTTTCCGAGATTACTGAAAAAATAATTACTGCAATGGAAAATCCAATTAAAGTGGAAAAATTCACAGATTTCTCAGAATATGATACATTAGAAATCGATTTAAATAAAATTCCAATTTTAACTCATTATACAAGAGATGGCGGAGCTTACATTACTGCAGGCGTTGTATTTGCACGTGATCCGGTAACTGGAATCCAAAACGCTTCAATCCACAGAATGATGGTGCTTGACAACAAAAGATTAGTTATCAGAATCGTGCCAAGAAACCTCTATACCTATTTCCAGAATGCTCAAAAAGCCGGTGAAGACTTAGATATTGCAATAGCAATTGGAATGGATCCAGCAATTCTGCTTGCAAGCACTACTTCAATACCTATAGATTTCAATGAAATGGAAGTAGCAAATGCATTTAAAGATGGACAGTTGGAACTGATTAAATGTGGTGAACTTGAAGTTCCGCAAGCTGACATCATATTGGAAGGTAAAATTTCCGTGACTGAAACTGTTGCCGAAGGTCCTTTTGTCGATTTAACCGATACTTATGACATTATCCGTGACCAGCCTGTCATCAATCTAGAAAAGATGCATATCAAAAAGGACAATCCTTGCTATCATGCAATTATTCCGGCAGGATTTGAACATAAATTATTACAAGGATTGCCTCAAGAGCCTAGAATATTTAAAGCTGTTAAAAATGCAGTTCCTACAGTTGAAAATGTTGTCTTAACCGAAGGCGGTTGCTGCTGGTTGCATGCTGTTGTTTCAATCAATAAACAAACTGAAGGTGACGGTAAAAATGCCATTATGGCTGCATTGTCAGCTCACCCTTCACTTAAGCATTGTACTGTTGTTGACACTGATGTCAATGTATTCGATGCAGAAGATGTTGAGTATGCAATAGCTACACGCGTTAAAGGGGACAGAGACATTATGATTGTTCCGAATGTACGTGGGTCTTCACTTGATCCTGTCGCTGAAAGTGATGGAACAACTACAAAAATAGGTGTGGACGCAACAAAATCACTCAAAACAATTGAAAAATTCGAAAGAGTTAGTTTTTCTGAATAGATTAACTCTTTAATCTATTTTTTAGATATTTCCTAAATGCACATTTTCAATGCCTTTTTCTAAAGCTATTTGCCTTGCTTTAAATAAAATTTCAGGATTTGTAGGGGATATATCATTCATTTTATAGTGTGGGAATGCCCTTGAAAAATGCAATGGAACATTCGTGCCTAATTCACCAACTACAAAATCACATAATTCAGTTATTTCTTCAATAGAATCGTTATAGTCATTAATTATTAAATTTGTAATCTCTAAATGTTTACCTTCAGAATATATCCTTATCAAATTATCCAAAACAACATCCAAATCCGCACCGCAGACCTTTCTGTAAAATTCACTGGACATTGATTTCAAGTCTATATTAAATGCATCCACAAAGGTCAAAACCTCTTCAAGGGACTTATCCGAATAATAGCCATTGCTTACATAGATTACTTTCAAGTTTTTTTCCTTTGCAAGCAGTGAAGTTTTCATGTTGAAAGGCAAGTGTATCGTAGGTTCATTATAGGTCCAAGCAATTGACTTACAATTATATCTAAGTGCATTTTCCACAATTGCATCTGGTGTTATTTTAATTCCTCTTGAATATTTATCATATTCATGTGATATCATATAGTTCTGACAATGCAAACATGTCATGTTACATCCAAAACCGCCGATAGAATATGTAAAAGTTCCCGGTAGAAAATGATGTAAAGGCTTTTTTTCAATAGGATCAGGACTTAATGATGAAACAATTCCATAAGATTCATCAAACAGCTCGCCATTAACGTTTTTATGTTGTCTACATACTCCAACATGACCCTCAGCTATTTTACAGTAATTGGCACATATCTCACATCTAATCTTTTGTGTTTTTGAACTTTTCTTATACAATTCATTACTCACTAACATAGTGTTCATAACCCTTATTTTTAATTGTTTCAACAAAACCGTTTTCCAAAGTAAGTTCAATGACATCAGAATCTGTAACTTCGCCAATAACTTTATAAT
>JAEIGA010005120.1_pt1 | contig 20126 bp, 13 predicted proteins | sample 9270691 | NCBI WGS metagenome assembly JAEIGA01 (sample SAMN17057246, study PRJNA624740) | gut metagenome | biome: biome; isolation source: fecal sample | host: Bos grunniens | place: China: Xizang | collected 2019 | reverse complement strand
GTTTCGCAAACACGTGGATTGATATGAACGTTCAGCTTGGAGCTGGATTCAAGCCTTCTGATAACCTTTTCATTGGTCTGTCTGCAATTTATCGCAATACTTTGGAGCAGGTGCTCGGAGGTATCAAAGGTATGCAGGACAAGCAGTACTTTATCCAGGTAGACAGAGGTGGCTACTATGGTACCATTTCAGAGCTTGTCGGTGCACAGAATTTCCTGTCTCCAGACTCAAAGAGACCGATGAATAACGCTTTCTATGGCGGAGCATTGCAGGCTGTATTTGGTGGTCGTTTTGCCAATGAGGTGACCTTCCTTATGAGAAACGGTCATTTCGGCTATAAGAATTCGTCATCAAGCCCTGTGTTCTTCGAGTTCTCCGGTATTCAGGCAAGATACAATGGATCAGCTCTCTTCCATTCAAAGAACAGTATCCATAAGGTTTCGCTTGACGCAGGTTTCGAAAGCCTTGGAAACGATGAGAATTCCTACAAGTATGTAACTCCGCCAGGAGAGGCGACACGAGTGGAATACACGGGTTCCAACCACGTTCTCGACCGCATCGTCATCGACGGAAATCTCGGTTACAGATGGTATTCAGGAATCAAAGGTGACAGTCCGGCAACAACTGTAGGAGCAGATCTCGCGTTCTATTCGAAGTCTCAGACCACTGAGATATATCCTTTCTACCGTGATCACAGCTTTACCCGTATCGATCTGGATGTCTTTGCGTCGCACGATTTCAACATTGGCAAGTCATACCTCACTCCGGAACTTCATGTGCTTGCACATACCGGATTCGGTGTAGACAAGGAAGACGGAGCATACGCGGCCAGCTCAGGATCGAAGCTCAAGAGCTTTGATGTGTGGTTGGGCAAGCAGTTTGAGTATGACACTGCAACAAGAGCAGGTGCAGAGCTTGCGCTCTCTTGGAAAAAGCAGATCCGCAAAGTAAGTTTTTATACAAAGATCAGCGACAGATTCATGTATATGCTCGCAGAGCCGGTAAGCCTTGAGGGCCGCATGCGCAATGTAGCTATGGTTACAGTAGGTTGCTCATTCTAAAAGCCGAAACATTCACAATTATGAAGAAATTCCTTTTTGCAGCCCTTATGACCGTATCGGTTATGGCCTGCACAACAGATAAGACCGTTCTTTCAGGCGTTGTACCGCAGGACTCGGACAAGCAGGTGCAGGTAATGTGCCGTTCTCTTAAGCTTGACACACTCGTTACTCCTGCAAACGGCAAGTTCTCGATTGATCTTCCGCTTGACAAGATGGTTACAGCAATCGCACGCTTTGACGGCAAGACAGCTCAGTTTGTTCTTGACGGCGCACGTGTGACAGTGGATTTCTCGACAGAGGAGACTCCTGTATATGCACAGGGCAAGGGCGCTACAGACGCTCTTACCGCTTTCCAGAAATGGAATGCAGACTACAGACAGCGTTATCCGAAGTCTTCTACAGACGAGGAGCGCAAGGCAATGATGGATGAGTACAGGAACAAGATGAAGGAGGTTGCAGCTGCAAATGAGAACGTTGTCGGTCTTATGGCGATCAAGAGTGTAAGACCTCTTCTCGAGCCTGCAGAAATGCGCGAGTTCGTTGCTACCCTTTCACCGGTGATCCAGGAGGAGGAGAGCATTGTGGATATGCTTAAGGTAATTGCAGCTCAGGAAGCTACAGCAGTGGGCAAGATGTTCACAGACTTCGAGATCCCACAGACAGACGGTTCTGTAGTGAAGCTTTCAGACTTCGTAGGCAAGGGCAAGTACATCCTTGCAGACTTCTGGGCTAGCTGGTGCGGTCCATGCAGACGTGAGATTCCGAACCTCAAGAAGACTTATGCAAAATATCAAGGCAAGGATTTCGACGTGATCTCAATCGCAGTTTGGGATAAACCTGAGGATACCCTTAAGGCAATTGCTGAGGAGGATCTCAAATGGGGTCAGATCATCAACTGCCAGAGAATTCCTGGTGAACTCTATGGTATCGAAGGCATTCCTACAATGATCCTTTTCGGACCAGACGGAACAATCGTTGAAAGAGGCGGAAACCTTCGCGGAGCGAACATGGAGGCAACTATTGCAAAGTATATCAAATAGTTGACATCCGTAAATAAAGAAATTCAGACACTGTAGTCCATCCGGACTGCAGTGTTTTTTGTTTTAGCCGCATCTGGTCCGTAAGTTGCAAATTTGAGATATTCAAAATAGTAATTTACGGAATTATGAACGGATATGTTAGATTATGTGCTTCCTTGGCAGTCTTTCTGTCAGGGGGCATATTTGCGTTTGCCCAAGGAGGATATACTGTGCAGGGCTCAGTGTCGGATGCCCAGGGTCCTGTGGTGGGAGCGACCGTCATTGAGGTGGGCACCTCGAACGGCACTTCGACAGGACCGGACGGAGGGTATTCCCTGACCGTGTCTTCGCCGGATTCTCCGGTGGAAATCAGTTGTATCGGATATGCTTCAGTGACCTATGATGCGTCACAGATGCCTTCTCAGGTGGTCCTGAAGGAGGATAGTCAATTTATAAAGGAGGTTGTGGTCATCGGTTATGGAACGGTCCGGAAGGATGATATGACAGGATCCATATCTGCAATCAAGGCGGATGACATCAACCGTGGAGCGGTCTCAAACACTCAGGATCTGCTCAAGGGTCGTATATCCGGACTTCTTGTAACTCCCGGTGACGGAGGTCCTGGATCGGGATCAAGAATAAGGATCCGAGGTTCCGCTTCTCTGAATGCGTCCAACGATCCTCTTATCGTCATTGACGGAGTGCCGGTGGCAAGCGGCGCGGCAGGAGGGATGTCGAACCCTCTCGACCTTCTCAATCCGAATGATATCGAAAGCTTTTCAGTGCTGAAGGATGCATCTGCCGCTGCCATCTATGGCTCCCGCGCATCAAACGGTGTCATTCTCATAACTACGAAGAAAGGTGTCGGAAGCCGGCCTCAGGTATCATATACCGGAAGTTTCAGCGTGACTCATAACTATAAGACCGTTCCTGTGATGACGGCGGCGGAACTCAGCAGATTCTATGCGGAGATATATCCGCAGGATACGCCGACGGGAGCGACAGTCGCAGGGCTTCTCAAAGGTGATGATGTCGATTGGCAGAGTCTGATTTTCCGCACAGCCTACGCCACCGGACATAACGTCAGCATGTATGGAAATCTTGATTCCAGAATGCCCTACAGGGCGTCTATATCATACACCGGTCAGCAGGGAACGCTCAAACGGTCGGATTACAACCGAGGTACAGCCGACATCAGCCTTACACCGAATTTTCTGGACAATCACCTCACGCTGGATCTGAATGCCAAGGGTGTGTATGCATATTCCGACTATACCGACAGTTCGGTCATCGGCAATGCCGCCTTCTTCAATCCGACCCAGGACCCGTATTGGCGCAATGCCGACGGTTCCATCGACTATACAACGACAAACGGCTATTGGAACTACGGCAACGGAAGGGGCAAGGATTTCACTCCGAATACGCTGCTTGGCCCGAGCCCGCTGTCCAGCCTATATGACAATATAAGCAATGCCGGTTCGTCAAGGTTCATAGGCAGAGCTGCGGTCGACTATAAGGTTCATGGATTCGAATCGCTGAAGTTCAATGTCAGCGCAGGTCTGGATGTTACAGAGACAAATTCATACAACGGAGTGCGTCCCGGCTCGTTCCAGGCATACGGAGATACGTCAAACCTTGGAGTCGGCACCTATACGAAGTCGTACAATCTCAGCCGGAGCCAGGTATTTGAGGCTTATGCGAACTATAGTGAAACATGGGGTGTGCATACCCTTGATCTTCTCGCGGGATATTCATGGCAGAACAACTACTGGGCGAACCGCAGCATAAATTACCTCAATGTGACCAATGAGATAAAGCTCAATCCGGGGGAGACTGCTGCAAGTCGTTATCTGTGGTACAGAAGCGAGAACTATCTGGTGTCATTCTACGGCAGAATCAACTATTCTCTTGATTCGCGTTATGTGTTTACATTCACCGCCCGCGGCGATGGTTCTTCGAAGTTTGCGAAGGGACATAAATGGGGCTTCTTTCCTTCCGGTGCCTTTGCTTGGAATATCAAGCATGAGCCGTTCCTTAAGGATGTACCTGATGTGTCTACATTGAAATTGAGGGTGTCGGTAGGCCAGACGGGACAGCAGGACGGCATAGGCGACTATGTGCATTTTGCAAGATACAGCCGTTCCAATAATCCGTCATACACATACAATATGGGCCTCGGATTCTACAATATGCTCACTCCTCAGGCCTATGATCCGACCATCCGCTGGGAAACCACCACTACATATAACCTCGGTGTCGACTTCGGTTTCTTCAAGGAGCGCCTCAGCGGTAGTGTGGATGCGTATCTTAGCGATACAAAGGACCTTCTGAACTCGGTGCAGGTGCCTATGGGCTCGAACTTCGGCAACAGACTGATGACGAATATCGGATCCATCCGCAACATGGGACTCGAACTTGCATTGACAGGAATTCCGGTGCAGACATCCCAGTGGAGCGTGCAGGTGGGTGTGAACGGAACATTCCAGAGCACGGAGTTCACTAAACTCAATGCAACCGATGACCCCGGCTATTACATCGAGACAGGAACCATATCACGGGGAACAGGCAACTTCCTGTGCCGTCAGATGGTGGGCTATGCTCCATATACATACTATACCTATCAGCAGAAATATGACGATGACGGAAGGCCTCTGCAGAATGAGTTCGTCGACCGCAACAAGGACGGAATCATAACTGAGGCCGACAGGTACATGACCGGAAAGAGTGTCTCGCCGAAGTTCTTCTACGGCCTTAATCTCAAGGTTACGTACAAGGATTGGGACTTCGGTCTCAACGGCCACGGCTCGGCCGGAACCTGGGTGTTCAACGACTTCATGTCGGCCAATTCCACCGCAAGTCTCGACTTGAATTCCGGTAATCTTCCGAACCAGGCGACTTTGGTAAGGAAGACAGGCTTCACAGCCCCTAACAGCAGCCAGCAATGGTATTCCGATTATTTTCTGGAGAATGCCTCGTTCTTCCGCCTTGACGATATAAATCTCGGCTATACCTTCCGCGCAATAGGAGGATGGGAGACTGACATACGGGTAGGATTCGGCGTTCAGAATGTCTTCATACTCACCGGTTACAGCGGAATGGATCCGGAAGTCGTCGCAGAAACAGGTATCGACAACACCACATGGCCGCGCCCTCGTGTATACTCTCTCAGGTTGAATATCAAGTTATAAATCATGAAAAAGATCATATACATATCACTGATATCGGTCGCCCTCGCTTCATGTGTCCGCGACCTTGATACCTTGCCTCTGAATGTCACAGATCCGATATCGGAATACGTCTACGGTACATCGGAAGAGGCATATATCACCGGCCTTACCCGCCTGTATTTCCAGTTTGTCACCAACGATCTGACCGATCTTCAAAGTATGGATGGCGGCGCGTCGGAGATAATCAGAGCCTTCTGGTCGGTTCAGGAAACCACTACGGATGCTGCAAAATGTTCCTGGGGAAACGATGCATGGGTACGCGCCCTGAACACGAATACATGGTCCGAAGTGCAGAACGACGCGGTCTATGCGGTTTACGTAAGGACGCTGCAGGGCATATCGTATGTCAATGAATACCTGCGTCAGACATCTTCGGACAAACTTCAGGAAAGGGGAGTGGACGCTTCTCTGGCGGCAAAGATTGCAGAATTCCGCGATGAGGCACGGTTCATCAGGGCATATCTTTATTGGATGGTCCTCGATGTATTCGGCAACGTTCCTTTTATCACGGAAGAGTCGCCGGTAGGTGGAGCATACTACCCTAAGCAGGCATCCCGTACGACGGTTTTCAACTATTGCGTTTCGGAATTGAAGTATCTGATGTCCTCGTCTTCGAATATGTATGAACCCAGACATCTTTATCCCCGTGCCGACAAGGGCTCGGCGGCAGGTCTTCTTGCAAGACTCTATCTGAATGCGGAAGTATATACCGGCACACCGATGTGGACCGAGGCAAAGACCGTTTGCGAGGAGATCTTCGAAATGGGTTATACCTTGTGTCCGGATTACGCGGCGCTTTTCCGTGGAGACAACGGACAGAATATGCAGGCAAGGGGGGAGTTCCTGTGGACTGTGGATTATAATGACGACAATACAGAATCCTATGGCGGCACATCCTACCTTCTTGCAGCCGCATTGGCGGCGACAGACATTACAGACGAGTCGCGTCCGAACGGCCAGCGTCACGGATGGGCGGGCCTGCGTGTGCCTTATGAATATGTGGAACGCTATTTCGGCGTCACAGGACAGAACTATGTCACCGGAGAATATGAGGTGGCTGACAAACGTGGCGAGGTGTTCTATATCAAAGGACGTCAGCAGTCGATGGAAGGTGAACTCTATAACTATATGCACGGTTGGTCCTGCCTCAAGTACAACAATATTCCCCATGACCAGACCAATGAATCATTCCTGGCAATGTCTGCCGGAAAGGATTACTCCGATGTGGATTTCCCTATGATCCGTCTTGCGGAAATATATCTGATATATGCTGAGGCCTGTATGCGTCTTGAAGACGCATCGCCCGCCCTGCCTTACCTTGAAGCGCTTGCGCAGCGTGCGGGAGTCGCGGCTCCGGAGGAAGTCACCGTGGATTTCCTGGTGGCGGAACGTGCGAGGGAACTTATGTGGGAGGCACACCGCCGTACAGATCTGATCCGTTACGGGATATTCAATACTATAGGCTATATCTGGCCATACAAAGGGGGTGACAGCTTTGCCGGACAGAGTTTCCCTGAATATAAATGCATATTCGCAATCCCTCCGACCGAACTTGCCGCCAACCCTGAACTTAAGCAGAATCCAGGTTATTAAAACAATATGATATGAACAAGTTAACATCAATCCTTGCGGTGCTTCTGCTGTTTGCGGCATGCGCAAGACACGCCTCTCCGACAGACGTGCACACTATGACCTCGCCGTCGGGAAATATGACGATGACCTTCCAGCTTTCGCATGAAGGAACGCCTCAATATGCCTTGAACTTTGGCAGTCAGAAGGTCATTCTTCCTTCCGATCTCGGCTATGAGTTCCGTGGAGTCCTCAAGGCGCAGCAGATCGTCTACAACGAGGATGGCACCATCTCCAAGATCGACCGCGAGCCGCCTGTGCAGTTTTATAAGGACTTCAAGGTGGAAAGCGTAGATACTTCATCCTTTGATGAGGTGTGGGAGCCGGTCTGGGGTGAGGAGGCACAGATAAGAAACCATTACAATGAACTTCTGGTGAATCTCGTGCAGACGACTTCCGACAGGAAGATGTCCATCAGATTCCGTCTGTACGACGACGGACTCGGATTCCGTTATGAGTTCCCGTATCAGCCGAACCTCAGTTATTTTGTGGTGAAGGAGGAAATGACACAGTTCGCCCTTGCCGGTGACCACACTGCGTGGTGGCTTCCGGGCGACTATGATACCCAGGAATACGACTACACTGAAAGCCGTCTGTCTGAAATCGCTGAAATGATGCCACAGGCATTGTACGGCAATGATTCCCAGACTCCATTCTCAGTAAACGGCGTTCAGACCTCGCTTCAGATGCGTACGGATGACGGACTTTACATAAACATCCATGAGGCTGCTCTCGTCGATTATCCTTGCATGCATCTGGAATATCACCCTTTGACGATGACTTTCACATCTCATCTTACTCCTGACGCCCAGGGTTGGAAGGGACGTCTGCAGACGCCGTGCAAATCTCCATGGAGAACTGTCCAGGTGACAAGGAGTGCGACAGAACAGCTTGCTTCGCGACTGATCTTGAATCTCAATGAGCCTTGTGCGCTGGATTCTACAGACTGGATCACACCGGTTAAGTACATCGGCGTATGGTGGGAGATGATTTCAGGAAAGGGTTCATGGGCATATACGGACGATTTCTCCTCAGTACAGCTCGGCAAGACAGACTATTCCAAGGCGACTCCGAACGGACGCCACTCGGCCAACAATGAGAATGTGAAGCGTTACATTGACTTTGCGGCAGAGCATGGCTTCGATCAGGTGCTCGTAGAAGGCTGGAACGAAGGTTGGGAGGATTGGGCCAACTGCAACAAGGATTATGTCTTTGACTTCGTGACCCCGTATCCTGATTTCGATATCGAGGAACTCAATGAATATGCGAAGTCCAAGGGAGTAAAGCTGATGATGCATCATGAGACCTCCTCTTCGGTGCGCAATTACGAACGTCACCTTGATCAGGCACTTGAACTTATGGATAAATACGGCTACAATGCCATCAAGGGCGGTTATGTGGGTGATATCCTGCCTCTGGGTGAGCACCATTACAGCCAGTCCATGATCGACCATTATCTTTATGTCATCAAGAAGGCTGCAGAGCATCAGATTATGCTTAATGCGCACGAGGCTGTCCGACCTACTGGATTGAGCAGAACATATCCGAATCTTATCGGCAACGAGTCTGCGCGAGGTACCGAATATCAGGCCTTCGGAGGTACCAAGCCTCATCATGTGACCATTCTTCCGTTCACCCGTCTCAACGGAGGTCCTATGGATTTCACACCGGGCATCTTCGTCCAGGACCTTTCGAAAGTTACCGACGGAAGGAACAATTCATGGGTGAATGCGACCATCGCAAACCAGCTCGGCCTGTATGTTACGATGTCCTCTCCTCTTCAGATGGCGGCGGACCTTCCGGAGAACTATGAACAGTTTATGGATGCCTTCCAGTTCATCAAGGACGTGGATCTGGACTGGCTGCGTTCGGAATATCTCCTTGCGGAGCCGGGTGATTATATTGTCGTGGCGCGTCAGGGCAAGAAAAACGGACAGTGGTTCGTGGGCGGCGTCACCGATGAAGAGGGACGTACGTTGGATGTACCGATGAGTTTCCTCGATCCGGGCAAGACATACGTGGCGACAATATATGCAGATGCTGACGACGCCCATTACAGGACCAATCCGCAGGCATATGTTATCTATACCGAAGAGGTTACTTCGGACAGTGTGATTCCTATTCCGATGGCTCCGGGCGGTGGCTTTGCAATCAGTCTTACAGAGAAATAATTCAGGATTTATGAGAACTCTAATTGTGTACAATCATCCTCGCGAGGGCAGTTTCTGCAGTGCGGTCAGAGAAGCTGTGGAGAACGGCCTTAAAACCGGAAATCATGAATACAAGGTCATAGATCTGGATAGGGACGGATTCGATCCGGTGATGAGGGAGAAGGACCTTAAGGCCTTTGTCACTGCCGGAAGAATAGGGGAGGACGGACTTGAGGAAGTGGACCCTCTGGTGTTGAGGTATATGAAGATGATGCGTTGGGCCGAGCAGATCGTGATGATCTTCCCTATATGGTGGATGACAACCCCGGCTATGACCAAGGGCTTCATCGACAAGGTCATATTCCCGGGTATCGTTTACAAGATGGAAGGGGGAAAGCTTGTCTCCAAACTGTCGTCACTGAAACAGGTGACGATAATCACAACGATGAACACACCGTCGGAAGTGTATCACGATATCTTCGGGAACTCCCTCGAAGGTTCGTTGATCAAGGGAACGTTCAACCAGATCGGCATACACGACATAAGGTGGATCAGTCTCAACATGGTCAAGCAGGCCGGCGACGAAAAACGCTGGGTCTGGCTTGACGAAATCGAGACCGAATTCGCCCGCCAATAGGATGTAGGATTAATCTCTACCTTTGGTTGAATCCGAAGGGGCTGTGAATGTGATGATTCGCAGCCCTTTTGTATAAGAAAAAGAAAAAAGCACAAAAAAGAGAAATTAATTTCGATGAGCATCCGTGCAAGCTTGCATTAATCTGTGAGAACGTAGATATTTGGCTATCGGGTACTGCCACTCGTGGCGCCTATCCCTCTGATCTACAGCCTTTTATGAAAAGGCGATGCCCCTTGGATGGGGAATCGATTTTTCGTAATGTATTGAGGGATAATTATTTATGTGAAACGCTAAAGCATGAGGATTATGAAAAATGCGAACAGGAAATTCATCGGGGGTGGAGTGATGCATGTTTACCAGCGTGCGATCCATGGTTTTAACGTATTCTATACGTTGAATGATTACATTGTATTCTATACAATATTCTCAGTATTCGTCAAGAGATTTGATATCTGTGCCTTGTCATTGTGTCTGATGATTGACCATTTTCATGCGTTATTGATCTGTGAGTCAAAAGTGTGCCTGAGCCGCTTTGTCTCAACTGTAACATCGCTCTATGCTCGTTTGTTCAATGAAACCGTCGGGCGCAAGGGACAACTTTTTGACAAGAGTTTCGGAAGTGCTCCCAAAATTTCTGAAAAACAGATAAGGACCGCTGTGCCATATGTGTTCAATAATCCGGTTGAGAGGATGATTACGACTGATCCGGTAGATTACAGATGGAATTTTCTGGCATATCTCTCATCTGATTCTCCGTTTTCCGTCAAGTTGTGCATGAAAAGGGCGTCGCGATCTCTTCGAAGAGCCCTTAAGGAGGTTGCATCGTGTCATGCAGATGGGTTGTGGCTAAATTACAGTCAGTTGAACAGATTGTACAGCGGACTGTCGTCGGTAGAGAGAGACCAACTGACTGATTTTATAATCCGGACATACAGTCCATTTGATAGGGAAAAACTGTTATCGTACTATAAATCATATGATATGATGCTGCTGGCAATACGTTCAACGACCGGTGCCGAATATGATATAAAGGAAGAGTATAGCAGATTTTCCGATATGCACTATTCGGAGATAGAATGCTATCTTAAAGAGAAGCGGCTCCTGAATCCAAAGTCTCTGCTGGTGTTGTCAGTAGATGAGAAAATTCAGTTGGCCAAGTCGATTGAGGTCAATACGGGCGCAACAATAAGACAGATAGCTAAGTATCTGCATCTTCCCTTGAAAACCAGTGGCACTTAAGTGGTTGATTGTCAACACTATATCAAAAGGCGATGCCCTTCAGACGGGGCGTCGCCTTTGTGTAAAGTGTTGAACGATAGTGTGTTGTCTGCCACGGTGAGAGGAATGCTCTCTGTGGGGCGTTCACAGCCGTTTTGAGAAAAGGGTCAGTTTGCGACTTCGCAGAGAAATTTGATACGGACAAGGCGGACTTCCATCTCGTCGTAGTCGTCGCCGAGGTCTTCCATGGCAGCTTCCAGTGAGTCAGATTCGGCCTCCTGGCGGAAGTAGTCATAGATCTCGTCGACGATGTCTTCGTCGAGAGTCTGCTCGATGTAGTAGTCAAGGTTGAGTCTGGTTCCGGAGAATACGATTGTCTCGATCTCGTCAAGAAGTTCTTCCATATCAAGGCCTTTCGAGTCTGCAATGTCTTCGAGAGGCATCTTTCTGTCCACACTCTGGATGATGAAGACCTTGTTGACCGATTTGTTGACGATGGACTTCATTACGAAATCGTCAGGGCGCTCGATATCGTTCTCCTCTACGTATCTTGCAATGAGTTCAATGAATTCCTTGCCGAACTTGCGGGCCTTTCCTTCACCTACGCCCTGGCAGTTCTTCAGCTCGTCGTATGTTATCGGATACATGATGGACATGTCGTCAAGGGACGGGTCGCTGAAGATCACCCATGGCTGAAGTCCGCGTTTCTTTGCTACGGATTTGCGAAGGTCCTTGAGCATGGCTAGAAGCTGTGCGTCTCCTCCGCCTCCACGTGCTGCGGCTGCGTTTGCTGCAACATCGTCGTCGTCATCCTCGCCGTCTGCGAATTCTCTGTCTTCGGTGAGCATCAGTTCGTATGGCTTCTCGGCGAATGCCAGTCCGGCTTCTGTAACCGAGATCAGTCCGTATGATTCGATGTCCTTATGAAGGAGGTGCATGACGAGTCCCTGGTGGATGACAGCTCCCCAGAATCGCGCTGAGTGTTCCTTGCCTGCGCCGAAGAGTTCAAGCTTGTCGTGCTTGTATGATTTGATGATGGAATTCATCTCTCCTGCAAGAATGTTTGCAAGGTGTTCTGTCTTGAAACGTTCAGGCAATGACTGGATAAGTTCAATGATGGTCGCCATCTCTTCGCGTCCGTCGAACTGTTTTTTCGGATGCAGACAGTTGTCACATGCTCCGCAGTTCTCGACTTCGAAGTCCTCACCGAAATAGCTGAGGAGTAGCTTGCGGCGGCATGAGTTGGATTCTGCGTATGCTACGGTCTCCATCAGGAGCTGCTTTCCGATTTCCTGCTCTGCGATAGGTTTGCCTTGCATGAATTTCTCAAGCTTCTGGATGTCCTTGTAGCTGTAGAATGTTATGCACTGGCCCTCTTTGCCGTCACGTCCCGCTCTTCCGGTCTCCTGATAGTATCCCTCGATACTCTTAGGAATATCATAGTGGATCACGAACCTTACATCCGGCTTGTCGATACCCATTCCGAATGCGATTGTGGCAACGATGACGTCGATCTCTTCCATCAGGAACTTGTCCTGATTGTCGGCGCGTGTCTTCGCATCAAGTCCGGCGTGATAAGGCGCGGCCTTGATACCGTTGATGTTCAGAAGCTCAGCGAGTTCCTCCACCTTCTTGCGGCTGAGGCAGTAGATGATGCCCGATTTGCCGGCGTTCTGGCGGATGAATTTTATGATGTCGCGTTTAGGGTCGGATTTGTCGCGGATTTCGTAGTAGAGATTCGGACGGTTGAATGATGATTTGAATACAGTAGCGTCAGGAATTCCGAGATTCTTGAGGATGTCGCTCTGTACCTTCGGTGTCGCTGTCGCTGTCAGAGCGATGACAGGGGCATTGCCGATTTCGTCGATTATGTTGCGTATTCTTCTGTACTCAGGTCTGAAGTCGTGTCCCCATTCCGAGATACAGTGAGCCTCGTCGACTGCGTAGAATGAGATCTTGATTTCCTTCAGCATTGCCACGTTCTCGGCCTTTGTGAGCGATTCGGGAGCTACATAGAGCAACTTTGTCGCGCCGCTGAGCAGGTCGTTTCTTACATCTGCGATCTGTGCCTTGTTGAGTGACGAGTTGAGGAAGTGTGCGATTCCTTCGTTTCCGGAAACGAATCCTCTGATCGCATCCACCTGATTCTTCATGAGCGCGATGAGCGGTGAAATGACGATTGCCGTGCCCTCCATCACGAGAGCAGGCAACTGATAGCAAAGTGACTTGCCTCCTCCCGTAGGCATCAATACAAAGGCATTTCCACCGTCTGTAAGGTGGGATATGATGCGTTCCTGGTCGGCCTTGAACGAGTCGAAACCAAAGAATTCTTTCAGTTTTGCATGCAGAATCGAGGAGTCTGTTTTCATAACCGGAAAATTTGGTTTATAAAGTTAACTGAAAAAATCCAACAACTCAAAATTTTTCTGCGGCTAAATTCGGCTCGCATAATAAAATTATAAGGTATGAAAAAAATAGTTATATTTGTGGCTTCTATTGACTATTAAATAATAATCAAATAAAACTTAAGACAATGAAAGCAATTAAATTTTTCGCAGCAGCGCTTATTTCAGTATTCGCGCTCTCATGTTCTTCACAGCCGGATGTAAAGGTTGATGCAGAGCTTCCTACAGCTGCTGAGGTTGACACTGTAAGCTACCTTATCGGTGTAAACTTCGGTTCATTCCTCAAGAACAACAACTTCGCAGCAGATCTCAAGGATCTCAACATGGCAGAGGTTAAGAAGGGTATGGCGGATTTCCTCGCAGCTGAAGGTAACCCATATGACCCTACATTCGCAGAGCAGTTCAAGGTAAATCTTGACAGAATGGGTGAGATCCTCAACGGATACCTCTCAAAGAAGCAGACCTACACTGCAGCTCTCAACAAGGCTAAGGGTGAGGCTTTCCTCGCAAAGAACGCTCTCAAGGCTAACGTAGACACAACAGCAAGCGGTCTTCAGTATACTATCATCGCTGAGGGTGCAGAGTACAAGGTTCAGCCACAGGATACTGTTTGGGTTAACTACAAGGGTACTCTCATCGACGGTACTGAGTTCGACGCAAACGACTCTACTCAGTTCGTAGCTAACCGCGTGATCAGAGGTTGGACAGAGGGTCTTGGTCTCCTCGGTGAGGGTGGAAAGGCTACTCTTTACATTCCTGCTGAACTCGCTTACGGTGCAAGAGGCAACCGCTCTATCGAGCCTAACTCTACTCTCATCTTCGACGTAGAGGTTCTCAAGGTCGGCAAGTACGTTCCAGCTGAGAAATAATAATGGCTTTGGAACTGGAGGGCAGAATTGCCCGCAAACTTAACGTTCAGACCGGTACTTCTGCAAGAGGTGCATGGTCTAAGCAGGAGTTCATTTTCGAATATCAGGAAGGAAATTTCCCGTCTCAGATATGTATGAATGTCTGGGGAGATGACAAAGTCAAGGAACTTGATAAATATCAGGTAGGCGACAAGGTAAAGGTTTCCTTCAATCTCAGCAGCCGTGAGTTCAACGGACGCTGGTACACAGATGTGAGAGCATGGAGAATCGAGCCTGCCGGTGCAGCCGCCCAGCCGACATATGACTACACTCAGTCAGCAGCCAGCTACGCAGCTCCTACAGGTGCTCCGATGCCTTCGATCGATGATCTTCCTGCCTCGTCAAATGTAGAGGACGATCTTCCGTTCTAACGGATAATACGTGAATTATAAGGATGACCGGTTCTCTTGACCGGTCATCCTTTTATAATACAGAATCAATATGTACAAATTCATATCATGGAATGTCAATGGCCTGAGGGCTGTGTGCGGAAAGGGATTCGCGGATATATTCGAGGAACTGAATGCGGACTTCTTCTGTCTGCAGGAGACCAAGCTTCAGGCCGGACAGATCGATCTGGAATTTCTCGGTTACAGGTCATTCTGGAACTATGCCGACAAGAAAGGCTATTCCGGAACCGCAATCTTCACAAAGCATGATCCTCTTTCTGTGACATACGGAATCGGAATCGATATCCACGACCATGAGGGACGTGTCATCACACTTGAGATGGAGGACTTCTATCTGGTGTGCGTATATGTTCCGAACGCCCAGGACGGTCTGAAGAGACTGGACTACAGAATGCAGTGGGAGGACGACTTCAGGACATATCTGAAGGGGCTTTCGGAGAAGAAGGGTGTGGTTGTCTGCGGTGACCTCAATGTGGCCCACAAGGAGATCGACTTGAAGAATCCGAAGACAAACAGGATGAATCCGGGCTTTACGGATCAGGAGCGAGGACAGTTTACAAACCTCCTTGATGCCGGATTCGTGGACACATTCAGACACTTCTACCCGGATCAGAAGGATATCTACTCGTGGTGGTCGTACAGATTCCAGGCACGTCAGAAGAACACAGGTTGGCGTATTGACTATTTTGTGACAAGCGAAAGTCTGACGCCAAGGCTCAAGGATGCAAAGATCCATACGGAAATATTCGGTTCGGACCACTGCCCGGTGGAATTGACCATGGAATAAAAAACAGAGAGACCCGTCAGTCGAGTCTCTCTATTTTTATCTGCTGTATCTTGTAGCCGTCATCCTTGAAGTTGACGAAAATCGTTACCAGGAACATCTCTCCTCCGGCATTCAGTGTTCCAAGAGCGTACTTCATGTTCGACCGTCCGGCCCTGTGGCTGATGTCGAATGAACGCGGGGTATAAGATTTGAAGAAGGATTTCATGATCTGAAGAGCCTGGCTGCGGCTGGAGTCGTTGGATGTGGAGAAGATGGTTATCTCCAGATTGTCCGAGAACCATGCAGACAGACGTTCTGCGTCACCCAGGGCCATGTATTTGGCGATAGGGGTGAACACATCATAGGCATTGTCCTGCGCCTTGCTTCCCGTCGGGATGAGCAAAGCCGCTGCCAGGATGAACTTTGATATTAACCTGAAAGTCATAAATCGGAATAGTAACGGCGCAAATATACTACAAATTTCAAACCATAGTACTTTTTTGCACATACTCCGGATTTTTCGGGCGTGAATCAGTAAAAATCACTAATTTTACTGATTCAATAAACTGATTCAATAAGCTGATTGCATATGAAGATTACATTGTTGACTGTCGGTAAGACTGATAAGGATTGGGTCAAGCAGGGAATAGATATCTATACTTCCCGCCTTAAGCATTATATACCGTTCAGTATTAACGAGATACCGGAACTGAAGAATGTCTCTGCCCTTTCGAAGGATCAGATCAAGGTCCGCGAAGGCGAACTCATTCTCAAGAACGTGAAGCCGACAGACGATGTGATTCTGATGGATGAGCACGGAAAGGAATATACCTCTGTGGATTTCGCTTCCCTCCTGCAGAAGAAGATTTCATATGAGGGCAAGGATATAGTTTTCGTGATTGGTGGAGCATATGGATTTTCCGATGAGATCTACAGGCGCGCCAACGGCAAGATATCGCTTTCAAAGATGACATTCTCACATCAGATGGTAAGGGCAATCTTCGCAGAGCAGCTTTACAGGGCATTCACAATCATGAGAGGCGAACCGTATCACCATGAGTAGCAGAATACCAGACAAGAAGGCGATCAACCGTCACGCGACAATGGCGACATTCGTTCTCGCCATCGTCATGTTTATCCTGTCCATGGCGGGCAACAGCAGTGCCGGCGATACGGAAAGGATAGCCAAATTCACCCGAGCCAGAGTCGAAAGCAGACTGGAACTCCTTGAAGACTATGTTGCAGGTGCGTTGGATCCTAAGAATGATGAGCATATCTGCCTGAGCGATCTTCCGGAGGATATGGTCATATACAAATATGTGAATGATTCTCTGAGGCTGTGGTCAAATCAGTTCTCAGTCCTCAATGACGATGTCAGCAACAGGATGGTCTTCCAGAGATTGACCAACCTCAGAAACAGGATTGTCTCGCCTCTTACCGAGGTGTCCGAGGAGTATTCCTATATGAACCTCGGTCCTAAATGGTACATCGTCAAGGCAACATTGGGGGAGAACGGAGAGAAGGTGATTGCCGGTCTTGAGATCCTTGATACATTCACGGACGATATCCGAGGCAACGACAATGGTGTGAATCCCTATCTCAAGGTGTCTGACCGATATGTAGTCCTTCCTTTGAACTATAGCGGAGGCTCCGCAGTAACCATATTCGGTAAGCCGCTTTTCAAGATACTCGGAAGCAGCAGTTCCGCGGCTCCATTTCTTGATGACTCGCTGATGAAGTGGCTCGGACTCATATTGTTTGCATTGTCCACAATCCTCTTCCTTGCAGGCCATAGAACTATCAGGACTTACCTTTCGGTAGTGGCGATCCTCACTTTCCTGACAGTCCTGTCGTTCATCTGGGGAATGAAGACAAACGGCCATTCCGATATATTCTCGCCTACGACATATGCCGACGGTCAGCTTTTCTTTTCGCTTGGAGCGCTTATCATCCTTAATGCATATGTCACAATCCTGGGCTTGTGCACCTATCTTTCGAAGGATGCCCTTGCCGGCAAGATAAGGGAGGACAGGAACATACGCAAGAGAAGCCTTGTGATATACGGTGCGTCCATTCTGACGGCTCTTGTATTCACAGTTGTTTATACGCATACTACATTGAAGAGCCTCCTGCTCAACTCCAATATTTCGCTTGAATTGTATCGGTGGAACATCAATGTACTGCATACGGTCCTTGTATACATTTCGTACGTCGGACTGATGTGCAGCATACTCCTTTACCTGCGTATGGCGTGCACCGTGCTGAGAGGCCTCTGGGGTATCCGTATCGATCTTTTCTCCAAGAAGAACCTTGCCTTGTATGCGTTGTGCTGTTCTTTGTATTTCAGCGTGACAGTGGGCATGCTCGGCTTTGGCAGAGAGCAGGAAAGAGTCTTTGTGTGGGCAAGCCGCATGGCTGTGGAACGTGATCTGGGACTGGAGATCAGAATCAAGACCATTGAGGAGGACATCGCCTCGGACCAGATCATTGCGTCGCTGTCCCAGTTGTCAAATGCGGAGGGTATAATCCTGAACAGGATATCTGACAACTATCTCTCACGTATCCGACAGAACTACAACATGAACCTTGTCATGCTTCGCGGAGACAATCCGGAACTGATGAGACGCTATAATGAGATCCTGAGGGAGGGTACACCTATTTCGGACGGGTCGCGTTTCATGTTCATCTCTGACGGAATCGGCCACAGCAGATATGTGGGAGTGTTCACGTACTATTTCAAGGAAGGCGGTATGACCAGCATGCTCCTTGAAATCGAGCCTAACACGTACTATGGCGAGAGCGGATATTACAACATACTCGGGCGGACCTCGGCCCCCGGAGACATAAATATTCCACCATACTATTCTTACGCCAAATATTCGGACGGCAGACTTACTTCGTACAAGGGTAACTATCCGTTTCCGACAGTGGCGGAGCAGTTCGGAGGGATTATTCCGGAAGGTGCCGACATAACCGTGTCCCGTCAGAACGGTTATGCCCATTTCATCCATAGGGTGGGTGAAAATGAGACAATCATCATATCAAGGCCCAAGCGGAGCGGAATGGTGTATTTCACATCCTTCTCTTATATCTTCCTTGCGATTCTGGCCTTGCTGATGATATTCCTGAGCACAGGAAAGAATACGGCATTCAAGAGCAATTATTTCAAGACCCGAATAAATATCATCCTGTTTTCTGCGTCGACCTTGATCCTGGTCAGTCTTACTGTCGTGAGTGTGTTCTTCGTATATAAGAGAAACGAAGTGAACATGCACAATCTCATGTCGACGAAGATCACCACTGTGCAGGCGCTTATCGAGACCCACGCCAAAAGTGTGCAGAAACCTGCGGATATGCTTGTGCCGGCATTCAGATCGGCATTGGAGAATATAAGCGGAACCACGAAATCGGATGTCACTCTATATACTCCGGACGGCAAGGTGTTCTATTCGTCGACTCCGGAGATGTTCGACAAGATGATTCTTGGCAACCGCATGGACGAGGAGGCATATCATAGCATAAGACATCTGAACCAGAGGTTCTTTATCGGACGTGAGAATGTGAACGATGTCAAGTATTGGGTTCTTTATGCTCCGATCCTGAATGCGGACAGGGATATTGTGGCGATTGTAAGCTCGCCGTACGGTGATGGAGACTACGACTTCAGAAGAGAGGCATTCTTCCATGCGGCCCTGCTTGTCAATATCTTCCTTCTCCTTCTGATCATGTCCTTGATATTCAGTACGAGGTCGGTAAATGAGATGTTCGAGCCTTTGATCGAGATGGGCCGAAAGATGAGCGTGGCGGATATCCATATGCTCAAGCCTATTTCATATCAGAGGGTCGATGAGATTTCGTCGCTTGTGGAGGCCTATAACCGCATGGTGCAGGAACTCAACGATTCCACCGCCCGTCTGGCACAGGCGGAAAGAGATAAGGCATGGAGCCAGATGGCGCGCCAGGTTGCCCATGAAATCAAGAACCCTCTGACGCCGATAAAGCTTGAAATACAGAGACTTATACGTCTGAAGGAGAACGGCAATCCGAAGTGGGAGGAGAAATTCGACAAGGTGTCGGCAGTTGTTCTGGAGCATATTGATATCCTTACCGAGACGGCAAACGAATTCTCTACCTTTGCGAAACTTTACAGTGAGGATCCTGTGAAGGTCGATCTCGACAAGACCCTGCGCGATCAGATACTGATTTTCGATAACAGGGAAAACATCAGAATCGGTTATATCGGTATGGGGGATGCCTTTGTAATGGCCCCTCGTCCGCAGTTGATACGCGTCTTCGTGAACCTGATAACCAACGCTGTCCAGGCAGTGGAAATCCATCAGAAGGAACTGGCGGAGCAGGGTATAGAGTTTGAAGGCCGGGTCGTTATCGCGCTGAGAAACAGCACGGTGGACGGTTATTATGACATTGTTGTCGACGACAACGGTCCTGGTGTGACTGAAGAAAACCAGAGCAGGCTGTTCACTCCGAACTTTACGACAAAGAGTGGCGGCACCGGTCTTGGACTTGCCATCTGCCGCAATATCATAGAGAAGTGCGAGGGTGTCATCACATACAGCAAGTCCTTCGGTCTTGGAGGTGCGTCCTTCACCGTAAGGCTTCCTAAAATGACGGAGTAGCACTCTTCAGCAATGATACGACAAAACCGCCCGAGGTGTTCCATTTAAGGTGCCTCGGG
>JAEIGA010005118.1_pt1 | contig 20128 bp, 29 predicted proteins | sample 9270691 | NCBI WGS metagenome assembly JAEIGA01 (sample SAMN17057246, study PRJNA624740) | gut metagenome | biome: biome; isolation source: fecal sample | host: Bos grunniens | place: China: Xizang | collected 2019 | reverse complement strand
TGTATTTCGCCCGCCCTTTCCAACAGGCGCAATTCCTGCCATCTGCGTGCTTCCTTCAGGCTGTCAAACCTGATTCCGTCAACCTCCACTTTCCGGTTTCCGTACTTGTTCAAGCGCATACCCCCTTTAATCCGTCTTTTTTGCCCCAAGAAACCGCGTCTGAATGAATCCTTGACTTGTTACCGACCATTCAGCCGAACGGGCGTATACCGTCAAATTTTGCCCGTTTTTGAGCCACTTTCGCCGCGTGCCGTTGATGTATCGGCGGCACGCAACCCGTCCGTTGCTGACAATCTCCGTTTCTGTCTCTTCAACGGTCACGGGGTTTTCCGTCACAAATCCGGCGTATATCCAACCGCCGCCCTCAAACCCGTCAACGTGCAAATATCCGTTTCTTTTTTGCCCGTCCGTTGTGAGTTTGTCGCCGATCTGGGCAAACCCCGCGTGCCTTGATTCTTTTTTAGGGAATTCGCGCACATACACGAACGAATCAGGTTGACAAAGCACCCACACTTCAAACGTTTCAGCCGCCGCCGTGCTGACCATCAGCACGGCAACCAGAATTGCTAATATCTTCATCCTGTCTGCGCCTCCTGTTCTCGTTGCAACCGCATAAGCACTTCCGTCATGGTTTCGGGTTTCTCCGAATAACTCCGCTGTTCATATTGCTGTGCAACAACTGTCTTCTGCTGTTTGTCGGGAGACTTGTTAAAATTGTTCTTCTCCCACGTTACAACCGACAGTTTCCAGTCCTTCATCTTTCTCCCGTTCGTCAATTTCCATTCGCGGTTTTCGTAGTAAGCAACGAAATATTCCGGGTCAATATTGTTTCCGCGTTCCTGACAGTATTCCCGCACCTGTTCAACCGTTGGGGGGATGAAACGCTTCTGCGTTTCACACTTTGTATTTGGATTCGGATTCGGATTGGATTGGATTGGATTACGGGGACATTTGCAATCATCTGATATCAATTGATTGCAGATTCCGTCATCCGGGTGCGGGTACTTGCTTCGCTTCGCTCTTACTTGCTGATGCCTGTCCCATGTGCGCATCTGCACGAAGGGCTTTCCGTCCACCTCATAAAGCAATACCAAATCCGCAACCGCCAACGCCCGTAACGCATCATCAATCTGATTTGCCCGGATTTCCTTCAGCGGGTACAGTCTCGCTGAAAGGATTTTCGGGCGTGCGTCCATCCTGCCGTAATCGTCACAATTCACAATCAAACGGTAAAAGAATGTTTCTTGAAACGGGGTCAGTTGGTCAACGTTTTCGCTCGTGCAAATGCTTTCCTTAATGATCCGGTTCGGCATCCTCTCACCTTCCTATATCGGGAATGGTATACCGCGCCACACGGCAATCTTCGCCCTTGCGGTTCTTCACGGTAACCATTTCCTTTTCTACGTTGATCCCGTAACCCCGGATGTCATGCACGCGGGACGCAAGACGAGTGATACCAAGCCCGAACGCTTGCATTGTGGTTATTGATCCATTCTGCCGGATGAAATCAATTACTTCCTTCGCCTGTGACATTAACGTTTTCCCCACCTTTCTAACAATTCTGCCGCGTCCGTTTTTGACAGCGGGATTTTTATCTGCATCTGTTCGGCCTGATCTACCAACCAATCAAGCAAAACCCGCATTTCGTCAACCGTGTATGTGGACGATCCATAAAACAGATGAATCAGCTTCTTTCCGATTCCGGCATCATCCGCGATTTCAACGAACCACCCTGTGCCGTGAGATTCCCAACGCGTGCGGATTGTCTCAATGTCCCATACAACAACAGTCACCGGGGTATAAACGCCAACCGACTTGATAGCTGTCCGGTAAATCTCTTCCTTGCTCAATGGCGGCAACATTGCTTTCCCGATATCCGCACACAGTGCCCAACAAAAAGCGTTCGCATCAAGTGACCGCTTCTTTCCCGCCTTTTTGATTTCCACGGTCACGGTTTCTTCCTTCAGGCGTTCATACTCCCGTGTAAAGTCGCCGGATACCGTTACGGTAACGTTTTGCGTACCGTCACGGTTAACCGTCAAGTCACGCAGTTTTCCCGTCATTCAGCAACACCGTACCTTTGGGGGCAAATTTGGTATACATCGCACTAATCAGGGCTTCCGCTTCGCTCTGGGTGTATTCTGCAAGTGCTTTTGCAGGAATCATCTTTGCATCCGTCAGGGCGGCAACCTGTGCTTTCCAGATGGCATTGTTTTCTGCTCTCGTGATCTCACGCGCAACCCGCAACTGTTCAAGTTCGTTTTCCAGATACGCAAGCACCGGGGGTTTAGGATCGGCGGGCGCAACGTTCTGCGCCTGTGCCGTCTGCGGAACCTTCGCAACGGTTTCAACCTTCACGCTTGCCGCCTGTTTCGGCGCGGCGGGCGTTTGTGCTTTGCTTGTGACCGTGTGCGTTTCTCCGTCCGGGTCAATCATTTCTTCCGTGGGAATCATCAGAAGCTGAAAGCACGCATATTTCAGCGCAACCGACATTGCTTTGTTGCTTGCCTTGTCGCCGCTGTCCATCCCTTCACCGACAACCACACAGGAAACGTTAGAACCGTCCGGGGCATACATCGTGTATTTGATGGTCAGGATAGAATACTTCAGCACGGTTCCGTTGTTGGTCTGGCGTTCTTCCCGCCGATGTTCGAGAATTTCAGGGCAAACAAACAGCCCCAATTCAGACATAACCGGATTCAATGCGTTGTAAACCGCATCAATGCCACGAAACTTGTATTTCTGCTGTTGATTAACCGAATCTTTACCGATTGCCCCAACTTTCCGCATCGCCTGACTAATCAAGCCGTAAATCATTGCCGTTGCCATTCGTCACACCTCCACGCTAAATTTCGCTTCTCTGTTCACAACCTCAATGCCGGGAACAATTTCCCCGTCTTCCGTCACAATGTGCCCGTCAAAAATCGCCGTGTCCGCTTTCAGGTCTGCCCATGCAAGTTCTTCTTTGGTCTTCACGTACCGACCAAACCCGGATGATTTCGCCCATTCAATAACCGTCTTGTCATCCCGCTTGTATTCCGGGTTCTGGGTCTTCAGCACCAGTTTCCCGCCGGGCAACTTGTATGATTCCTGCGTTTTTGTCTTCTTGTGCGGGACAGTCTCAAAATATTCCGCAAGCATCCGTTCCAGATTCGCCGTGTCAAAATCCGTTTGTTCCGTGATTTCCCGGATTTTGTCGGAATACCATTCAACCCACCTGTCACGGTCTGCGCGGGCTTCCGTGATCTTTTTTAACGCCCATTCCGCTTTTGCATCCGTATCAATAACAAAGCTTTCAAGCTCATTCTGTATCAATTCGCTCATGTTGCCTTTCCTTTCTTCTCATGCTATAATTTTGTGTGAATGCTTGCCCTTGCATTCCCCCCGCTTCGGCGGGGGCTTTTTCGTGCGTCAAATCTGCACGAACCACGGATAATCACCGGTCTTGTACCGCCACCAGATGCGCAACCGGGACAGGGGAGAACGCCGCAATCCGTGTATCCGTCTGGCGGCGGGGTGCATCAGTTGCCACAATTCCATAATCAAAACCTCCGTATCTGCGCTTCAATGTCACATTCCAAATCAACCGCCGATTGCATAAGTGACATAATCCGGTACGTTTCCGGTCTGTCATCAACCGCCCCGGCGGCACTATTCAGTGAATCTTCAACCTGTTGCAATGCGGCAATCGCATCTTTAAGTGAATCAATTGCCGCCGTTACTCGCGGGTCTTCTTCATTAAGCTCTTCCCATGCTTTAGCGTCTGCCGCTTCCTTGATCGCGTCAACCTCTGCGCCTGTCATAGCTTCACAACCTTTCTAAAAACTCTCCGCGTCTCGCTCTCCGGGGGCATCGTCTTGCGCCGTTCCCATGCCGTAACCGCACGTTCGGAAACCATCAGCGGTTTTTCCATGTGATCCATTTCCCGCATACGCTTCCGGGCGGTTGCCTGATTGCATTGATACCGGGCGCAAATGTCCCGCACCGTATACAGCCTGTCCATGTCAACCCGTCTCCCTGTCCATCAGTTCTTCGATGGTCACACCCAACGCCGCCGCCAACCGCGAAATTGTGTCAAGCGTGCAAGTGTTGCCGTATCCGCATTCAATACGTGCAATTGTGACCCTGTGCACCCCGGATGCCGCCGCAAGCTGTTCCTGCGTCATCCCGTGCGCCCGCCGAACCTCTGCCAACCGTGCTATCCTGTCCACCTCCCTTCTGTAGTCTAAATGCGACACCACGGTTATAATAGCACAAAGGATACAAGCTTGCAACAAGTTTGTTACGAAAAAACTATTTACAATTGTGTTTCGGTATTGTAACATAGATGCAACATACCGGAAGGGGGTTGCCGTTATGAATCCAGATATAGGGAAGCGCATTGCGCAAGTGCGCCGGGAGCATGGATATAATCAGGAACAGCTTGCGGAAATGGCTATGCTAAACCGTGTCACGCTTGCCAGATACGAAACGGGCGCAATTGAACCGGGCGCGTTTGCAATCTCACGAATTGCGGATGCTCTGGGAGTATCCACAGACGAATTACTTTGCCGGGTTGAAAAACTGCCGCCGTTCGTCAACATCGTTAAAGGGGCGGTTCCGATTATCGGAGAAATTGCCTGTGGCACGCCGATAGTCGCGGAACAAAACATTGAAGGTTATGCTGATTTGCCGGATGGGGTATCTGCTGATTTCGCTCTGAAATGCAAAGGGGACAGCATGATTCCTACATTTCAACCGGGGGATTTGGTGCTGATCCGTCAACAACCAAAGGTTGAACCGGGACAGATTGCCGCCGTGGGAATCAACGGGGAAGCGACTCTAAAGCGGTTTTACAACCACGGTGCAAACGGTATTGTGTTGGTTGCGGACAATCCTGCATACCCGCCGCAGGTGTATCAAGCAGAAACTGAAGTCAAGGTGTACGGGCTTGCCGTCGGCTTTGTAAGGGCATTCGGAGGATAAAACAGATGAAGAAAGCGCTATGCCTTGCCGTTGCCCTGTTTCTTTTGCCCGCCGTAGCATCTGCGGTTGATGTGTCTTCCATCAATGATTATCTTTCCGTTTTTGGGCAACCGGAACTTGCGGACGGTGTTTTTGATGGAAAGTATACCGTTTACCGCGCAGGTGCTTGCAATGTATATTTTAGGGAATTGGAAGATGATCTTATTATTTACGTTGACGGGAACGGGACAAATTACCTTGCGCTTTGCACAGCGGCGGCAATGTCTTTGGAAGAAGACAACAGCGGTTTTGCGTACAATGCGGGCGTAATCCTGTCAAACTATCTGCTTGCGTGCGGCGGTGAAGACCATGACGCATATACGCAGAACGGAAACCTTGTCATGTTTGTTCAGCGCAATGACGGAATAACTTTTGCTGTAAACAGGAAGTGACGATATGCCACGGGAAAAGAAGCAGAGATTGAAAAAACGCCCGGACGGGCGGTATGCGTGCCGCTATCATGAACAATGGTTTTATTCGGATGATATGGAAGATTGTCTGCGGCAACGGGAAGAATTCAAGCGGGCAGAAAAGGCGGGACAGGTCAAACGGTATTTTGTCGCTGACTATGCACAAGAATGGTTTACGCGATCTTACCCGGACATTGCGCCCACAACCCGGAAGGGCTTGCAGATACATCTGCGCAAGCTGACAGATGCAATCGGAGATTTGCCCGTTGCGGATGTTGTGCCGTCCGACATTAAGCAAATCTATTCCGATTGTTACAAGGGGCTTTCTAATTCCTACATCAAAGAAGGAAAGCAGTTGTTTTGTTCGCTCTTTGATTCTGCCGTTGCTGACCGTCTGATAACAAGCAACCCCGCACGGGACAAAACCGCGAAACCGCACCGGGGGAAAACGGGCGGTCATCGCGCAATCACGGAACAGGAAAGGGAATGGATAAATACACTTTGCACGGGGCACAGGGCACACCCGGTTGTTATGGCAATGTTGTATGCCGGGATACGCCCGCAGGAAGCCAAAGCGTTAAACATTGACAGAGATATTGATTTTGATGCGGAAACCGTCACGGTCAGAGAAACGGTACACATTGACCACGAAAACGGGCAGAAATACGCTTATACGGGGCAGGGAAAGACAGACAAGGCAAATAGACAAATACCGCTGTTGCCGCCCTTAAAAGCGGCTTTGAAGGGCAAACACGGGTATTTGATCGCATCTGCGCACGGTGAGCGCGTAACACGGGATACATGGCGCGTTGTCTGGCGGTCATACGTTACGCAGATGGAAACCGCAATAAACGGGATGCAAAAAAGATGGTACGGACGCACCCGCGAGCATAAAGCCATTCTTGCCGACGGGGGAAAATTGCCGCCGTGGATACCGTTCACTGTCACACCCTACGATTTGCGGCACAGTTTTTGTACAGCTTGCAGGAATTTAGAACCGCCCGTAGAATTGCATACTGTTATCGTTTGGATGGGGCACGCAGATGCAACCATGATCCTGCGTATCTATGATGATGTGACCGGGCGGGAAGCATCAGAAGCGGAACGGTTAAAATCCGCGTTTCGTAGTCAAAACGGTAGTCAAGGCGATTCGTAGAACCCGCAAGCACTGGAGTTTCAACGGTTGTAGCTCGTTACGGCAACCGCTTCATACCCGGAGTGTCATAGGTTCGAGTCCTATCTGAGCCACGCAGGAAAACCCCGTACCGCAAAGGGTACGGGGCTTTTTCTATGTCCGGCGCAATGTCAAAAAGTGTCAATTTCTGCCGCTTTCAATCGTTGTTTGGTAGTCAAAACGGTAGTCAGGAATCACGCCGCCCGTGATCCGCGTTGACGGTATCCCGCATATCTGGAATAACTACCAGATTCCCGGAAGAAAGCTCATAATCAATGTCGTAAACATCAATTGTCTTCCCGTCCATCTGGATAACCAACGGGCAATCATCGTGCCAGTTCGCAAGGATGTAGTTAACCACTTCCCGCCCTGTCATGTTTCCACCTCCGTTATTTGATTCCGTACTTCTGACGCACCTTCATATATTCGCCGTAGGGAAGCCCCATAGATGCCGCCGCCCATTCAAACGCGGTTTTTTTGCTTTCGCTGAATGATCCCAGAACCGGGATGTACGAATACCCGCACATATGCGCATACCAAAGCCCGTCTTTCTGCGTGACGGTGTACCCGATCCCCAACGCCCCGCATATGATCCGGTCTTGTACCTTGTCCATGCTTCGCCCCCTTTACACCGTTGTATATCTCATGTCCGTACCGTCTGCCGATCTGACGATATCGTACCGTTCGCCATCCGTCCCGGTCAGCCCGCAAACGTAAACCCATGCGCCCGCAAAAAACTGTTCCGGTTCCAACCATTCGAGTTTTGCCCGGATGAATTCAAACCACATCCCAATTTCCCCCTTCCTGTGCCCGTTCCGGGGGCTGTTCTTCCTGATAGTCACCTGTCAGCCCGTGTGAATAGTCGCTAAACCCAATCATGCTAAACGGGGCTTTTTTAACCTTTTTAACGGTAAAACTATTATCATTACACAAATCAGCAAGATATTTTCGTTTCTGTTCTGCTTCTTCTTCGTTGTCATAAGCAACAATTACTTTCCCATTGTGACGCACTTCGTAAACAACAACCATTTTTAACCTCCATTATTCCGGGGGATTAGCCGCCCCCGGTCGGCGTGTCTGTTAGATTTCCGTTGCTTCCACAAATCCGCTTCCAAAGTAATTCTTCAGCATAACCATATGCAGATTCTTTTCCCGGTTATACCGGAGGTCATACGCTTGCATGAAATTCCCAACAGTCAGCATACCACTTTTTCCGTTTCCGTATGCGAACGCCGCCGATTTTTCAATTTCTGTGGTCGCTTCAACCGTCCCGTTTCGCCCGTCTTTGTGGCTATACTTCACAATCCAATTCTTCTTTTCCATTCTCATTTCGCCCCTTCCTTCCATTCCTGATCCTTCCGCTTGCGTTCCCGTTCAATCTCGATGTGAACCCGGATTTTCTCTTTGATGCTCATGCCCTTGCACCTTTCCTTTCTCCAACGCTCTGGCGTTGGCATCCGGGGGCGTGACCGTCCCCGGTTGTCAGCGTCAGCGCATCCACTTCACGCGGGTAATGATTGTCTGATTCACGTTGTTGTACTCTTCGTGCGCCTTGATCGTTCCTTTGATCTTGATCCGGTCACCTTCTTCCGGGGAAACCCACAGGTTGCGGTCTTTCTTGTCCCATTCACCAAGTGTTCCAGTTGTCTTCCAAACAAGTGTATTCCCTTCATCTGTCTTGAAAACATACCCGGTAATTACTTCCGTCTTCCACGGGGCGTTATAGCACGGGCGTTTATAAGAAAACTCGCTTGCAAAGGTAACATCCGCTTCGATCCTGTCCCCGGCGTTGCCGATGAAGTGCCCACGGTTGCGTTCGATCTCCGCAAGGCGTTCCGCTTCGCGCCGCGCAAGTTCTGCCCGCTCTGCCGCTACGCGTTCCGCACGTTCTGCGTCTTCCTTCGCCCGCTTCGCCGCCTGTTCCGCTTCGCGCTTCGCAAGGTTCGTGGGGGTGTATTCCCGCTCTTCATCATAGAACCATCCCTTGCCGTTGCAGTCAAAGCAGACATGATCCGCATACGCCCAAATGACTTGCCCCGTTCCGGCGCACTTCGCGCACCGGGTAACCGTGCCCCAAAGCTTGTTCCCGTTCTTGTATTCCTTCAGTAAAACCCGCTTGCCGTATTCCATGATCTTTACCCCCTTCATTCTGTGCCGTCTGGCACTGACCACAAGGGGCGGCGTGCGCCCCCTGTCCGTCAGCGTCAACCGTGCTTTGCTTTTGCTATCGCCTTGCGCCCTTTAGCGGTTAGAGCTATGCAGAAGATATACCGTCCGTAGTTTCTGTAATCCGTGCGTTTCACGAACCCGTCTTCAATCGCCTTTTCAAGCTTCTCATTTTTCCGATCCCCGACAACGGTTTCCCATCCGAAAAACTTGTAAAACTTTTCAACGGTTGTTTCGGTTTCGCCCGTCCAGATAAACCAATCGGAAACCTTCAGCCCTTCGCGGAGCTTCCGCAACTGTTCCGCTTCTTCCCATGTGTACCCGTCCCGTTTCCCGCTCATGATCTGATTCATTGCTTCGAGCTTTTCAATCCCCGTCATCATGCTTGCCCTTCCTTTCATCATCCGCGTTCAATAATTCCATCGCGGTTGCTAAGATACCACTCAAGGATTTCAGTTACGAACCAACATTCGCGCAGGTCGTTCAATTTCATTTCCAAGCTTTCCCGCGCCGCTTCTTCTGTGGCAAACCATGATTGTCCGTAACCCTTCGCCCGCACAACCTGCTTGTTGCTATACTGTACGCCTTTTTTGCTGTCCACATACTTTATGGTGTATGTGAAGTTCCTTTCTGCCCGTGCCATTTGCTTGCCCTTCCTTTCTACGGGGTTATACCGCCCCGCCCGGTTTCTGTATGTGTCAGTTGAAGAAACACTCTGCAAGTTCTTTCACAACCGCTTTCGTTGCTGTTATCCTGTGAAGGTCAAGCGTTTGCAGGATTTGGATTCCTTCGTAATCCTGCGTATTCACCTGATACCCGTTTGCAACCTTCAGGAAGTCGTTACCAAATTCCGTTGTCGTGCCGTTCTTCCAGAGGGTTTCAAGCGTATCCTTCACGCTGTCGTAATACCACACAAGACTTTCAAGACCCGGCGTGTTGGCGGCAAACGTTCTGTTTGCTTTGTACGCTTTCCGCATTTCCGTCATTGTCATTGTCGTTGCCCTTCCTTTCTGCCCCGGCGGTTCAGCCGCCCCCGTCCGGGGGACAGCCCCCCGGCACTGTGTATTGTAGCACGAACGATACAAAAAAGCAATACCAAAAACGCAGAAAAACTACAATATTATAGAAACAGTCAAAAAAAAATTGCCCCCGGCGTACCGGGGGCGTTTGTCATGGTCTATTCTTCATTCGTTGGTGCGGTTTTCGGTGCTTCCGGGATGCCCGTTGCAAGTGCCATCAGGATAGCAATTACAAAGCCAAGCCCGCCCGCAGAAAGCGCGGCAAGCCAATCAACATCCTTCAGCACGATTGCGCCTGTGCCGATGTACGCAAGCATTGATTCCGCAAAAGTGCGGATTGCCCGGATAAATGTAGCTCTCCAGAATTCCCATGTGAACAATTTCCATCATCCTTTCACCAAATCGTCAATGCGCTTGTGTGCGCTTTTTGCACTTGCATCAATCGTTGCAACTTTGGTTTGAAGTTCGTCAAGGTCTTTTTTGATTGCCCGATTGTCAAGCTTGATTTCATCAATACTTTGCCTGATATACTGAATGTTTGTGGTCATTGTCGCACGCTCTGCCGCCGTTGTGCTTGTATCCATGTTCTGCGTCCGTCTGAAACTGAATGCAGTGAACAACAACGCACAAGCGGCAATTAAAAGTGAAATGATTGTTGCCGTGTCCAAACAAGTTACCCCCTTTCTTCGGTCATTGTTGCACCGGGGTATTGCGAACATAACGCATCCGCTTGCGATTTGGACAAGTGCGGAATTGTGACCGTATACATTGGGGCGGGTTCTGCGCCATCTAACGCCGCCCACGTTGCCCGTCCTATCACACCATCGACATTCAGCCCGTGGTCACGTTGAAAAGCCCTGACTGCTTTTTCGGTTGCCGCGCCAAATTCACCGTCTGCACCGAACGTGCCGCAAGAATATCCTTGCTGAATCAATTCTGTTTGGGCAAGCGTAACATATGCCCCTGATGATCCGCGCCGCAACGTTGGTTTCTGATCCGGGTGCGGGTCTGGTGTTGGCTCTGGTTCCGGGTCTGGCGGGATCGGGGCGGGGGAGTCTTCCACGCACGCAGGAACAGCCCAATGTGTCCATTTTTTATTGCGTGTAGAAAAATGTTGCACGCCGTTACTGCATTCGATGGTTTCACCGTTCAAACCAAACCCCGTGTGTTCCATCTTTGCGCCCTTGCGCACAAACAAACACACAAGCGTGTTTGCGGGCATCGTAGAAATTTCCCCTTTGGCTTTCCAGTTGCTTTCTGTGTTCCATTGCGAGGTTGCGCCCGCACCCATCAGTTTCCATCCGTATGTTTGCAACAGCACCCAATACGTAAATCCACGGCAGTCAAAAAACCGGGTGCGCTCCCCGCCGGGATACCATTTGCAACCGGCACACGATCCCGTACCGGCATAATTTTTGCATTTCGTTTTGATTGTCGGGTGCGCATCAGAATACCGCGCCCGCCGTTCTGCCGGGGTGCAATATTCACCCCGTGCGCCGAACACATACGCCCAACCTACGCACAGCAATGCCAACTGCCACGCAACCCATTGCAATGGTTTGCCGCTTTGCTTCATTTCGTCCAGTTTCCCGGCAACATATTTCGCGCTATACATGACATCCAACCTTCCAAATTCGGTCAAAAATGGGGTTTCCCGGTTATTCTTCAGCCGCCGCGATACGCAAAATTTCCAACGCATCACGTTCCATGTGTTCCCGGCATCCGTCCGGGTCAGCATAATACGGGCAATCTGTATTGCAGTCATGCCCCGCCGATCCTGTGCAAGATTTAAGTCCTGCAATCACTTTGTGTATGTCTTCCATCGTTAGCCCCTTCTAATTGTTTTAAAGACTCCATTATCCTACATGGATGTTCCACGCTTCACGGTTACCGCTTGTGTCTTTTGCGACAACCAAAGCATAACCATCAGATACAGCAGTAACGGTTCCTGCGCTTACGGACGCAACGCTTGTATCATTGTTTCCCATGTACCATGTCAATGTCCCGGTAAGATATTGCGGTGTTAATGCAACACTGGTGGATACTTCGGTTGTTGCATAATGCAAATATCTATTTCCACCTTCGCCAATCCTGACAGTTGTAATTACATGATTTATGATGTCAACAAGATATGTATCAAAAAGCTGTTCTGTTACGGTTCCGGCTTCTGCCTGATTGTTGACGGTATCGTATCGTGTGCGGGTAGTCCCGGACGCATCACATGATGTTGACATGATCGGATATCCGAGTGACGGGTCTATAATCCATCCGTCAGCATGGATATGCCCACAGATGATCCCGATTATATTGCACTGCATCTGTCCGCTGATTTCTGCTATTGCATTCCGCACATCAACTGCATTTGTTGCAATTGTCACGTTCGTTTCATTTTCGTTGCCGGATATGGTCAATGCTATGTGCATGAATATAACGGCATTCCATTCTGCCCCGATTGCAAGCAGATTTGTTTTCAGCCAAGTCAGGCAGTCACTGCTTAAAGTGTCCCAATTCGCCCCGGTATCAAGGAAAAAATACCTGATTTTCTGCGCTTCATTGTCACGATACCAATATAATTTCCGGTCAATTGTAACCTTTTCTTCAAACGGGCGAACCACAATCCCATAAAACGCTTCATCACTTATGATATCTGTTGGGACAGATGCGTTGAAATTTTTATCATGATTTCCTCTAATCGTTATCATGTTCTGCACATCTTTCCAAACAAAATTGTGCGTTTCGTATCCGGTTTGTCTGTTATCAATAAAGTCGCCACCATGATACACCCAGTTAACTGGTGTATGATTAAGAATATAATTGACAAGTGCGGGGGAATTTTTCGTGTTGAAATTCCAATGCGTGTCCGTCACAAAAATAAACGTGTCACCGTTCGCACCAAGAATTCTTTCTTTTGAGTTTATCTCATCACATTTTGAAACTATATGTGTCCTATAGTATTCCGGTACATCATCATCCGTTGCGTCCTCAATCATCAGTTCGATTTTTCTGTCCAACAGTTTTGACCATGATACAACACTGGTATGTATGTCTGCCGGAGTTATTTCCGGGTTCCCAGATTTTCTCGCAAATACATAAACATAGGTCGGAGTATCGAATACATTGCTGTATTCGGTTGAAATCCATCCCTCACTGCTCACATATTCATAATCTGTATTTAATACACCCGTGTCCGCAACCTTGTTCAGCAATACAACGTAGAAATTTTCATCCGTACCGGGATAAACGCTAATCCTGTCTGTATAAACAGGTTCCGCAATGGAAACCCGTGTGTCTGCCGAAACGAATTTCTGTGACGTTGTATTGTAATACATATTTGCAGACATATCATGCAACGACCCCGTGATTTGTTCCTGTGCATCAATCCGTTTGTCGAATGCATCAATGTTCTGCGTGTTTGTGCTGATCCGGTTATTTAATACATCCTCATATGCTCCGATTTGGTACGCTTTGCTCAGATTCCCATATGGGTCAATGTTAACCGTTGTGTCCGTTTTACAGATAACAATGTAAACATAAACGCTTCCGGAAAAACTATACTCGCCGGATTCCGTCTTCCACCCGGTGTGTGAAATATACTCATAATCGGTATTCATCGTTCCGGTCGAAGCAACTTTATTAAACTGAAAAATATCGTATTTCTCTGATGAATCACATGAAATATACAAGTTTTTGATAATTTGCGGGGTACCGTTGGACAGCCGTTTTGAGTTAGTGTGGAATTTGCTGTCGGATGTATTGTAATATGTGTTCGCCGGAAAAACGATATTAAGCGGAGTCCCTTCTATTGCGCTCTTTAAATTACTGACTTCATCCCCCAAGTTAATTGCCGCTGACCAGTGCGCCGGGGTAAAACTTTCGATTGACGCAATAGGGGAAACGCATCTGTAAAGATTGCCGTTATAATACGTATACTTGCCCAAAGGAACCGGGTATGTCAGACTGGCATACGGGGTTGCTACGATCTGCCCCAGATTTTCGGCGGCGGTCTGCACATCCTGCATTGCGCCATTGATTGTCTGCGTCCAGTCAGTCACAACGGAACCGGGGTCAACCTGTGAATCTGTGCGGGCAAGCAATACGGATGTAGAAACCGCCGCCAACGTTGTAACGGTTGTTCCGTCAGTCAGGAAAACGGACAGGAACAGTGCGCCGGGTACGTATGCCGCCGGGGGAACAAGGATAGATGCTTGGTTGCCCGTTCGTGCGCCCGTGCAAGGTACGGTTGTCCCGTCAGAAAGCACGGCATACCCTGATACCGATCCGGTCAACGTGACAGCTTCGCCGTTGTCATACACGTTAACGCCGATCCTGTTCCCGTTTCCGTTGTTTGAAAACAAACTGCCGTCAAGATATTGCACCGTTACGGGCTTTTGCAAGTCCTGATTAAACCATGTCTCAATTACTGCCATCGTCTACACCGTCCTTTTGCATTTCAGCAAGGAATTTTTCTATTGGTACAGTCTCCACGGAAGAACCCGCCGCACGCAACGCGTTTTTCAAATCCTCAATTGTCCGGTTCTTTGATTCCCTATCTTTTGCAATACCGTCTTTCAGCACCGTTAACCGTTGCACAGCGTTAGCCATGATCCCACACCACGCAATATGCTTCCCGTCAAAGATATATCGCACTGATTCGTTTAAATCGTGTATGATGCTGTCAATAAGTTCGCCCGCATCCATGATCCCGCTACCGTTATTCATCATGAGTCACTTCCCAAATAATAAATTGTTTCTGTTGAAATGCTTGATATTAGCTTGCCGTAAAGCACACCACTTGGCACGGTTGATGCCGCACCAGAACTGTAAAGGAAATAATGGCTTGTTGCACTGCTTAACGTTATCCCGGTCACAACCTCTTGTGATTTGTATTCGTAATCTTTACTGTTTACAGTCAAAGAAGCGCAATCAACATCACCGGAAAAAAGCCCGCTCCCTGCCGCCAGTACAATATCATCCTCTCCAACAGTAAGCCCCCCGGTTTGTATTCCGTTTTCGCCGTTGTCAATGCCCTGACTGGTGATTTGTCCACATGTTAAATCACCACATGAAATATCATATGCTTCTAACGCCGTAACAACTCCATCAATGTCAATAACATCAGCTTGCAATAGAATCCGCGTTGATTCGTCCTGTTCATTGATGGATATGGTTATTTCCCCGCCTTTTATGTAATTATCCCCGTTCTTTGTGCCGACAACCATGCCAATCATGTTTTCAGATTTTTGCAGTGTGGCAAACGTTTTTGAATCCTTGTATTCCTGATTCTTCTGCCCTCTGCCACCGCCGCCACCACCGCCACCGCCCCCGGCGGTTGCGCTTTCGTTGGTATCGCGGTTGATGTAAATAATATTGGGGATGTATGCGCCGATGTCGGGACGGGTTGCGGTTGGGTCGATCAAGTCAACATCTAACCGGATGACTTGCAAGTTAAACTTTTCGCCTGTCTGCCGGATTTCCACGCAAACCATGTCATGCAACCTGATCGGTTCGTCTTTGTATCCGAGTCTGTACAAGTCCGATACCGTGCCCGTTATGCTGATTTTCGGGGAGCTTGTTTCTTTCAAAGATTCCCACGTTTTTTGTAACAATACATTTGGGTCTGTGATATCTCCGTTCTGATAATACCCAAATCGCGCCCGCCCGTTGCGCCCGTATAAAGCGGTTTTTGCCGGATCTTCAAGGTATGTCTGTCCGGCGGGTTTTGCGGGATGCTCTGCCGTTGCTGTCCAAACTACATCCGCAAAGGTAAGTTCTTCCGTTTCATCATCCCCGCTTGCCTGTGCAACATCCACGCTCCCGCCGTACCCATACAGAGCGGTTAAAACTTCCGAATCATCATAGACAACGGATGAATCCGACATGTTTTTATCTATGGACAGTCGCATACCGCGAAAAACTCCGGTTGTGGTCATGATGTCCAGATACCGCCCGGTAATTGCGCCGCCGTTGTTGACGGTCACGCGGGGCACAATATACACATTCCAGTTTGTTGCTATCGTGTTGACAGCTTGCCATACGCTTCCACGCCCGATATCAGCGGATGAAACGTTGGTTGCGGATACGTTGCCAACCGCCCACAATGTGCCCGTCAGGGCTGTCTGCAACGCCTGTGCGGGCGTTTTGTCCGTGATTTCCTTGTTGTTTATATGTTCGTCTGACAGTTCGGAAACGGCAATGTGTTCCGCTATGATCTGTTGATAGTGTTCCGGTTCAATGTTGGTAACGTTCCGGATTTCAAAGAATTCCATTGCATCCGTTGCGGGATCGCGGAAAGAAATGCGTTGCCCGCGTTGTATGACTTTACCGGCAACATATGGAAAGGTTGCGTTTACTGTGTATTCTTCCTGCGTCCAGTTGCCTTGTTCCATATCATCACGGGTGAACAGAACAGCCCCGGCGGAATTAAGAAATGTTGTTTGCATTTATTCCCACCTTTCCCGGTATTTGACCGTTCCCGTGCCCGTGATCGTCTGCGCTCCCGGTTTTGGGATGATAAAACTGCCGGACGGTTGATAATATTGCATAATGGATGTGTTGCCAACTCTGGCGGTCTGCGCGTTTAGGTCAATGACCATATTCCCGGCGGGAATCTGTGAATAAGTCATGCTCTGCGCCCCGTTTGAATAGGTCTGATTCTGCGCCGCCGCCGCTAATGTGCGTTCAATCCGCATCAGCGGGGGAGCGTCTCCCAAAGCGGTAAACGCCGTCCCGCATGATACGGTTTTTTCCTGTTTGCTTGTCCAATACGGATTTTCATAACAGGTAAACACAAAGCGCAGTTTGTTTTCCCACCATGCCCGCGCTGATGGCTCTGGTTTGGATGTGCAAACGCCCGTCAAATACCGTCCGGTATCAATGGCCAATTCAATCCGGTGTTCCACGTCCGTTTTCGCCCATTCTGACAACCGTGCAAGTGCCGTTTGGCGTGCGATTATATCCCGCACCAACAGGGCAAAGGAAAGTGTAACGGTACGTTCGCCGCCGCCCATCCGCACAAATTCAGCCCCATACCTGATCGCACGGGGACGGATGACCGGATTGTATTTGATAGGGGATACCCGGATGTCTTCGATTTTTACCGGGGCAACGCTTGTGATATCAATACCGTTGTATACTATCATGATCCTTGCCACCCGCTTCTTTGAAGTTGTCTGTAAGATTGTCCCTGTCTCGCTGAAATGACTTCACCGACAACGCGCCCATCAAGATAAACGTTACCGCCGGGTTTAACGTTGTCGCGCATGACACCGCCCAACTGATCCAAGTCAAATCCTGCAATACCGCCGCCGCGCAACGTGTTCCAAATCTGGTTTTCCTGCGCCGTTAATACCCGTTCACCTTCGTGCAACCGCGCAAGATAATCGTCATGCGGGACAAAGTCAATTCCCATTCTGCCGGAACCTTCCGTTTTTCCTGTGCTTGTTGTGAAATTGATTGATCCGAACCCACCAAAGTCAATATTGATCCCGTAACCGTTTAGTCTGTTTAATTGCGTCAGAATTGCGTCAACCTGTTCCGCAACGGAATCAACATGGTCTGCAATACCCTGTGCGATTCCTTCTACGGTTGCACCCGCGTTTTTCGCCGCTTCGCCTTGTAAGTCAAGCGCGGCAACAGCTTCAGCGGCTTTTGATGCAAGATTTTGGTAAGTTTCGTCTACGGTCAATTGCTGATTCGCAAGTTCTTCTGTTAATGCCGCTTTTTTCTTCTGGATTTCCTGATACTGTTTATCAATTTCCTTTGCGGCATCCTTGTCCCTGACCAACGCGGAAAGGTATTCCGCTGATTCGACTGAACCATCTGAAAGCTCTGCTAACAGTTCATCTGACAGCCCATAAGCCCGCGCACGTTCCAAGTTTTTCAGATAATCATCTAAGAATGCTGACTGTGATTCAAGATTTTTTTGTATGTTGGTTGTGTTTATAAGACTTTCGTTTGCTTTGTCAATTTCCGCTTGTAGTTTTTTCCATTCGTCCGAACCAACTTTGTATTGCGCCTGTTCCTGTGCCAACTGATTGATTTTGACGATCTGTTTACCATACGATTGATAATCTACGCGCCCAAGCCCTTTAGCAACGCTGTTCACGCTTTGCGCCATCGCATCATGAACGCCTTTTGCGTAATCTGCCATTGCGGTAACCGCATCGTGCGCCGCGCTGACAACAAGCTTTATATTGTCTGCGTTGTCCGTCCAGAATTGTTCTGATGCTTCTGCCGCCTGTTCAACTGTGCCGGGCATTTCGTCAATTGTTGCACGGTATTCTTTAAGTGCCTGTTTCGCTTCGTCTAATGCGGTTTTCTGGTCTTCGTATGCTGTTGTTGCGTCCTCTGCTTCTTTTCTAAGTTTGTTATACGATTCAAAAGCATCGTCAACCTCGCCAACATTGAAAAGCCCTTGTTCATATTTGTTTTTGTTTTCCGCATTGAATCGGTCAATTATGTGCCCCTGTTCATCAAAAACAGTTCCGTATAATTCAGATAATTTTTTTCTGGCATCCCGTGCTTTTTTTTGAGCCAGTGCCATATCTAATTGCAGTCCCGGAAGGTCAGCAAAACGGGTTGATAAAGCCTGTTCTTTCTGTTCCAAAGCTCCCAACAAAACAAGCTTTGTCTGCCCTTCTTCCCATGCTTTGATATAATCCTTGACTGCCTGTGTGCCGCCTTTGATTTCTCCGGTTTCGGTGTTAATAATGGATGACAATCCCGGAATGGTTTTGACCAACCGCTTGCACGTTTCAAGCCAGAGAGCCTGTTCTTCCGCTGTGCGGCTTGTCTTGTTCCCAAGGGTATCAATTGCCCATTCCAGTACGGATGATTTCTGTTCTACATCTCCGAATCCTTCTCCGAGTGCTTCAAAAAACGCTTTCCCGAAATCTGTATTTTCAAGCCCCGGCAATCCTTCGGTGATAGTTTTTAGCAGTGTCGCCCAACCTTCTGCGTCATCTGGTTCAAGTTTGTTAGCACTTTCCGCAATTCCGTCCAACCACGCCTTTGCCCCGTCTGCGTCTTCTCCGCGCAACGCGGCAACAGACTGTATATTGCTTGAAAGTGTGCCTATAAACTCTTTTATTGTGTTGGCTTTTTCGCCTATTTCCAGTTCGTTTAATGCACCGAAAAACTTTGTCCCGAAATCAGTATTTTCTAACCCCGGCAACCCTTCTTTGATGGTATCAACAAGCGTTTTCCATCCTGCCGCATCATTTGGGTCAAGGCTGTCAGCGGCGTGTCCGATCTCTTCCAACCAGTCTTTTGCGCCGTTCACATCCTTCCCGGTCAAGGCGGTTAACGTTTCCATGTCCGCAGACAACGTTGCAATGAAATCTTTGACAATGCCCGCTTTGCCTTGTGTCAGGTCAATACTGTTCAGCCCTTCCACAAGCCCATTGACTTTTTTAGCGGCATCCTCTGATTTTGTTCCGTTAATCTTGTCAAGCTCTTCGGTTAAAGCTCTTGCTTCTTCTGCCGTTGCCCTGATCTGTTCAAGCTTTGTTTCCGTCTTCAAATCAATTTCGGCAAAGTCATCAAGCACGGTCTTTTTGCTTTCATCCGGCGTGAGTGATTCGATAAACGAATTTAGGAATCCGGTTGCTTGCGTGACAACATCAATGAAGGATTTACCAAGCGTTGTTTTCAACTGTTCAAGGTTGGTTTCCAGTTTGCGCACGCTGTTGGCGTAACCGTCTGATGTGCGCGAGAAGTCGCCCTGTGCGTCTGCCGTTGCTTGCATCAGATATTGATACCGCAACATTGTCTGTTCTCCCTGATCCATCTGCTCAAAGGTTTTAGAAAGCCCCTGTTGCAGTGCAAACGCATTCAGGTTAGCAACGGACATATTGATACCAAGCTGTTTCAACGGTTCTGTTTCTCCGCTGATGCCTGATCTTATTTTTTGGAAAGCGGTATCAAAATCCAGATTGTAAAATGATGCCATGTCAGCGGCAAGCCCCGCCAAATCCGTTGACATATCGGCAATCTGGTTTCCTGACATACCCGCCGATTTCATCATTGCGCCAAGCGTAGAAGTGAACCGCTTTGCTTGTGTTTCTGTTAATCCGAATTGCGCACCCGCAGATTTCGCCCAACGTTCTATTTTTCCGCTGTCTGATCCGAAAGTAACATCAACAACGTTTTGCACCTCTTCCAAATCAGACGCGGCAGAAATCGCCTGTTTCCCGATGTCAAGCAACGCCTTTCCGATCTGTGCGGCACTGAAACCCGCCGCAAGTTTCTTGAGCATCCCGGAAAACTGGTTGTTGATATTGTCGGCAGACTGTCCTGCGGCATCATCCCATTTTTTTGTTTCCTTCTGGATTGTATTGGTTATATCGTGGATGTCC
>JAEIGA010005117.1_pt1 | contig 20129 bp, 21 predicted proteins | sample 9270691 | NCBI WGS metagenome assembly JAEIGA01 (sample SAMN17057246, study PRJNA624740) | gut metagenome | biome: biome; isolation source: fecal sample | host: Bos grunniens | place: China: Xizang | collected 2019 | reverse complement strand
TCAGCGCCTGATGATATATCTTGTAAAACTCTCGAAATATTGGCATCTTGAAGCGTCGCAATCTTCATTGAGACTTCATTTATTGAAGCTTTGACATCTTCTTCGGTTTTACTAATTGCATCGGCAATACGACTAAAATTTACATTTATATCAAGGGCTTTGATAATATTTTCAATATCATGGATTTCTTTAGAAGTTGTAACTAATTTGCTATCTATTATAGAAGTACCTTCCGCAATATTCTTTAATACTGATTCTAGTGAACTTTTAAAATTGTCAAATCTATCATCGGTTGAAATATTTTTAAGTTCTGCTTCTAAAATTTTTAATTGTTCAGTTACAACTCTTGTATGATTATTATCTCCTTCATCTATAATTGCTTTAAGATTCGCAATTATATTAACAGAGGCATCAATTTTTTCCGCAAGAGAATCAATTCTAGTATATTTATTTGAAATATCAGAGATCATAGCTTTGAGCTCATGACTCTGAGCTGTCAAATCAAAAAGCCTTTGACCAGTTGTTGTTACGTCTTCTTTTGTTGCAAGATTCTGTAATACATTTTCAACTTGCTCTGTTTTCTTATCCAACATTTGCAATGCTGAAAGTATTGTATTTGAAGACATATCAATATTTCTAAGCTCATCTGCAAATTTATCTAAATATTCAGTTTTATCAATTGTAGTAATTGTTTTAATAATAGTTTTAAAATTATCATTCAAACTAATTACAATGGAATCAAAACCGTTGTTTAGACGCTCTAAATCAGGTTTTAAAAGTGTTATATTTTTTATAATATCCTTCTTATTTGTATCGTCAGAGCGTATCGCATCAAGTTTTAATGCTATTTCAGTAATAGAATCTTTTTGTGAGACAACTTCTCTTGAAAAAACAGATAAATTTGTAGCAACGATATCAAACAATTCTTTAATATCAGTTGACTTTGGCATTTCAGATGTATTTTTTAATAGATTTGTGAATAGTGATTCGATTGCCCCAAATTTTGAGACAAGCACACTGTGCCTTTCTTCTAAATTTTGCTTCAATTCAGATAAGAAAATTTTTATCAAATCAATATCTTCTTCGGTATTAATCTTTTCTAATTTAGCATTAATACCTGTAAGTAATTTATCTACATCAGAAGTATTTAATATGCCTTGCGCTCTAATTGAATTTAATAGAGTTTTAATCGTATCAAAATTCTGATTAATATCTGAAAAATTTTCCATCTCTGCCATAAAAGTTCTATCCCTTATCCTACAATCTTACATTTATATATTATATACTAATATAAAAATAGTGACAAATCACAAAATTTTTTTTAATATAAGTTTATGAACTATATTTTTTTCATACTAATTAGTCTATCAATTATAGCTGGGGTTATTAATGGAACCCTCGAAAGCGTTGTTGCTGCGATGTTTGATGGATGTAATTTAGCTATTAAGGTGGCTTTTTCATTAATAGGAATTATGGCTTTTTGGTTAGGAATAATGAAAATAGCTGAGAGGTCAGGGATTGTAACCTTCATTGCTAAAACAATAACTCCTATTCTCAAACCATTATTTAATGATATTCCTAAAAATTCTCAAACGCTAGGAAATATAACAATGAGCATAAGTGCAAACGCATTAGGCTTAACTAACGCAGCAACTCCAATAGGTTTAAAAGTTATGAAAGAATTACAAGAAAGTAATTCTAATAAAGATGCCGCAACTGATAGCATGTGCATGTTCTTAGCGATGAACACCGCTGGATTTCAAATTATTCCTGCAACTGTAATTGCAATACTAGTATCAGTAGGAGCGAAAAATCCTGCAGAAATAATACTTCCTACCTTAATTGTTACCTCGATTTCATTTTTGATTGCAATTATTATTGCATTATTATTAAAAAATATCTGGAAAAAGGAGGACAATAATGATTGAGAAGTTCTCCATATATTTATTACCACTATTGATTTTATTAATACTATCAATTGGAATGTTTAAAAGAGTGCCAATATATGAGGAATTCATAAATGGAGCAAAAGATGGTTTTGATGTTTCAATTAAAATAATTCCTTATTTAGTTGCATTAATTGTTGCAATTTCAATGTTTAGAGCATCTGGTGCACTCGATTGGATTGTCTATGTATTTTCTCCTGTTCTAAATTCTTTAGAAATACCACCGGATATAATACCAATAATGTTTACGCGCTCTCTATCAGGCTCGGCAACTCTTGGTTTAGTTTCAGAAATAGCTAATAATTTTGGAGCTGAGGACTTTATAACAAAACTTGCAGCTGTCATGGTTGGAAGCTCAGAAACGACGTGTTATATTCTATCTGTTTACTTTGGCTCTGTTGGAATAAAAAAGATGCGCTATGCCCTTCTAACAGGGATATTAGCTGATATTACAGGTATTGTGCTAGCAATTTTAGTGGCTCGTTACTTTTTTCTTGCCAACATTGTGTAGTATTAGCTCTTAAATCTGGCTCTATCACTTTTTTTAATAACACCGCATAGTTTATATCAATAAAATTAATTGATGGGATTCTTTCTGCTACATATTCTCTTGAGCCACAGTTTTCACAAAAGTTGTATTGAGGTACTATTTCGTTATTACGAATAATAGCTTTCATCTTTACACCACAGCAGGTGCAACGAGTTATATACCATTCGTTACGAATAAATTTACCGCAATCAGGACAATATCCTGATTCAATATTTGGAGCGATATGGTTATGCGAGCAGTTTCTTTTAATATTAAATAAATTTAGTAAAAACATAAAGTCCTCATTTCTAATTATTTATTAAGATAGATTTTCCTAAAGTCAAGTTTTAAATCAACTTAATTTGTAATTAGATGAGTAAACTAATCTACAGAGAAAATGTCTTTAATATCTTCCATAGTAAGTGATTTTGTAATATTTCTATCAATTGAAACAACGCTATCTACAAGATCACGCTTACGTCCTTTAATCTTTTGAATTTTTTCCTCAACTGTATTCTTAGTAATAAGCCTATATACAAACACTTTTTTAGTTTGTCCAATACGATAAGCTCGGTCAGTAGCTTGATCCTCAACAGCTGGATTCCACCAAGGGTCGTAGTGAATAACGTAATCAGCGCCAGTTAAATTAAGCCCTGTTCCACCAGCTTTTAAACTTATTAAGAATATCGGAATATTTGGATTATTATTAAAGTTTTCAACTGCAGCTTGTCTATCTTTTGTTTTTCCTGTTAGATATTCATAAGGGATTCCACTACGTTCTAACCAGCCTTTTATAATATCAAGCATATCAACAAATTGGCTGAATAAAAGAACTCTATGTTTTTCTTGAATAATTTGTTCTAACATGCCTTTAAGATATTCAAATTTACCAGATTGCATAACCCCTTTGACATGGTCTTTATCATAAAGTTTTGGATGACAACAAATCTGGCGGAGTCTAAGAAGCGCAGAGAATATTGACATTCTGCTCTTTTCAAGCCCATTAAGCTCGATACTCTTAAACAATTCTTCCTTAGTACTATCAAGAACTTCAAGATAAAAGTCTCTTTGCTCATCTGTAAGTTCACAATAAGCCATGTTTTCAACTTTATCAGGTAAATCTTTCGCGACGTCACGTTTCATACGTCTCAAAATGAATGGGAAGATTTGAAGCTTCAATCGTTTTTCAACAGTTTTATCTTGTCTTTCCATGATTGGTGTTACATATCTATAATTGAATTCTGCGACATTAAACAAGAAACCTGGCATTAAGAAGTCAAATACAGACCATAATTCTTCAAGCTTATTTTCAATTGGTGTACCTGATAGTGCTAGCTTATGATCAGAATTTAATTCTTTAACAGCTTGAGCAGTTTGAGAAATTGCGTTTTTAATATTTTGAGATTCATCTAAAATAACATATCTAAAGTTATATTTCTTCAATTTTGCAATATCACGACGAACGAGCGCGTAGCTTGTGATGATAATATCATGGTTCGGAATCTCTTTAAATAGAGACTTTCTATCTGCTCCAGCAATTTTCAAACATGATAAGCCGGATGTAAACTTCTGTATTTCAGCTTCCCAGTTGAAAACTACCGTTGTAGGCGCAACAACCAATGTAGGCTGAGGTCCATCAACTTCTTTTGCCTTTTGTAAAAGCGCAAGAGCTTGTAAGGTTTTACCTAACCCCATATCATCAGCTAATATTCCATTCAAGCCATATTGATACATAAACCAAAGCCAACTAAACCCTTTGACTTGATACTCACGGAATTCCGCATTAACTTCTTTTGGAAGCTCAATACCTTCTGAAGTTGTTGAAAATGTTGAAATTTGTTCCCAGAATTTTTGGAATTTTTCTGACATTACAAGTTCAAAACCTTGATTTTGTAATTCTGTAATCAAACCTACACGGTAGGTTTTAACCAGGAACGTATTATCATTATTCCTATAAGCATCAAAAGCATTAAACGAACGCATTATTTGATAAATATTTTGTGCTGGATACTCAACAAATCCTAAACTTCTTACACGCGCATATTTTTCACCACTTTGAATCGTATCATATATATCGTCAAAGTTTATAATTTCTTCACCAACTTGTCCATAAATTTGAATTTCCATGCTATCAATAGATTCTTCTGAAAAATCAATTTTTGCACACATTTTAAACTGCTCAGGAATAAGCTTGAAGAAACTCATATCATCGCGTTCCTCAAACTTCCACCCTTCACCAGCTTGTTGAATGTAATAGTTATAAAAATCTATTGCAGTTTCTTTTTCCAAAGCTAAATTGTTAGTTTGCATCGGAACAAATTTACAGCCTAAAAGCATCGCATAAGCCATTTGCTCATGTTTATAATCCCGTTTAATCCAATATACTAAATCTTCCTCTGGACTCTTTACAGAGAGATAAGGAGATTTTTCATTGCTTTTTGAGTATGGAACTCTTACTCCAGAATAATCAAACTCTAACGAAGCTTTTAGTGATTGATCATAATCAATACCAAGAGTTACCACATTAATTGGAGGCTTATGCTCAAGCAACAATTTGCTTATATTCTCCGCAATTGTTACATTCATAATCTCTCTTAAATGAGGTAATTCTTCATAAACAAATTTACCTCCGTCAGCATCTTTTAAATCTGTAAATGTCGATTTAATAATATTTTGAGGCAGTTCATTCATAGCAATATTAATAGGAAATATTAAATTCTGATATCTACCCCATTTTATTTGACGAGAAAAATATTTTATTTCTTCAAATGGATATGTTTCATCCTTGTCTGGGCGTGTCCAGAAAAGCTCTAATACAATATTCGTATTACCATTTACATTTGTAGTTGAAACATCAAGATTCAAATCCCATTTTTGATCAGTAAACATAATACGTTCTTTAGTTTTTTCATCTAAAACTTCTTCTAGATCAGACATTAAATGGAAAATAGGTGCGAATTTTGTTATTGGAACATCATACCAGCCAGCTTTTTTATCTTGTTTTGCAAGTTTTAATAGAGTCTGGAATAGCGCAATCTCAGCTTTTTGAGCATCGTTTAGCCTAAAGTTTGGATCAGCTTTTTGTACTTCAATTAATACTCTCAAAATTGACTCAATTGAACGCACAATTTTGTTTGTAGAACGATCTCTTACAAGAACTGAAAAGAAATTTTGTCTTCGCTTAGGATTAAAATGTATTATATAACTTCCTTGAGGCTTATCTAAAGGAGGTGCCACAATATCGGTTAAGTCACGTTCTACACCATGTTTTTCTTCTAGCCACGAATCATAAGCGCCTGTTTCAATAGCTTTTAAAGCAACCGCAACTGAATGCTTACACCATTCTTCTTTTAACGGGCAATTACAACGAGCTTCAATCTTATTTTTTTTGAATATAAGGTCGGTAACATAAAAATCCTGATAATTACCTTTCACCTTTCCCTTGAAAAAGTTTTTTTCAGACTCTGCCTCAAGAAGCATGTCTTTTTGGTACAACTCATAACCACGTCTCCAGCTACCCGCAGTTGCATTTTTCTTTAAAAAATCATAATTAAACTTAAACTCGCTCATTAGCGTAAAGCAATTCCTTATTATGGGTTTCACATATTAAAATGGTAGGATTCAAAGCTTAAAACAATAAGCTCCTTCCACGACCAAAGGTTGTTTATCAACATCAAACATTCCAACCTTATAATAATTATTGCATAATTTTATAATTTATGCAATATCATATTTAAGTTTTATAAGTTTGTATAACATCTACAATAAAGCAAGAGTTTGTGATATTATTCAAACTATGTCAAGAGAATTTGATTTTTACATAGTTCCAACTCCAATTGGGAATATAAAGGATATCACGCTTCGAGCTATAGAAGTGCTTAAAAGTGTTGATATAATTGCGACTGAAGATACAAGAGTTACTCAAAAGCTATTAAATCATTACAATATTACAACTAAATGTATTTCTTATCATAAGCATAATGAAAAAGAACGGATTAATTACTTTTTAGAATTGTTGAATGAAGGGAAAAAGATTGCATTGGTATCAGATGCTGGTACACCAATGATATGCGATCCTGGCGCAATAATTGTTGAAGAACTAACAAAGCATGGCTTTTCTATAACCTCATTACCTGGAGCATGTGCAATAACAACATTTTTATCACAAGTTCCTAAAGTTAGTGAAGAATTTACATTTATAGGGTTTATCCCTCGCAGTGAAAAACAAATTGAAGAAATAGTTTTAAAAAACAAAGATAGAAATCTTGTATTTTATGAATCCCCTGAAAGAATTATAAAGACTCTTAAAATTGCACAAAAAGCACTAGGTGATGTTAAGATTGCACTTGGTCGAGAATTATCAAAACTTTTTGAAGAAATAGTAATTGATGATATTTCAAATGTCTTAATACACTTTGATGGCAATATAAAAGGTGAGATTGTCTGTTTAATTTATTCATCTACCAATACAGAACATTTAGAAATGGAATTTCAAATTAGAGAGCTTAAAAGCAAAGGCTATTGTGATAAAGATATTTCAATTATATTGTCAACATTATTCAATTATAGTAAAAATGATGTTTATAAAAGAAGTTTAAATATATAGAAGTTCAAAATTTATACAGAGAGCATATTGCAGGAATAGATATGAAAATAAATAATATAAAATTAATTGGTTCAGTATCAACAAATAATCAAAAACTTATATTTAGCAACGAATCACAAACAAAAAAACTAGAGAAAATTGCCCGTAAATATAAAAAAACTATCCTTATAGCACAAAAGGGGGAAGATTTATTATTGGTTAATTCGGGTTTTAAAACTGCTGCAATAAGAATTTCAGAAATGAATGATCTAAATAGCATTTATTCTAGTATAGTCGCTAATTTATATGAAAATAGCCAAAATATTAAATAATATTGTTTTTTATTTAGATAAAATAACTGCTTATTGATGTTATGAATTTTCTAACAAAAAAAATGAACAATTTTTTTTATAAATCGTTATATAGATGTAGAGGGTCGAAAGACATTAATAGGAGATTTATTATGACAGATGAAAACAAAATTTTAGAATTAAGAGAAGAGTGCTTTTGTAAATCAAAATGGTTTAAAAAGTTTATTACAATTTCGTTAGGAACATTTGTTGGTGTATTTTGTGGATTAAGTTTATTTGCAGCATTGCATAAGCCTCCAATGCCACCATGCCCACTAGGTTATGGTAAAGTAATGCGTCCTCCAATGCACTGCAATCACCACTATAGGCATCATAAAAATTTCAAAGGAGATTATTATCATAAAAAAATGATGCAAAATAGAATCGCACCAGATAAGGTTAAAGTAGAGGTTAAAAATTAACTAAATGGCTTGGTTTTTTAAACCAAGCCATCTTTTTTATTTTTCCCCTTGTAATTTATTTATGTTTATGTAAGAATAAAGCTTGTAACAATTGAAAAGATTGGATACATTTAAGGCAAGGTAGCTCCCGTAGCGAAACGTAGTGAGCGAGTATAGAAATCTTGAGAGCGTGCGCTCGAGGCAACTGAGCCAATGACAATTGAATAACTAAAAATGACTTATGGCAAGGTAGCTCAGTTGGTGAGAGCGCACGGCTCATACCCGTGAGGTCGAGAGTTCGAATCTCTCCCTTGCTATTTTTTATTGCCTTGTTATGACTGAGTTTCAGCGATTTAGAGAATTTGAAGTTTTACCCCAAAATCCATTTTGTTACAAAATTGTTGCAAGTCTATAAAGCTTATTCCGTTAAAGTTTCTATCTTAAATAATTTTTCGTGCGGTGATAGTTCAATTATTTTATTTTCTTCCAACAATTTATTTAAATTTTCTTCTTTAAATTTACCACTTAAAACAGATACGATATATTGTCCAACAAAGTTATCTGAATTAACTAAGTTCATCAATGATTCTAATTGGTTACTATGGATATCCTCAATTCTATCGTGCAATACAAACATCGGGCGTTTTAGCTTTAATTCATTTGCAAAAGATAAGTAAGCTAGGTCATATGCAGACATTAGCCCTTTCTTTTTACCTGCACCGATATTGCTATTTAAATTAGATAATTCAAATTTATAACATTTGTTCTTTTCAGATTTTGAAGTAGAAATCAGATAAGATTCATTATAAAAATTTATTGAATATTCAGAAAAATATTTGTTAAATACACATAAATTCCTTTGCAGATCTTCATCATATTTTTCAATTTCTTTATTAATAGCAGTTATTTTAGCATCACAATTATTCAAAAGCTTTTCATATTCTAAAATTTTTTCTAATTCATTAGATAATTTACCCTTTTGTTCATAATAAGGTTTTAGGTTTGAAATCAAATTTTCATATTGAGCTAGGGAACCGTGTGTTTTTTGCTCCTTTTCTAAAGTTTTTTTTCTTTCGACATTCGTATCAATTTGTTGTTTTAAATTGTTAATTTGTTGTTTTAAATTTGGAATATCAGATTTTATAAAATTTACTTTATTAGCCATTAATTTATTATGGAAGTTTATAGCTTCTTCTAAGGTTTTATTTATCTTTGGTAGATAAATTTCGGCTTCATTATATAAGGCCTCAATGTCTTTCACTTCGAATTCGCATTTATCCGCTTCAATTGCTAATATGTTTTGTTCATATATTTTTAACCTTGTTTTTAATAAAGAATACTCTTCCATCAACCTATTAATATAGTCATTTATATTATCAATTTCTTGAAGTTCTTTTTTATATTGATTGCTAACATTGAAATTCAGCTTTTCCTGTTCTAATTTTTCAACATTAGTATCCAACAATAATAATTCTTGTTCAATAAGGGAAGATGTTTTATCTTTAAAAAGTTTCTTTTTTATGTTTTCATATTCCTTAAACTTATCAATTTCACTACCTTTTGAGGTAGATAATTCGCTAGCTTTATTTAAATTGTATAAAAAGAAATAGATTTGTTCATATTCTTTATCAGAGGTTCCAAAATGTAAATAATTAATAATTCGTTCATTACTATAATCAAATCTCAAATGCTTATCAATTAATTGTCTAAAGCTGGGTTTATTTGAAATTGAATTATAAAATATGCTTTTTAACTCTTTTTTAAAGTTTTCAACATTGGAATATTCACAATCATCAATAGAGCAAATCTTCCTCTTTTTGTCGGCTAAAAAATTTCTTTTTATAACAACATCAGTTTTTGTATCATTAAAATCAGTACATAAAGTCAGTATTATAACTATTTCGTTATCAATTAAAAAATTTTTAACTTTTGAATTAATAGTTTTAGAAGACTCCGCATTTTTGTAAATTTCATCAGCTTTAGCTCCTAAACAGTAGTTAATCAATCTCAATACTGTAGTTTTACCAACATCATTTCCGGTATCCTGCTGATTAATTATTTCGCTAATATCTACAATTAAGTTTACACCAAGTTTAAAATTAATTTCTCTGATATTTTTTTCTTCTTTTTGATTTCTAATAACTAATTTTTTGATAAACATAAGATAATCCTATTTTCTTGTATTTTTATCACATTTAATATAAATAACCAATCAAGAGATATAATATAATTTGCATATGTAAAATTTTTATTTACATGAGTTTTCAGATAAATAAAAAACTCAATGATATTGGTATCTACATTATCTTTTTTTAACTCTGATAGAATTTGGGCTGATAAATAGTAAATACTTGATTGAGGATGAGAAAACTTTGAAGCTATTATCATTCAACCTCACTTTCCATTATTTGACAATTTACAAAAGCATCTGCAAGCACAATATTAATAGCAATATCTATTTCTTCTTCTGAACTTTCATTGTTAGATGAAAAAATAACAATGTCTTTAATTTTATTTTTTATTCCCATAAAAATATTATCTGCATTAGCTTTGACAACATCTAACTTACTACAATTGTTATTCAAATAATTTCCTAATTCTTCTATATAAGCGTTACGCAACCTGTGTAAAACTTTTTCTTTAGCCGAAATCTTAAAATTAGTTAAATCTGCGTAGATTGAATCTAAATTTGAAAAGAAATGACGATATTCCTCAATTATAAACCTACAACTTTTTAAATTATTAAGTTTAATCTTTTCTTCTACTTCTAGTGGGAGCTTTATTTTATCATTTACATTTGGGGAAGGAAAACTAATATTAGAGAGGGAATTTACAACATCAGCAATCAAAGATGTAACTTTAGCAGAATTATAGCTATTTGTTACATATAAATTACCTTGTGCAACATTGATATCTCTTTGAGCATATAAATTATTGACCATTATTTATTGTAATATTGCCTCCTGCGTTATTTACATCTCTACCCGCTGAAAAATTATTGTTATGAGAATTTTGGCATAATTTTTTATATTTTTCTACTCTAACAGTTTGTATTATTGTAGCAATAGTCATAATTACAGTACATATTAAATGAATATTATTAGACACATTTCCCCCTTAATTACCTCAATATCTAGCATGCTAACATATTTTAAAAATATTTTGAAGTTTTTATAAGTTTTGTAAAGTACTTGACATTAACTTGAATTTAAAGTTTTTTTGCAAAAACAGCGTAAACAATGGAATGGCAAGTGTTTGAGCCTGTTTTTAAAGTGCGGTAGCATCAGAAGTTACAAGCAAAATTGCTTATAACTTCTGATATTACCTAGCTAAAAGTCTTCCTAACTTCTTTTTATATTAAATTGTCAAGGTGCGAAATTTTCTTAAAAACAGTAAAAACAATGGAAATTCTTGCATTTAAGCTTGTTTTTAAGTTAATACAATATCATTCATAGCACTTGCTCCAAGCTCATAAAGCTCCGGCATCAAGTGGCCGTATTTATCTAGTGTTACTTGAATTGAGCTATGCCCCATTTGTTGTTGAATAAACTTTATAGGCATTTTTTTAGCTATCATCAAGCTTGCGTAGGTATGTCGCAAATCGTGAAATCGAATATTTTTAACACCCGCTTTTTCTAGGCACGGTTTAAAATATCTCTTTGACATATTATTAGGATCTAAATAGCTTCCGGTACTACTACAAAATACAACCTTACTCTTTGGTGCAATCTTTTTCCATTCCATTAGTACAGCACCTAAATTTTCAGGAAAACAAACATTCCTAACAGATTTTTTAGTTTTTGTTTCTTCTAGGCTACCATTGTGATAGCTTTTATTTACCCTTATAAGCTTGCGTTCAAAATCTATATCATTCCAAGTTAAAGCTAGAAGTTCCCCTCTTCTCATCCCTGTTGCTATTGCGGTTTGCAGTAGCGGATAAAAAGTAGGAAATTCAGATTTAGCAGTATTCAATAAAGCTTTAATATCAAAGGTATCTAAAAACTCCATTTCCATGTGTGGAAGTTTTAATCTACTAACCGAAGCAACGGGATTATAGGTTACAAATCCGGCTTCAACTGCTTTATTAAAAATACCACTCAATAGATTTATAGTATGGTTTATAGTTTTGTTTTTTAATCCCTTTTCTTGCATTTGCACAATATAAGCCCTTATATGATTTGCTGTAATTTCAATAGCTTTATAGTTTTGAAAGTACGGCAATATATGATTTTTAAGATACCCATAATAGCCGGATACAGTAGATTTTCTGCAATAAGATACTGCGTAATTTTCCATGAAACTATTAGCAATATCTTTAAAGGTAAGTTGCTTATTTTGTTTTTTGCAACTACCTTTTTCAAGTTCCAATCTAATTGCTGTTAGGTATCGTTCGGCTTCGGCTTTAGTTTTAAACCCACCTTTAACAACTCTTTGGCGTGTATTATCAAAATAATCCACATTCCAAATAGTAGTTTTTGAGCCGTCTTTATTTTTCCAAGTCCTTCGTCTTACACTCGACATGATTTTATTCCTCTAATAAAAACTACCCTGTGTTGTATGGGTTTCAATAAAATTTTGAACTACCTCCGGAGTAAATTTGAGTAAGCGACCAACTTTTACATAATCGATTTTTCTATGATATACCCAATCGTAAATTGTTGAGGTTTCAAGTCCTAAGATTTCGGCTACTTCTTTTACATTTAATAGTCTTTGCATGTAGTCATCCTCCTTTTTTTAATTTTGCCTACATGCCTTAGTACGAATTTGTAGCGGAAAAATATATTACTTAGAATTTTTTAAGTAACTTACGGCGGAGTTCGCCTGTTTTACAGCTTTATAGATGTAGTTCTTGTCGCTTTGGAGTGCTTTTAGCCAACTTGCTACATAACTGCTAGTATTGGCTATGTTCGGAGTAATACCATATTCAGCACATAGAAAACTAGCGCCGATTTCTGCTACAAGTTCCTCAAAAGCTTGTTCTTTAACATTATCAATATCTAGGCGGTTTAATCTATCCTTATGCCCCGACCAATGCACAAGTTCATGAAGTAAGGTTGAATAATACCCCTCAGTATCTTCAAACTTAGACTTTAAAGGCATATTGATTATGTCATTTGTTAAGCTGTAATATGCTTTTTCGCCTTGATGTTTGATAATTGCTCCAGAGTTTTTAATAAGATTATCAAGTTCTGCAACTGCAAGAATATTATCATTATCAGAGTCAAACTTAATACCTTCAATTTGATCTAAGTTAAATACGCGTTCAGTTCTAAAAAAATGAGTGATGGCAAAATCATTACCATCACTCTCACGCTCTATTTCTTTTTCAACTTTTTTAGTGCAATAAGCAATTATCTTAGTTGCTCTTTCTCCTTTTTTAATCTTGCCGTTAAGGTCTTTAGCCTGCCCAAAACCTAACCAATAATGACTTGTGTACCCATTTATAATATTCTCTAGCCATAACATTATTGTATTAATACCGTTATAATGTTTGCCTGTCTTATAGTTAGTCGGTAAAGCACACCGCTTAAATGGACAATGCCATGGAACAATACCGGCTTCAAGATTTTCTATAATCTTATTAGTAATTTCTTCATACAAGTTCATTTTCTTACCCTCTTATTGATTGAAGAAATACCGTTGTTGTTATAGCTCTAATGCTATCTTCTGACTTGTAGCCCTTAATATTTTCTCTTACCATGCGGTCGCATTCGTCATAGTGCTTCGCTAGGTTTTGAGTTTTAAGTAATAAAGTGTCTTTTACCTTTTCATTTACCGCTTCCGCAGTAAGCATTTGTTCAGTTATACCCTCATTAATAGGTATAACAATAATCTTGTTACCTTCTTTATCTAAAGTTACTTTTTGATTACGCTTCAATGTCGGCATAATCTTATCATTAGACATACCCCACTTAGTAATCTGCTCGCCGTTGTCGGTCTGAAAGACTACCGTTAGGCGTTTACCAAATTTTGTAGTTACCTCTTTACATGGGTATTTTACTACCGCACTCATCTTAGTCATAGCTGACTCCTTTCTATAATTACATAAGGATTTAATACCTCAAAGCCTGTAATTACGGGCTAAATATCCTTATAACAATAATAGAACACTACTAAAAATATGGTGTCAACTTTCTAATAGCCCAAAAGGGCATTATAAATATTATAATACCCCTTTGCATTTGTTTTCACTTTTTTTACCACATGAATCATCATTTTTTTCTTAACATTTTTTTATTTCATAGTAGCAGTATTAGTGAAATTGTTATTAAAATACGGAAACCATGGGATTCTTTCAATAGGCTTGCCCATACAAGATGTACTAAGTACAACAGACACTCCGTAGCCGGCTGACCTTTTTATATAATATTATATAAGTTTTAAGGATTTTAAAAATCTAGTGATTCTTGATATTTTAGTAAAAATTCTAGGTATTGAGTGTATTCATTCAAATTTTGTTGAAGTTGTTTATCCTCTGTTTGCTTATCTAATTCTTTGGTATAATAATTTACCCATTCTTGATGATACCGGATTTGTTCTTCTATATTTGTACCATACAAACCTAAGTTACCAAAGCTATCCGATAAGTTTACATCACCTCCGGCAAAATATTCATAGCGTTCATTTGAAATACCAACACCAACATAGAACTTTTGCATTTTACTTGAAAATTCTTCAATCTCGCTTGCGTATTTTTTTAGTGCAACTGCTAAAAATCTAGGTTGGGTGTCTTCATTTTTTATCCCTTTTAAAAATCCATAAGCTTTAGCATTTCTCATCAATAACATAGCTTGTTGAGGAGTCATCAGATGTCGTTCATCTTTTTCTAAAAACTTTTCAATCAACATACCACTTTTACCTATTGTCTCGGCTTGTAACTTTTTAGATTGTTGTTTTAATTCTTCCGGCATCTCGATTGCTTTTGCTTTGTCTATCTTTTTATAACCTTCAATCATCCAATTTAGAATACCCGATTTTTCTCTTTGCAGAAGTAGCGGTAGTGCTAAATTTTGATTTTTACAAAACTGTTTTTTGAACTGCAAAATTCTAGTTCGCCTTTCCATAGAAAGACCAGCATTAGTGCATTTTGGTAGATTGTTTGTTGTAAAAAAGAATTTAGTTTGGGATTTCCACTCAAAAGGTTTCTGATTTATAGTGAAGCTAATAGAATCACCGCCGGTTAGTTGTTTTAATAAACTTTCATTAAATTTATCTTTTGAGTCAAATTCATTAACATTTGCAAAACGCACACCTCGAAGCGCTAAATAGTGATATTTATCAATGCGTGCATTTTGCTTAGCAAGAAAAGTTTTTGAAATACCTATTGCATAAGTACCTAAAACATTTTTGATAGCTTCAACTAATGTACTCTTACCATTTCTACCGTTACCATGGAATATGTAAAAGGCTTGTTCTAAGTTAAACCCCGAAAGAGTTAAGCCTAAAACCTTTTGTAACCATTCAATGATTTCTTCCGGTTTTTCATAGGTAGAAAACATTTCTTCTAGAGATTTTTTAAATTCCGGACAATCTGCATCCGGCTCATATTTTACACTAGCCATTTTAGTAATGTAATCTTCCATTTTATGTTCTAAGACCATTTCTTCTGCCGGAGCATCCAATTTGATAACACAGTTTTGACAATTTAATAAACCTTTATTTTTGTCAAAATCTTCTATTTTTATCCGATACCTACTAAATCCTTGCATGTTGATAATGGTATTTTTAACGAGAGATTCGATATTACCATAATTATCTAGTTCTTGATTGTATGCTAAATCAAATAGACATTCTGATAAGATTTCATCTGCATAATCTAATATCCAAACCCTACCGTCAAAATAAGCCCAAGTTTTGATGTCTTTGATAAATCTAAATTTATCTTTTTTGTCTGACATAAGCTCAAATACATTTAATAGTAAATGAGGTGTGAGTTTTTTAATTTTTGTTTCTTCATTTCTAGCCATAATTTTTCTCCTTTTTTTGCTACAATGTTATTATTGCATTTGCAAATAATAAGAGTATGTAAAACTTCATAAATTTAGCTGTAAGAAACTCTACAAATCAGCAATATTAAGAAAATAAATAGCACCACAAATAATCAGTTTTGGTTTATTTTAAATGTTTATTTTATCCCAATACCCGCTATAAAAATGTCGTTTTTGTTCCTCGTTTAAGAGTTGCATCCATACTTTATGAATTTCTTGACCGACATATTGCTTCAAACCGTTAGCATAAGTGCAGTGCTTCTCGCTAAGAATATTCAACTTATCATTTTTGCTATGCGACAAATGTACCACAATATAATCTTCAATCTTATGAGGTCCAAAACACATCCCGACTGTTTCTTGACCTAGCATATGTTGTCTTAGCAGTTGATAAAATGGCTCATATCCTACATCATACAACCCTAAATCATCAATATTAGCAAAGTTAAACAAAATATCTTTACCCGCTTTTCTATCTCTAGCAATAATCGGGGAGTATCTTGATAATCTTTCAACTCCTTTACCACCTAAAAACTTGCCTGTGTTACATCTTGATGAATAGTGTTCAGTAAACTTCCATTCAATGAGTATTTGAGTAACTTTACCCCCAACAATAGCTAAAATATAAGCATCAATGCTTGTTCTATGATGTCCTCTCATATAGCCGTTTTCTTCCCCGATAGGCGAAACTTCGGGTCCTATCCATTCAAAAATCACATTACCATAATCACGATAAAGCGTATCGTCAAATTTCCAATTTGGCCCTATTGTAATTATGTCTTCGGCTTCAATTCCAATACTGCGTAGAACTTCTATCAATTCCTTTTTGTTTTCGGGTTTGGTGTAGGGATACCAAAAGTTTAAGCAACTTGCCTGTGAACTCAATGGACTACCTAATCCATTATGAGCCTTAATTCTACCGCGCTTCAAAATCTCTAGGATTTCATCAGAAACCAAGTTTTTCTTCACTTTTTCAATGTCTAATACTGACATAAAAACACCTCTCTTTCAGTAATAAGTACTCTCTAGAGCCTTTGATAAAAGGCTTATAACAATACTAAAACACTACTAAAAAAGAGGTGTCAAACTTTTTGAGAATCTATTTAAGCTACTTCATCACTCCAAAATTAAAGTTTCCGCTATTGATACCAAAGAAGTCAAAACCTCTACCAAAGAAGCCTGTAAACTTAGGCTCAAACTTTGCTCTATTCGGTTTATATTCGGTTGCAGGTGTTGTATAAACTTCGTGCGGTTTTGCTTCTACATTCAAATATTTGTTAGAAGCAGGTTGTAAATCTTCAATCGGTACAACAGCGCCACTATGTAATTTAACATATCCCGCCGGCACTTCCGGAGTTTCTAATGCAAAGTTAATTTGCGAAGTCATTACCATTAACACAGCTATTAACAAATACTTTTTCATATAAACCACCCTATAATTTTACTGTTATATTATCATCAAGAGTCATTATTTCAGCATTGAATAAATCACTATACTTATCTTTACACTCCGTATGAATCGGTATTATACAAGCAGGTTTAACATCATTGACGAACGCTTGCAAATCTTCAACATACGCATGACCTGATGTATGAATATGAGTAATTATATCTTTGTAATTGTCAAATTGACTAGGCTTATCCAAATACCCTTTCCACATTGAATAAATAATACTTAAATTCTCTTTTGGGATACTCTCAAATATTCTCTCATTGATAATATGATTACCTTTTATAACAAACTTTGTCGGCTCATTTATAATCTCATCAATAGTAATCTTGCTTGCTTTATATTTATAAAGCTTTTTAGTTTCTGCAAGAGCCGAAGTAATACTGTTGCTTGCAAAGTAAACCCTAATATTTTTCCAATTAAACTGCGGTATGTTTTTGTTATCAATTCCATAAAGTTCAAGAATGTAAGAAGTATAAGGATCTATGACAAGAGTCTTATTAGCTTCTATGCAAGCCTTATAAACTGTTATAAATCTATCAATATTTTGTGGCGAAAATGCTACAATCGGTAGTTTTGAAGTACTAAAAACCTCAACAAACCTAGCTTTTAAATCTTCTTCTTTAACTATAGTTTGTTGTTCTCTGCTTATTGTAGTACCTTCCATAATCAAGTAATCGACTTTGTCTAGCTTTCTCTTGAATACGGAGTTTTTATACTGACATCTACCGTGAAATCTTATGTCGCCTGTGTAAACAATAGTTTTACCGTTACATTGGATTTCGTAAGCACAAGCGCCACCAATACTATGGTCTATATCGTGCGGAATTATTAAGAATTTACCTATTTGTAAAGGTGCTTCAATGACTTTGAGATTTAACTCATTAGTATCAAACTTAGTAGTCAAAGGTGCAATATTCTTTAAGATATTACAAGTTTCAGCCGTTGCATAAATCGGTGTTTCTTTATCTAGTAACCCCAAAAGCCCATAATGGTCAGGGTGTGCATGTGATAAAAACACGGCTTCATAGTTACTACTGATATTAGGTTTGTAGTCTTCAATCTTGAAGTCTTTAATATCCATAGCTTCAAGAGGTATGCCAAAGTCAAACAAAATTTTTGTATTGTCCTGTTTAAGTTCAATACAGCTTCCGCCTATTTCGTTTGTACCTCTGAAAATCGTTAGTTCCATTATGCGTAGCAAACCTTAATGTCAAAATCTTTTACTAGCTTTTGTAAATATTCTCTTGTTTCGTCTTTAAATTCATTTGCCGGTACTGAATTTTCAAAAACAATAACTGCTAATTTAATTTGTAAATCTTTAGTCGGAATTTTACCAACATCATAAAAATCTTTAACAAACTTCTCAATATCTTCAATTTTTTGTAAGTAAGTTTGAACTTCTAAGCAACATCTTAAAGCGGTCTCTTTGGAGCCGTCTTTTTTTACTTCAACTATAAATAACTCTGATGTGTTTTCATTGTAAGTTAGTAAATCAATTTTGCCGGCGCTGTCATCAGCTTTATCTTTTAAAGGTATTTGAAAATCAATCGGCGTACCAAGTTCTTTTTCAAAAGGGTTATTATTAAATAATTCTTTTACAAATATTTCTTCATCCCTGTTGGAGTTTGCATTTCTATCATTGACTAGTGCTTCGTGAGATTTAGTATAATAACTTTCTTCTCTTTTGATTTCATTAATACCATCTATTATTACTCCGTGTACAAAGATGTTTCTATCGTATAATTCTTTTATAATTTCTTCAGTATAAGGTGTATTTGTTCCTTTAACGCAACCGTACCAATTAACAAGATTGCTATTGTATAAAAAATCTGTTCCTTTTTCTAAAACGCTTGTAAGTTCTGCTGACACTTCTTCTATTGTATAACTAGTACCCATATAATAACTCCGTTTCTATGAGTAATAGTGCTGTTTTAGTCTGAAAATTATTTTGTAGTGATAGTTTGGCAACTAGAACTCATAGGGTTATTATATAGATTTTAAAACTCTTTGTCAAACAAATCTAGACCTTATGAGTTCCTTAAATATAGTTGCGTAAAACATTAAAATACAAAGAGGAACTATGAAAGAACTATTAGGAAAAAGAATTAAAGAATTACGCACACAAAAACGACTAACACAAGAGCAGTTAGCCGAAATAGTGGATATGGGCGAACGCAACTTAAGTAAAATAGAGTGCGGTGTAAACTTTGTAAGTGCTGAAACTTTAGAGAAAATTACAAAAGCATTAGGTGTTACAGCGAAAGATATTTTTGATTTTGACCACCTAAAAGACAAAAGCATACTAAAAGCCGAACTCTTAAATGCTATCAACCAAGATGAAATAGATGTTGATTTGCTTTATAGAATATACCAATCTATAAAGAAGTAATTTTGTTACAAAATTGTTGCAACAATTTATCAAAACTCATCAAAGTTTACCGAAATTGACCGAAATAAAAGTTGTTGAATTTTTTAGAAAAATAGACTAAAATTTAGTAGTGGCAAAGGGTTATGAAAACAAGGCTAAAGACCTCTTAAAAGGGTAAAATCTGCTATACGCAACTCATACCCGTGAGGTCGAGAGTTCGAATCTCTCCCTTGCTATTTTTTGTTGCTTACTCACGGGTTATTCGCAGTGCGCAGAGCTTACAGCTCAAATCGCAAAATGTTCAAGGTTTCACATTTTGCTCTTTTAGCGCACAGCTCCCTCTCAGCAAAACAATACTCAATTGTTTTGCTTCGGCACAGTCCGTGAGGTCGAAGGGATAAATAAAATCAACTTGGCATATAGCTTTAAGACTGTAAGAAAGTTGAAAAACGAATCTCTCCCTTGCTATTTTTTGTTGCTTACTCACGGGTTATTCGCGGTGCGCAGAG
>JAEIGA010005116.1_pt1 | contig 20130 bp, 12 predicted proteins | sample 9270691 | NCBI WGS metagenome assembly JAEIGA01 (sample SAMN17057246, study PRJNA624740) | gut metagenome | biome: biome; isolation source: fecal sample | host: Bos grunniens | place: China: Xizang | collected 2019 | reverse complement strand
TGATTGACCTCATAAGAAGATGGCCGCGGGGTCATCTGCGGGTACAGGTGCAGGAGGGGTCGGGGTGGGTTTCTGCTTAGGCGCGGGTGCAGGAGGAGCAGGAGGTTGCTTCGCCTCAACGACCGGAGTTGGCTTTGGGGCAGGGAGTGGCGCGGCGGGGGATGTGGCCGCTTCGCAGATGTTCAAGATCCACCCATTGGTGCGAACACAATTGGCGCGGGTGAGCGTCTTGTCGGTGCCCCCGATGCCACTGAGGATTAAGGTGCGTCCCTTGCGAATGCGGTCGCGCACAGCGTCGGTGAGTGGGTAATCGATGAGCGGATGGGGCAAAACGCGGATGAGACGGAGCTCGGGCAGGGCGGCGAGTTGGCGTGCCGCCTTCTTCTCTGCGAAGGAGATAAAGCCACCCACCGCCACGGCGCCTTGGCGCACTGCGGCGGCAATGCGCTTCGTTTCGGCATCAATCTTGGCGGGCATGAGCGAACGCGAGAGGATGACAGGGATAAAGTCCGTGGCATCCAAAAGGGAAAGGTCGCCCAATGCTATCCACGTCGTCTCTGCGGGGAGACGGGGATGGGTGACTTCGCGGGGAAGAAGAAGGTTGTCTTCAGTGGCCATGGCGAACGCGTTAGAGTTTTTGGGCAGGGACACCAAAGACGGTCTGCCCCGCACGGAGGTTGGCAATGACGACCGAGCCTGCGCCAATGGTGCAGCCCTCCCCAACGCTTTTGCCTGGCATGACCTTCGCCCCTGTGTGCAGTGTGACCGCATCGCCGAGTTTGGCAAAGCCGCCAATGAAGGCCGTTGTATCCATACGTAAGAAGTGACCCGCGCAGACATCGTGTCCGATGACACCGCCAGTCTGCAAGAAGAGGAAGTCACCGAGGGTCGCATCTGCCCCAATGTAGGCAAAGGGTGCAACAACCGCCCCCTCGCCAAGTACGCAAGGGAGCACCTTTGCGGCGGGATGGATGAAGGAGGCAAAGACGGCCCCGCGCGCTTTGAGGCGTTCCACCGCATTGATACGAAGGACATTTTGCCCAATGCCACAGAGAATGGGCAAATCCAACGGAGCACTGTCGGTGTCACCAACGATCGGAGGATAGCCGTGATACGCGTCTAATGCGTGCGGATTGTCATCGATGAAACCTGCGCAAGTGCAGTTGCCATCGGCGAGCCAATGACAGAGTTCGCGACCGAGGCCGCCGGCGCCAAGAATGTAGTAACGCTTCATTGTGCGGGTTTCTCCTCTGCGGTTGGGGCCGCTGGCAAGAGTTCGCCATAAGCCTCCCAGTGACGTTTTACGCGGACACCGACGACGGGTTCGCCCGCGTCAATCAACATTTGTCCATACGCGGGGACAAAGGTCGCCAAAAGCGTCTTGTCTTCGGTGGACTGAATGACCGCCTTTGCCAAGGAGAGTCCCTCGGCGGTGCGTCCCGCTTGGCGCACAGTGGCACGGGCAATGAAGAACATGATCTGCGCAATCTCTGCGGAATATCGTTCGGGCGTGTCAAAGTGTTGCAAAGCCTCTCGCGCATCTGCTTCTGCGGCGGCGGCTTTACCACATTCCAAGAGCCACTCAGCGCGATGCATAAGGATATTGGGCGAGGTGGGGGCGAGGCTAACGGCGAGGTTGAAGTAGGGTGCGGCGCGGGAGGGGTCGGGCGATTTGCGCGCGATTTCGGCGGCCTCAACCACATCCGTCACGCGGGGCATGGCGATGGAGAAGGCGGTGTTGTAGAGTTTTAATGCCTTGTCATGTTCGGCCATCCGTTCAAAGGCGCGTGCGGCAAAACACTCTCTTTCGGCGAGACTTTGCAGATAGGGGTCAGACGCATTGGCCTTTGAGGCGTCGGTGAGTTTCCCTTGGAGTGCAAGGATGCGCGCACTGCGGAGGGTGGAGAGCACTAAGCGCATCTCGGAGGCAATCGCATCGGGCACGTTCACCCACGGCATCTCCATGTCATAGTAAGGGCTGAAGGCCGCTTCAAGGCGTTGGCCTCCGAGCCCATCAAAGAGCAGACGACGTGCCGCGCCCGCACTTCCGCGAGAGAGTTTCGGGGCAACGGGTTCAGCGAGGAAGTCATCCAAGCGCTTGGGGTCGGCAATGAAGCAACAGGGCAAGAGCGAGAGCGGCGAATCAAGATTGGCCTTCGCAAAGACGGCGGCGACCTCTGGGCGGTCGAGCAACGTATTCATTGCGGTGGTATCCAAGGTGAGAGCGGATTGGGAGGCGACCAATTGCCAATGGTTGCGGCTCGTCATCCAGAGTTGGACAGAGGCGAAGTGCTTGCGGAAGACGGCGATGCGCTCCATCAGCATGCGCGAATCCAATGCGTGACCATCATTCTCATAGATCAAGATGCCATCAGGGGTGAGGTGATCTTTGGCAGAGGCGAGGGCGGATTTGCCGTAGTAATCACGTTCGGTCGCGGTCCATGCGGGGGGTAGTTCCACCCAAAGGGCCTGGTATTTACCATTGAGCTTCCCTGTCTCCGCACCCTGAAGGGCGGGTTCGCCCACCTGAAGGCGGTAGGCAAAACGGGCATTTTGTTGGGGGAAGAAGAGCGCGGGGAGGAGTTGGGAGGCGAGTTGTGCAGCGGTGTCCAAGCCCGCCGTGCGGAGGACGCGGCCCTCTTTGAGGGTGAACCCAACGTCAGTCTCACCCGTATACACCCCATCGCGTGCGGCAATCGGTGCAAAGGGATGCACCTCCTTGAGCAACTCCTCGGTGGTGCGGCGCATGCCGAAGTACCAACCCGTGAGTAAGAGCGCCATTAAGGTGATGACCACGCCACGGACCACGCGACCTTTGCACTGCGAAAGCAACAACAAGGGCGCGGCATGCAAGCACCCCGCGAGGGCGATATCATAGAGACGGATCGTGGGGATCACCCCAGAGAAGAGGCGGACGAGGATTAAACCACAGCACGTGCCGGCGAAGACAATGAGGCGACTGCGCGGAGCCTCAAAGCGCAGGAGCAGGAAGGGCAGAAGGAAGGCGGCCCAGCCGAACCACAAGAGCGCTTGACCAAAGACGAATTTATGCCAAGCCGCATACTCAAGACCGATGCGCAGGGAGAGCAAACGCCAGGTATCAACGTCATGCGCCGTGTCGCCAAAGGCGGCGAAGGCAACGATTGCGCCGAGGATGGCTAACCCCGCGCAGACCTTATTGCCGCAGAAGCGTGCAGCATAGCGGCGCAGGATGAAGGCCAAGGAAGCACCCATAATTGCGGCGGGGAGGACAATCGGCCACACCGGAAGTCCGCCTGTCCAATGGGTATACACTGGGACTGCCGCGCCTGTGAGAAGGGCTGCAAAGAGCGAGAAGAGGAAGAGCATGGAGGGCGTGAGCATAGTCATATCCATCAATGAGGGGGGAAGAGCTTAGTCTCTGGGAATGTAACGGCGACGGTTACGCTTCGGATCGCCATAGATGCCGTCATTCTTAAGGGCGTAACTGACCGTATTTCTGCCGCAGAGCGCTTCAATCTTGGTGAGGCAATCGGCGGTCGGATTAATGGTCCAGGAGATGTCGGGTTCAAGGGTTGCGGTGCGACCGCCAGGCAAATCTAAGAAGATGGTAACAGGGAAGCCACCGGGATGCTCTGCCAAAATGTCGCGCAAGGCTGTGAGTTTTTTGGCCGAAGGCACATCGTTGTCAACGCGACAACGGATGCGGATGCACTTGGCAAAGGTCGCGGGCGCCTCTTGTAAGGGATAAAACTCCTGCGCGAAGATGACGGGGTCACGTCCTTCTTCAATCTTCACCTCACCACAGATGAGCACGGGGGCATCAACGACAAAGCCGGCTTCATTCTTTTCATAGGCATCATTAAAGGCAAGTGCCTTGATGGTGCCAGTGCCATCTTCCACCGTGAGTTCGGCCCACGGCTTCTTGGTGGTCTTTGAAATCGCACGACGCACGCCTGTAAGGATGCCTGCAATGCGGACGGCATCACGATTGGCGCTCGCGGTGGCGAAGCGTTCGGCCGTTGTGGTTTGGAAGGAACGCACCAACATCCGATAGCGATCCACGGGGTGACCCGTGAGATAAACGCCGAGCATATCGCGTTCATCCTGGAGCTTTTCCTTTTCCGAACGGTCCGGTGCGTCAGGCAAATCCTCTGCGCCGAGCGGATTGACCGCACTATCGCCACCGAACATATCGAAGAGCGAGGTCTGCCCAGTGGCACTGTCACGGTCGGCCTCTGAGACGCGCGAGAAGGCAAAGTCAATACCCGCGAGGAGGCGCCCCTGCGTAACCTCCTTGAAGCACGCCATCGCACCACTGCGAATCAACGCTTCCACCGTGCGCTTACTCACCGCGACGCGGTTGTCATTTGCCGCCTTTGCTGCCGCGCCACAGAGACGTTTGCAGAAGTCAATGAGTCCCGTGTAAGGACCATTTGCCTTACGTTCGGCCACGATGGCATCACCTGCCGCTTCACCTACACCACGAATGGCGCCCAAGCCATAACGGATGGCGTCCTTCCCTTCTGGTACAAAGACGCAGCGAGAGGCATTCACATCGGGCGGCAATACGGTGAGCCCCATATCGGCCGCCGCAGCGACCAACATCGGCATCTTATCGAAGTTACCAATTTCCGAGGAGATTTGTGCGCACATGAAGTCTGCGGGGTAGTGCGCCTTGAGGTAACCTGTCTGGTAGGCGACGTAGGCATAACAGACCGAGTGCGACTTATTGAAGGCGTAGGAGGCGAAGGCCTTCCAGTCGGTCCAAATCTTTTCGGCAATTTTCGTGGCCTGTTCTTCGCCCGAACAGTGCTTCATGAATTCGGGGTTTTTCAAGCAACCATCGAGAAACTTCACATAGAGCTTCTCCATCGTTTCGAGTTGCTTCTTACCCATTGCCTTACGCAAGGTATCCGATTCGCCGCGCGTAAAGCCCCCGAGCAGGCGCGAGAGCAACATTACCTGTTCCTGATAGACCGTGATGCCGTAGGTATCCTTGAGATACTTTTCCATCAACGGGTGGTCGTAGGCAATCTTTTCTTCGCCGTGTTTACGTTTGATGAAGGAGGGGATGTACGCCATCGGGCCAGGACGGTAGAGGGCGTTCATGGCCACGAGGTCTTCAAAACGGTTCGGGCGCAACGAGCGCAAGTGCGCCTTCATGCCATCCGATTCAAACTGGAAGAGACCGTCTGTTTCGCCGCGTGAGAAGAGTTCAAAGGTCGCCTTATCCTCGATGGAAATCTTATCCATGTCGATTTCCAACCCGTGCGACTCCTTAATCGACGCCAAACAGGCCTTCACCACCGAGAGCGTTTTAAGCCCCAAGAAGTCCATCTTTAGTAGGCCGATGGGTTCCACAAAGTGGCCATCGTACTGCGTGGTCATCAAACTTTCCCCCGCGGTGGGGGCGATGGGGATGGTCTCCATAAGCGGGTCGCGGCTAATAATGATGCCGCAAGCATGCACACCAATATTGCGTGTGGTGCCCTCAAGGTTCATGGCGAGCTCAAGGATGCGCCGCTTCTGCGGGTCATCCCCATTCATCACCTCATCAAGTTTGGGATTTTCCTTAAATGCCTTTGCGAAGGTAATCTTGGGTGTGTCGGGAATAAGGGCGGCGAGTGCATTTGCCTCTGGGATGGGATAGTCCATCACACGGCAGACGTCCTTGATGGCGCTCTTGGGCGCCATAATGCCGAAGGTTGCGATGTGCCCCACATGGTCGGCGCCGTATTTCTCCGTTACCCACTCCAAGACGGCACCACGACCATTATCGTCGAAGTCCACGTCAATATCAGGCATGGAGATACGGTCGGGGTTCAAGAAACGTTCGAAGAGGAGGTCGTACTTGATGGGGTCAATATCTGTGATGGTCAGCGCGTAAGCCACTGCACTTCCTGCCGCCGAACCACGCCCCGGGCCCACAATCACGCCCAACTCTCTTGCTGAGGTGATGTAGTCCTGCACGATGAGGAAGTAGCCCGGGAAGCCCATCTGTTTAATGGTGGCCAATTCGAAGGCGAGACGTTCTTTGATTTCATCGGTCATCGCTTCGTTGGGCCAACGTCGTTCCGCGCCCTTCCACGTCAGGTGTGCCAAGTAGTCACTTTCCAACTTGATACGCAACACCTTTTCGTAGCCGCCGAGCTTGTCATAGCGATCAAACTCTGCCTTGAGTGCCGCTTCGTCAAATTGTTTTGCGTAACTTTCCTTGGTGCCGAAGTCTTCAGGGATGGGGAACTTCGGCATGATTGGTGGCGAGTCAAGTTCGTAGTGTTCAACCTTCTCGGCAATCTCTACGGTATTGTGAATCTGCTCTTCGCATCCGGGCAGATTCACGCACATCTCTTCGTAGCTTTTAAACCATTCTTGTTGGGTATAACGCAGACGCTTTTCGTCGCTCAACTTCTTGCCTGTGCTCACGCAGAGGAGCACATCATGCGCGGGGCCATCCTCTTCCTTTAGGAAGTGAACGTCATTCGTGGCGATAACCTTAATGTTGAGTTTACGCCCAAGTGCCAAGAGGGCTGCGTTAACCTTTAGCTGGCGCTCGAGCAACTCCTTACGTTCGTCTTCGCCAAAGCCCTTCACCGTGGAGCGATGAAGCATGATTTCTAAATAGTAATCGTCGCCGAAGAGGTTTTTGTACCACAGTGCTTCCGCTTCGGCATCTTCCGTGCGCCCCTCTGCAAGCATCCGCGGCACAATGCCCGCCACACAGGCGGAGGAACAAATCAACCCCTCGTGATACTGCTCCAAGAGTTCACGGTCAATGCGCGGACGGCCATAAAAACCATCAATATGCGCGATTGAAATCAAGCGTAAGAGGTTGTGATACCCCGTTAGATTCTTTGCCAAAAGGATTAAGTGGTCACCACTGCGCACCGTACGATCGGTATGCCCCAACCGAGAAACGTACGCTTCGCACCCCAAAATCGGCTTGATTCCCTCCTTACGGCAGGTGTCATAAAAGGATTTTAAGCCGTAGAGATTACCGTGGTCCGTGATGGCACACGCGCGCATCTTTAACGCTTTGGCGCGTTTGACCAAGGGCGACACCTGACACGCACCGTCTAAAAGCGAGTAGGCGGAGTGCACATGGAGATGGACAAACGGGACGAAATCCGGGGTTTCTGCGGAGGAAGAATCTGGGGCATCACTCATAACGATTACATTATAGCACGTTCTCCTTTTTTATTCCTTAATTCATTAGCATCCGATGGTGTATGATTCTTTCAGTAAATGGTGTTTTAGGGAAGTGAGTGGCTTGGAGAGAAGACGGGGTGAGCCGGTGCAGATGCGTTAAGTCATGGGGGAGTCTTTAATTTGGTTCAAGTCCCATGTGTGTGGGTAAAATTCAATGTACGGGGAGTTCTTCCTTTACTTTTGCAGAGCTTTGGTTAGGGGAAAAGGCGAAATCAGCTTTGAGTTTGTAACAAACTGGATTTGAGTTTGTAACAAACTGAGATTGAGTTTGTAACAAACTGAGATTGAGTTTGTAACAAACTTGAATTCAGTTTCTAAGAAACTTGGAGTCAATTTCGCACATTTCGCCTCTTTGAATCTTTATAATATTTTTTACTTATTCGTGGCGAGTATCTTCTAAATGTTGCGGTTAGATTGTGCAATATTCCTTAAACAGAATTTCCGTGATTTCCGTGCATTAGGCTTGACAGGGTGGGGGGATTGTGCGATAGTCATTGCATTGACAGGTTTTTGGGGCCTATCGCAAGGTTTTTGAGAGAGGATTGAATGATGATGAGAGGATTGATTGGGTTGGGCGTGGCCCTTTTCGTGGGGGCGCTTCAAGCGGTGCCTACGTATGTGTGCCAACGCACCACGACGCCACTTGTGGTGGACGGTGTTTTGGATGAGGCAACCTGGGCTGCCGTCAAGCCGTTGTCCCCCTTGCGCGATTTGTCGGGGAAGGCGTCGGCCTTTGCTGCGGAAATTAAGATGGCCTATGACGATCAGTACCTTTATGTGGGGGCGGTGCTTCCCGAAAAGGCGCTTTCGGCAACCCTGACCCAACGCGATAGTATCATCTATCGGGATGATGACTTTGAGGTCTTTATCGATCCGACCTGCACGGGGCGCAACTATGTGGAGTTGGAACTCAATCAATTCAACACCGTGTGGGATTTATTCATTACCGCGCCCTATCGTGAGGGGAAGGCTTGCGTCGCTCTGCACGATTGGGATATCAAGGGACTGAAGACCGCCGTTACCGTGCAGGGGACGCTGAACCAACCCAATGACACGGATACCTCGTGGACGGTGGAAATCGCATGGCCTTGGGAGTCGATTACGGGTCACTCCGAATTGCCGCGCAAGGGTTGCGCGCCTACGCCTGGCTCGGAGATGCGCTTTAACTTTTCTCGCGTGGATCATGATGGGGGCACCGAGTGGAATACCGTCTGGGCGCCCACGCGTCAGGTGACCATCCATGCGCCCGAACACTGGGGGCGCGTGCGCTTTTCTGATAAACCTGCGGGCACTGTAGAAAACTATCCGCCGAAGGTGGGTCTCTGGGTTCATGGTAATGATGATGCCTTAACCGCAGAGTCGGTGCGTACGTGGGCAGAGGCGGGGATAACCACCTTAGTGATTGATGGCACGCCCGAGGCCATTGCGCGTATTTCGGCATGGGGTAAGGCGGCGGGATTGGAGACCATCGCATGGTTTTGGTCGCTCAATCGTCCCGAAGATCAAATCGCCCTAAAACACCCTGAATGGTATGCTGTCAGTGCCGAGGGAAAGGGTTGCCACAAGGAGTCCGAACGTCCCTTCGTGGCGTATTACCAATTCCTCTGTCCCTCGCGGACTGAAGTGCGGGAGTATCTTAAGCAACGCATTGCAGAGATTGCCGCCATCCCCACTGTGGACGCGGTGCAACTGGACTACATTCGCCAACCCGATGTCGTCCTCCCCAAGGCCCTGTGGTCGACCTATGGGCTTGATATGAGCACCACGTTGCCTGCCTATGACTTCTGTTATTGCGCGCACTGTAAGGCGCAATTTGGCAAGGAGCCTATCGCCGATGATGAGGCGTGGGTGGAGTTTCGTCTCAATGCTGTGGCAGCGACCGCGAATGCGCTCATCGAAACGGTGCGCGCCGCAGGTAAACGGTGCGGTGCGGCCGTCTTCCCAACGCCAAAGATGGCGGCAAAGATGGTCTACCAAGACTGGAGCCGCTTCAATCTTGACTTTGCCTTCCCGATGGTCTATCACAGTTTTTATGGCGAAGAACGTCCGTGGATTACCCACTGCACCAAGGAGGCGCTCGACACGATTGAGGGGCGTTTCCCCATCTATCCCGGATTGCACTTGCCTGATTTTGAACCGTCGGCGCTCAATGCGCAGTTGGCATGGTTGCTCCAATACAATCCTGCGGGTGCCTACCTCTTCTCGCACGAAACGTTTACCCCAGAACGTCAAGCCGCAGTGCGCGCCATCGTGAATGAGTTGAAGCAGTCGCAACCCCGCACGCCCGCTTCCAAATAAAGCGGCTTTCCCCAAAAAAGAAGAAAGCGACGACAGCATCCCTGTCGTCGCTTTGTTTTACCGTTGAGCCAATTAGTTCTCTTCGGCGCGGCGGAATTCCACCTTTCTCAAGATGCGGAATTGAAGGTAGGTGAAACCCACGAGCGCCGTGCCTAAAAACCACGCCATGGCGGTGGCTGAGCCCATGCGGAGGTTGTTGTACGCCTCTTTCCAGATGGCGAGGGAGAGTACGTCGGTGGCATCGCCTGGCCCACCAAAGGTGAGTAGGAAGATGCTGCCGATACTCTGGAAGGCGGCAATGAAGGCGCCCACGAAGTTAATCACCATGAGGGGCATGATTTGGGGCAACAAGACATGACGGAAGCGCCCCCAATAGCCTGCACCATCGATGGCTGCTGCCTCGGTATAGTCCGCAGGGAGCGCCTGTAAGGCGGCAATGTAGATGAGCGACGCCATCCCTGCGCCCGCCCAAACGCCTGGCAGAACGCAACAGACCATCGCCCACGCAGGATCTTGCAACCACGTTTGATGGGGGAGGCCGAAGAAGGCGAGGATTTGGTTGAGCATGCCCTTTTCGGTGGGATCATACATCAATTGCCACAAGAGGGTGATGACAAGGGTGGAGGTGAGGTGCGGTAGGAAGTAGAGTGTGCGGAAGAAGACCTTGCCACGCGGGATTTCAGAGAGGAGAATCGCGAGGATGACGGGGGTGAAGAAGCCGAGGGCAAGGGTGAGGAAGACATACTTCAGGGTGCGACCAGCGCTACACCAAAAGCCCCAATCGCTCGCCACAAGGATAAAGTTGTCAAAGCCCACCCACGGACTTTCCCCAACGATATGGTAGTCGCGGAAGGCCATCAGCACACCACGAATGAGCGGATAGTAACTCCACACCGTGATACTGATGAGCGCAGGCGCAAGCATCAAACAGACGATGGTGACAGGGGAGTCACGCCACGAGGCGCGCTTTTTCGGAAGATCGGCGGCAGGCTTCGCTTCGCTTGCCTTGAGCGCACGCAACTTCCACACCTTGATGACCAACACCGTCAATACGCCGATGCACAGGAGCGCGGTAATGGTCCACGCGATGGGGCGCCCTTTGGCAATCTCTTCATCGGCCACGCGGAACATCAACCCGCGGTTGGCATCATCATTAATGCGCTTGAGGGCCGCCCCAACGTCAAAGTCGCGCCCCGCTTCGGAGAGTAGAATCCCCAGGAGACGACGTTGGATGAGGTCGCTCACCCCTTGCCAAAAGCCCACGAAGGGTTCGGTGCGAGCCACGATCTTGCCTTCGTCCAGCTCGGCATAGAGTTGGCGAATCGCAGGCGGAATCTCATCTAAGTAGGCGTCTAAGCCGAGGCGTTTGAGGTCGGCAGGGTGGCACCACCGCGCATTGCCCTCAAGGACTTGCTCCTTAATGCGTTCGTCATTGAGCGTTGGGGAGGCGAGCCGTTCGAGGCAGGCGAAGATGAGGTCTTGCTCGGCTTTTGGGCGCCGCGCCACGCCTTCGCTAATGCCCCAGAAGTGACGGTGCGCCTGGAAGACGCGGGGAAGGGAGGCATCGCGAGAGGGGAAGGGCATCATGCCGATGAGATCGGGGTCAAGACCGCCCGTGCCCGTGATGCGTTCAAGCGCTTCGGTGCCCGCGAACATCGCAACAATTTCACCTCGAATGAAGAGTTCGGGGTCATTATTGAGCGGAAGTTTGCGGACAACGCCTTCGGTGAGCTCGTCCTCTGTGAAACGGAGTGTGCGCCCTTCGTGCGTGACTTCGCCCCTTTGACGGTCGGCTTCCGTGACGCTAATGGGCGCACCCGTGATAGGATCGCGAAGCCATGGCGCCCAGATGAGTTCTTGTAAGAAGCGTGCTGCGGCGAGGGCCTCGGCAGAATCAAAGTTGGCGCGCCACACGGGTGGCTCGTCGGAGAGGTCTTCACCGTCGGGGGTTACGCACTGAAGCGCCTCCATCGGGAAGTGAAAGGCCGTGCCTCGCAGACGTGATTCGCGCGACTGCATCACGGGAGAGCCGCCCGCACTCTGCATCCAGGGCAACCAATTCCACGGCGCTTCGCAGACGCCAAAGGCGCGTTGGCCGCGATTGCTCACCCCACTTGCGCTCCGTGGTGCGGTGAGTCGACGGCACCATTCAAGAAATTCGGGCCACGTCTGCGGTGTCACTTCGGGGTCTAATCCCGCCTCACGCACGAGGTCTTTACGATAGATGATACCGTAGTAGGCGACTGAGGCGGCGGGAAGTCCATAGAGATGCCCCTTTGCTGTGGCGACTTGATGCCAGAGGTCGGGGACGCGTTGCCACCCTTCCCACTGATTTCCCGCGGGACCCAACCACTGATCCAACGGCATAAGGAAGCCATTGGCGATGTCATTTTGGATAATGTGAAACCAACAGTTATAGATGTCTGGCGCATTGCCACCCGCCATGGCCAATAGCAGGGGCGAACGTCCCCCCGCACCAGGCAACCACAGTCCGCCCCATTTCACTGGGCGCAAGTCGGGGTGTTCGGCAGAGAGCGCGAGGATTTGACGGGTGACCGCGCTTTCGGGTTGGTCAGGGTCAAAGCCTCCCATGAAGGAGACTTCTACTGCATCGGCGCGAAACGCGGCAAAGGTGAGCCCTGCCACCGCGAGGAGGCGGGCAAAGGGGCGAAGGAGGGAGAAGGGGAAGCGGGTGCGCAACACGACGAAATCCGATTAGGAGGTAAGCAAAGACGCGCCCGCGGTGATTCACCTGTGGGCGCGTCTGGAGGGGGAGTGCCTTAGAGGCCGCGCTGGCGGAGTTCTTGGCTGAGTTGAACCTTGAAGGACTGCATGTCCGCTTCAGGCGGCGTATAACCTGGCAATTCGGGTTCAAACCCAAAGCGTCCCATCTGGTCAAAGTACCACCGAGCCTTATTGCCATCGGAGAAGACGACGGAACCCGAGACAATGGCGCCTGGAATGACCTGCAGTGTGTCCACCGAGACGGTGACCGTGCCCGGCGCTTGCGGTGCCGCGGGTGCACCAGGCTTCGGCGGCAACTTTGCCTTGGTCACGTCATCTGCGGCGACCTGCACTTCCTTATCTTTGAGTGTGGCGCCGAGATTCATCACGAGCATGCGCACATCAAAGAAGGTTGGGTGGAGGTTAAACTCCGCGCGAATCTGCTTCTGCACATCGCTCAGCGAGGCGCCATCTGCAACCCACTGACGGACGAGGGCTTCCTGTTCGGCGGTGAGATTCATTCTGCAGACTCCTCTTTCAGGGCTTCTTGCTCGGCAGCATTGGACTCCATGATGTCCTTGAGGAGCGCACGGTGCATAATGCGCTCATCCTCAATTTCCTTCTCAAGTTCCTTGCGGTCGGCTTCGGGCAGGTCTTCATACTCATCTTCAAGCATCTCGCGCTTGCGACGGATGGAATCCTTCAGCATCTTTTCAACCTTACGGTCGTGGGCGCGCTGTGCTTCAGTGCGCATTTCCTTGGTTTCAAGTTGCTTGAGTTCGTACTTGCGCTTGTTGTTTTCACGACGGAGCATGTCGGACTCATCGGTCACGTCTGCGAGGTCAGACTTCGACCAACCCTGGTTCCAAACGCCCGTGGCATCGAGGTAATCCTTACGACGACGTGCTTCTTCCTGAGCGGATTCGGAGTCATTGAAGACGTAAGGCGTGAGGAAGACGAGGAGCTCATTGCGTTCGTCTTCGTAGGAGGTGTAACCGAAGAGGTACTTACCAATGAAGGGGATGTTCTTCAAGAACGGAATGCCGCCTTCAGATTCGGTCTTGGTCTGGGTGACCAAACCACCGAGAATGACCGTCTGGCCATTGTTGACCGAGATGCTGCCCGAGAGCTTACGGGTGACAGGCGAGGGCCAACGCGATGAGGCGCCATCCACACCCGAGCCAGGCACTTCCTGCGGCACGCCGAGGTTCTGGAAGGTTTCTTCAAATTCGAGCACCACAGTGCCATCGGGATTGATGCGCGGGGTGACGGTGATGGTCAGACCAATTTCTTCCTGCTTAATGTCAGGCTGGTAGTCCGAACCGCTGTACGAGGAGCCCATGTACTTCATACCATTGTAAAGGTAGGCGAGTTCGGTGTTTTCAATGGTGGCTTCCTTGTTGTCCTGCGTCATGAGAATCGGCGAGGTAAGCACCTTGGTGCGGCTGTCGCTTTCGGTGGCGCGGATGAGGAAGTCAAGATTAAGCTTGTCAATTGTACCGAAGTACTGCGAACCGCCACTGATGGCGCCGAGAGCAGAGGTGAGGTTCGTGGCGAGGTTGAAGAGGTTAGCAGGGGAGGAGCTTGCGCCTTCAGGCATGCCACCGCCACCATAGGAGTCTTTGTACTTGTTGCCACCGCTAACGCGCTTCACCCACTGGACGCCCGTGGTGATTTCATCGCTCAAGCCAACGCTTAAGACCACGGTTTCGATGAGCACCTGGGCCACGGGCACGTCCATTTCGGCAATAATATCCTTAATGGCGGCGAGGTCGCCGGGGGAGGCCATGACCATCACGGCATTGATACGACCATCGGCGAGGATTTTGATGTTTTCCTTACGCAGTTCGCCAATCTTGCTCTTGCTGGAGGAGGAGAGGGAAACCTGTGGGGCAGGGGTGTTGTTGTTATTCTGATTGGTGAGGTTGCTCTTGCTGGCATTCGCTGTGGAGTTGCGATTGTCAGCATCTTCCTTCTTTGTGGACGTGGAGTCAATGAGTTCATTGAGGAGGTCTGCCACGCCCTTATTGGACTCCTTGGTTTCGGCCTGGGCGTACTTGAGACGGATGATTTCCACAGCGATTTCGGGTGCCGTTTCAATATCCAAGACCTTGATGATGCGTTCAAAGAAGGCCATGTTGGAGGGGCGCGTCACGATGATGAGCTGGTTGGAGCGGGCATCGGCCATGATCTGCACCTTGCCACGGATCATACCGCGGTCGGCATCATTGACGAGGGCATCGGTCACCGAGGAGGTGGGTTCTTCCACGGGCGCACCGGGACGGGTGACACCAGGGAGGTTACGTTGGATTGAGACGCCGCGCTGCATGCCACCGCTCACGGAGTTGCCCACGCGCGGGGCGGCGGTGGACTTTTTGCTCTTCTCTTCCTGTTCGCGGGAGGCTTCCACGAATTCTTCAAGCGATTTCTTGATTTCTTCAGCCTTTGCGTGGCGGATGGGATAGACCTGCACCTCTTCCAAAACAGGGAGCGGGCGGTCAATGAAGGTCAAGATTTCAATCATGCGATTGACGTTTTCCTGCGTATCGGTGACGAGCAGGGAGTTGGTGCGCTCCAAGTATTGGATCTGACCATCCGGACGCTTAAAGCCTTCAATCACCTTCTGAGCTTCTTCAGCGGAGATATTTTTGGGCGTCAGGATTTGGCGCACAATGCGGCCTTCTTCGGGGTGACGACCTGCCGGCGGAATCTCGAGGAAGGTTTCAATACCTTGTTGGCCAATGCTCTTGAAGGGCACGACGAGAGCAAAACGTTCACCCACGGGGATGAGGCCGATGCCATTGAGTTGGAGTTGCTGCTCAATCGCCTGGATGTACTCTTCGTCGGTCCAATTTTCTTCATCGGTGGAGCGGAGGCTCATCGTGACCTTCGGCACGTCAGGCGAGGTGAGGAGGGTGCGATGGGTGACCTGGGAGTAAATCTGCAGGAAGAGTTCTGCGGGGGCATTGTCAAACTTCAATTTCGGACGGCCACCCTTGCCGCGTTCTGCCTTGGCGAGCTGTTGGGCGACCTCGGTGGAGGAGGTCGCAGCCGTTGCGGCGGTGGGTTGGGCGGCGGTTCGTGCCGCAGTAGTGTTGTTATTGGTGCGGCGAATGGCAGGGGCGCGTGTGGCACGGGTCTGTGCTTCGGCGACGGAGGCGAGGGTGACTGCGGCGCCCATGAGGAGGTAGATTGGAAGGTTACGCATGGTTTTAGTACTCCAAGTAATAAATTCTGTTTACCGTGTTACTCAACGGCTTGGCGCATGTAGGCGCAGTTCAACGTAAATGCACCCTGTAAGATGCCTGGCTTTTTGGCACTGGGCTTGATGGAGAGTGCGCGAACGTCCATCATGGCGTCCTGGCGGGTTTCAAGGTCGTAGAGGAACCAGACCAGAGAGTCGAGGCGCCCTTCCCAATCACGGCATTCAAGCGTGAGTTCAGTCACATCGCCGAGGTTTTCTTCGCCGCCGATGGCGCGTTGGGCGATGTTGACATTATTGGCACGAGCGGTGTTGTCCATAATCGGCAACCAGTGGGTATCCACGGACTTGCCTTCAGGGAAGATGGGCATATGGTCACGCAATTCTGCATAGCGCGTTTCAATTTCGGGGCGCAACGCGATGACGGCGCGCTCACGATTGAGGCGCATCTCTTGACGTTGCCACTCGCTCTTCTTGGCGGTCCACTCCTTCTTGGCCTTGGGATACCAAATGCCAAGGATGCCAATCGCCACGACGAAGACGAAGAGCACGAGCAGGTTGCGGTCTTTAGCGGAGAGGGAACTCATTATTCTTCCTCCGATTCAGTGATGAAAATCAAGTCGATGTCAAAACGTTGTTGACGCGTTTTGGCATCTTGTGCCAGACGATTAATCCGCACTTCCTGAATGCGTTCGTCCTTCTGCACTTCATCCTTGAAGGCGTAAACGCCCGAGGTGTCGCCGCAGAGACCGGTCAGACGCAAGGTCTGCTTTTGGCGATAGGTCACCGAGAGGAAGGTCATGTCGGGGGCCTTTGCCGCGCAGATTAGGCGCAACATTTCCAATGCCGAGAAGCGACGGTCTTGGTAACGCAGAATGAGCCCCACGCGTTCCTGCAGGTCGACCACGTCATTGTAGGCCGTGCGGTGGGCCTGAATGCGCAGTGCCGCTTCTTTCGCACGGCGAGCGTAGTACTTCGGCAGGAGGAAGAGGGTGAGGGCGGCGGCCGACCAGAGAATGCCAAAGATTACCCCCGCAACAATCATTGCGCGGCGGGTACGGTTGGCCTTCGCTTCGTCGCGCCAGGCTTGTGGGGTCAAGTCAAAGGTGGCAGCGCCCTCGGCGCGTTGGTGAAGCGCCTTTTGGAGGAGGGTACTCGCCTCGTCTTCGGTCAGGACGCGTTCGCGCGGGGCTTCGGCCACGAGGTCGGCGAGGGCCGCACCTGCGCCAGGGGTGGTGGTGTAGCACGCACCTTGGAGCGGGGCGTCGGTGAGGAGATTGTCCAGCGCCGCCTGCGCTAAGAGGCGCATCGCTTCGCGGATGATGTCGGCATCGGTTGCTTCGGGTGCCAAACCGCGAAGGGCGACCACGTGCCCCTGCACGAAGAGCATCAGTAAGATTTCATGTGCCGTGTGCAAGAGGGTGAGGATCTGGCCCTCTTTGAGGGTGACGTCCATCTTCGTGAGGGCCTGCATCCATGCGAGCGGGGTGGCATCTACCTTGACGGAGGCGAGGAGGCCACGTTCCAAAAGGGGCGCGCGCCACTTGTCGGTGAGTGCGGTATTGGAGGCGACGGCCAACCAAACGTGGAGCATACCGTCCTGGTTGCCAATCACTTCCCACGCCGCGGTGGTGTCGTCTTCATCAAAGGGAGAGAGCGCTTCTGCCTGCAGTTGGAGTGCTTCGTCCAAGGCTCCCGCGGTCTCTTCGGGCAGACGCATGACCGCGCACACAGTTTCGTGTGCAGTGACTGCCGGAAGGGTGTCTGGGAGCGGTGAGGGTTTCTTTTTCGCCATAGCGTGAACTTCGTGTTACGGTCGTGACCGACTTAGGTCTCTTCCTGCCATCTTAAAATCACAAGATTGTTTTTTCCGCCCGAGGAGGAGCCAGACTTTGAGTCGCTCGACCCCTTTTGAACCACGGCGGAGGCCTTTCTGCGGACACGCCCAACGCGTCCTTCTAATTCGAGTTTGTAGACATCGCAGTCTACGGTCAAATAGGTGTTTGCGTCTTCTTGGCTAATGCCAGGGATGCGCGTAAGGAAGTCTGAGATGTCGGTAAAGTGGTAGTCTTCAATCGCTGGCGTGCCGAGGCTGGCACCATTGCGTGCATTCTGGCGCACCTTTGCAGAGGCGTCGGGGCTATCGGCATTGAGCCCTTCGCGTTCTTCAAGAATGGTGTCCACAATCAAGCCATCAACATCTTCCAGGCAGGGAACGGTGAGCAACACTTCGCGGGGCGCGGCATTCACATTGACCTTGCCTGTGCCATAGAGGGAGAAGAGATGTTCGATGCCAGAGACGGTGATTTGACGTTCTTCGGAGTCTTCAGGATTCCAAACGCCGCCCTTGAGGATGACGCCCCCATTGCGATTAAATCCCTTGATGTAGGCGAGCTCGCCCACGGTGTCTAGGGGACCATTCTTGCAGGTGTAGGGAGGGTTGAGGGCTTCGTAGTAGTCGGATTCTGCACCTTCGGTTGAGACGGTCATGCTGTCATCGTCGACCCAGTCGTAGAAGGAGTCAACGAGTTCGCTCTGGTCTTCTTCAGGGACGCCCGCCACGGTGAGGATGCGATTCCAAATGAGGTCGGCATTGTCGCCAAAGCCTGCGCGCGCCAGTTTGTTGAGGTTCCAACGCGCCGGTTCGGGTTCGATGGTCACAAAGATTTCTGCGTCGGGCTCTTCTGCTTCGGCAACCTTCACATTGGCGGTTTCAAATTGCAGCTTGCCGAGTTCGTCGCGGTAGAGGCGTTGGGAGACTTCTACGCGTTGGCCACGCTTGAGGCGGATGGCGGGCTCGATCCAACGATCCTTTGAGACCTCTTCTTCGGTCTCTTCGCCCGAGACCTTTTCCTGACGTTCCATGAGCATTTCTGCGAGCACAAGGCCAGATTCTAAGAGCGCATTGGCCTGGTGGCGGTTGCGCACGTAGGTCGCAGCTTTGCCTTCCATGTAGGCGTCAAGGGTAAACGAACACACCAGGAGGCTGAGCACTGCCAACGTCCAAATAACGGCGATCAGTGCAAATCCCTGTCGCCCAGTGTATAGTGTGGTTCTTTTCAAATCGCCAATAGGGTATCAAAACTAACACGTGCCGTGTAGTCTTTTTATTATTAATGTACGAATTTTGACTAAAAAATGCACCCATTAGTGCGCAATCGGCACAAAGCGTTCGGGGCGTTTGGCGCGACGCAGGATGCGGTCGGCATAGGCCGTGCGGAAGGTGCGTCCGTCATGGAGGCGGTCATTGCGTCCGTTGTAACGTTTTAATGCCGTTCGCCAGGAGTCAAAGTAGACCCCTGTGCGGTGCGCTACGGGTTTGCCTGAAGTGCCAAAGCCTTTGCGGACGAGGTACTTGATGCCAGCGCGAAGGTTGGTCTCCACGCTGCCCTCATTGCGTTCTTTGGGACGTTTGAGGCCGAGGTCTTTTTTGGCGTCGTCCCAGTCGCCTGGCACATTGACTTGGAGGGGGTCGCGTTCCCATGCTTCGCGGGAGCGTTTGCCGCCACCACCGGTCTCTTCCAACATCATTGCCTTGATGAGTGCGGGCTTCAATTCGGGGATTTCAATCTTTGCTCCAGGTTCGGCGCCCGCCCATTCTGCACGATGGGCATTGTATTCGGTGACGAGTTTGAGAATGAGCGCGTCGTGTTTTTGGTAGCGATCGTCTTCAAACCCCTTGAAAATCGGCACGGAGAGAACTTTTGCTTGGGGGCGCGCCACGGGCTTGGCGCGTTCGGCTTTGCCGAAGTCGGAGGCGGCGAGCAGTTCGCGATATTGCGCTTCAAAACGGCTGATGAGTTCGCTGTCTTCGGGGTCGGTGAAGCGTTCGTCCAACATCAAATTGCCGAATCGGTCAAAGCGGTAGCTACGGTTGTGCCAAATGAGGTCAAAACGCGCCTTGCCCTGGGTTTCAATCTCTTCTTCTTCGCGGATGAGCTTCATCCACTGTTCGTGGGCGCGTTGGCGAATCGCCACGCGCAGGGAGAGCTCGTCCATGCGCAACAACAGGTCGCAGAAGCCAGGGACGGTCTCGGGTTTGAGTTTGACGGTGAGGTGCTTGGGGAGGTTGAGTTGCTTCGCCCAGTCGCCTTCTAAAACGGGGCGGAGTTCGACGGTGTCTTGTGCCAACGCAAATCCGCTCAAGAAAAGGGCTAAAATGAGCCCCCCGTGGCGTAAAAAGCGTTCGCAGGCCCATTTCATTTTCGTTTTCCCACGAATAGGAAGGGTTCGTAAGTCAGGGTGACTTGGCCATCGTCTGTCGCGAATTGGCGGTTGTAGTCGGTGACGAATTGTGCTAATTGGCGCCGCGTCCAGAGTTGCTCTCGCGCCGCACCTGTGGCAGTGACCCCGGTCTCTTTGAGGTGGCGTAGCACTTCCCACCCGGATTCAAAGCGCATCACGCAGGTGAGGGGTTCGGCCTCTAAGGGGGTGAAGTGTTCGCTAAAGGCGCGGACAAACCCATCAAAATCGGGGTAGGTGAGCCCTTTGCCAGTGAGTTGGCGCACTTCGGTGAGGGTCTTGGGTCCAAATCCTGAAATGGCAATGAGCCCCTCTTTCGGGAGGGCTTCCGCGCAACGCTTCGCAAAGGCGCCTAAATCTTCAAACCATTGCACCGCAGAGGAGGAGACAATGACGTCAAAGCGGCCGGGCCAAGGGAGGGTCTGCGCATCGCCCGGTAGGAAGGTGGTGCGGGGCACATTGGTGAAGCAGAC
>JAEIGA010005115.1_pt1 | contig 20130 bp, 15 predicted proteins | sample 9270691 | NCBI WGS metagenome assembly JAEIGA01 (sample SAMN17057246, study PRJNA624740) | gut metagenome | biome: biome; isolation source: fecal sample | host: Bos grunniens | place: China: Xizang | collected 2019 | reverse complement strand
CTTTGTCGGAATGGGTGGCTCTATGAGTGCATTGGGCGGTGATGTATCTGTTATAGGTACCAATCCTGCCGGCATTGCCCTTTACCGTTCTAACGATTTGAACTTTACGGCAAGTGCGAACTTTGATAATGTGAAGGTAAAATACGGCTCTGACAATATAAAGAGTGACAAGTCGTATGGCATGGTAAACAATGTGGGCTTTGTCCTGTCAAATGAAATAAAGGACCGTTATCTGAAATTTGTAAATTTTGGAATAAGCTATAGAAGAAACAAGGACCTTAGTGCCAATTTCGAGATGTTCGGTAAGGCTGGCGGGTTCTCGCAGCAATATATAATCAACGCTCTTTATCGTGGTTGCCCATTTGAAGTACAGGAACTCAATTATTCAATGTACGATGTTCTAGGCTATAATTGGATGGCACTGCTTATGGCCGAAGGGTATTATGACGGCTTCGTGAAAGGAGATGACTTTATTGTTGACAAGAACGGTGCTCTGCTTTACGAGCCCGATGATATAGGTTTCTATAGCGAGGAACGCGGAGGTGTCGATGAAGTGGAACTTAACGTCGCTGCAAATTTCAATGAGTGGTTGTATCTGGGAATGACTGTCGGTTTTTCCAATATCGATTATACCCGTTATTCGTATTATTATGAGGATGACAAATTCGGTGAGATATATTCTTTGGACAAGAGTCATAGTATTGAAGGACATGGCATTAATGTCAAGCTCGGTGCAATCATACGTCCTTTCAAGTATTCTCCTTTCAAGATAGGCTTGTCCGTACATACTCCTACTTGGTACGAACTTACCGAGAGCTACTATTCGACAATCGCTGCTGTTGACGGTTATATATACGATACCCGTGACCCTCAACGTTATGACGGTGAGATCAATTCCAAGCATAAGGTTTCAACTCCTTGGCGTTTTAATGTGTCGGCATCATATACATTCGGAACTCGTCTGGCACTTAATGCTGAGTATGAGTATGCCGATTATTCAACAGTTGAATTCGAGCGCAAGACTAAAGGTTCCTTGGCCCAGAATAAGGAGATAAGCCGCAACCTGAAGGCTCAGCATACATTCCGTGTCGGTGCCGAATACAGGATAAAGGATTTCAGTATCCGTGCCGGCTATAACTATCAGACTGCGCCGTTTGAGAAAGGTGCATATAAGAATATGGATAATGCAAATGTCAGTGATACATCTACCGACTACATAAACAAGTTCGAAAAGAATATATTCACTTTAGGTGCAGGTTACAGGTACAAGAACTTCTATCTTGACGTGGCTTACATGCTACAGATACAGAAGGCCGATTTCTATCCGTTCTATGATACTGAATATGTGAATCCGGCTGCAGATGTCGAGTTTGCGGACAACTCGATAATGGCGACATTCGGCGTGCGTTTCTAGTCGCGTTTCTTCTTTCGCCAGAAGTTGAATCCTGCATAGATGTTTATTACACCGAAACCATTCAGGACAGAAAGGGTCTCCTTGCTGTAGGTATAGGTGTGGGATACCATAGACACGCCGGCAAAGTATTTACCGTTGTTATATACTATTGCCGCGCGTGTTATAAGGTCTATGTTTATGTTAGAGAACAGTTCTTTGCTGTCCATCATTTTAAGAGATGTGTTCTTGTACCCGATAGACGGAGTCATGGATAAGTTTGCAAGGCAGTTACGTGCAAAAACCCAGTTGTATGTGTATCCGAAGTTTATTCCGAAGTCCTTGTACTTTACCTCTTCGAACTTGAGTTCCGGGGACAACTGCTCTTGTACTTCTGGCGAGAACTGTTTGTAGTCAAGTTCAAACGATTGCTCATTGTAGCTTATTCCGAGAATGAATGAGCCGGCACTGATGCGCTGTACAGTCGTTTGGCTATAGGCTGCCGGGTATGAGAACTTCTTGTTGTTGAAAATGTAGTACAGGTTGATTCCTTTTTGTCTTACCGTCAGCCCGTCAAAGTTTTTGTTGGTCTCAAAATATTCTTTCGCATTTTCATCAAAGCCTTTTGTGCTGCGTATCCTGTATCCTTTGTCTCTTTTCCTGTAGAAAAGGTCTATTCCCAGCCTTGATGTGTAGAAACTGAAGTTTATGTCCCTTAATGGAGCTCCTTTGTCGATGTTGAAACTATAGCCGAAAAACAGCCATCTCCACCCGGCGTAGAATCCTATCTTGCTGCTGATTCTGGGCATCAGGGTGATGCCCTGTCCTGTTTCTTCCGATGAGAACCTGTAATACTCAAAATTATAGGAGTATTGAGGCATTACCATGAAATTGTATCCGTTTGGCATTATGTAAATGCTGTCCTTGGAATCGAGGTACTTCTCAATAACTATTTCGGTCTTGTCAAGAATCTTATGGGTGTTTTGGGTGATGAACTGCGTAACGTTCCTGATAAATCCACCTATATTGTCATTCTGCCCGTTCTGGGAGAACGAGGATTGCGCGGAGAGTAACATAACGGTTACTGCAATAGTCCTGGCAAGGTGTATTCCCGAAAGCCTTTTTGTTGTCATTTAACCGATTTTACCAAGAATCTTGTCCAACACCCAATTAGTCGGGGTTGCACTGATGCTGTCACATGTACAAACTCCTTTCTGCTGCAAATGTTCAACAATGCTTCTTATCAACGGCAATTGCACATATGGAGGATTCGGAATATTGAAACTTTTTGTACCCTCTTCGTTTCTCAACTCTATAGGTTCAAATGTAAAGACTGAGAACTTGATGGTCCCCTTGCTCCCGAATATTTCGATATGGTCCTCTTTTGACGATTCATCCGACACGAAGCACCATGACCCGGAACCCGGTATGCCGGTCTCGAATTTGAAGCATGCGCTTACAGTATCCTCCGCTTTGTACAGCCCTCCTCTGTTTGCCGCATAGCCCTCAGCAAAGAGAATGCATCCGAACATCTCCTGCAACAGGTCTATCTGATGAGGTGCCAGGTCGTAGAAGTATCCTCCGCCTGCAATGTCCGGTATAACTCTCCAAGGCAAGTTCTCACGGTTGTAGTCCAGGTCGCGTGGCGGTACGGAGAAGCGTATCTGTACATTCAGGACGTTTCCTATCTGGGACAGCAGCTCCCGTACCTTCTGGAAGTATGGAAGGTACCTGCGGTAGTATGCAACAAAGCAAGGGACCCCAGTTTCACGTGATATCCTGTTTATTCGTGTACAGTCCTCATAGCTCGCTGCAAGAGGTTTCTCTACATATACAGGTTTGCCTGCCTTCATGGACATTATTGCGTACGTTGCATGCGATGATGGCGGAGTAGCGATATATACGGCATTTACTTCAGGGTCGTCTATCAAGGCTTGCGCATCGGTGTACCAGCGTGTTATGTTGTGCTTTTTTGCATAGTTCCTTGTCTTCTCCTTGTCGCGTCCCATAACGGCTACGACTTCCGACCCTCTTACAAGAGAAAAAGCCGGTCCGCTTTTTTTTTCAGTAGCTTCTCCGCAACCGATGAATCCCCACTTGATATTAATGTTCATATATGCACTCCTCTTCTCAATTGTAGAAATTCCAAGACAATCCTAGCCATAATACAGCTGGTGTCATAGGGTAGTGTGGAGCAAGGAAATAGTTCCTTTTTCCTGTACCTTCGTTTGCATGGTAGTATTTTACATAGAAACGTGTCTGCTTTAACAGGAAGTTTGCATAGACGCTTGCTACCGGGTAGTTTCCTATTTTAATCTTGTCGTTCGGGTTCTGCTGTACAAACTGTCCTAATGCCGGAGCGTAATCCGAAGCATAATATTCGGTAAAATATCTGACATCTGCTCCAATTTCCGTATTAAGCACTTTTGCAATCTTGAATTTGATATACATGTTTGCGTATGCATTGAGCTTAGGCAACGGAAGTACCTCCTGATTGTTGCTGTTCTGATATGTCAAGGCTGTGTTGAAATAGAGCTTCCAAATCTTGAAGTCTTGCTCAAGCATTGCTGTGAATACTCTTATCCCGCTGTTCTGCCTTATTCCGAACCTGTTAAGGAAACTCTTGCCGTCGTAGCGGCTTACAGCTTCGTTGGATATGTATGTATAGTTCTTTATGTTTTCGAATCCTGCAGAAATCCTTGTCTTCCATGCCGGAATCTCTATTCTTCCCTCAATTCTTGTTCTCAACTCATTGTCGAGGTCGTTGTCATCCCACCAGAAATGTTCTGAATGGAAGTGGCGGTAATAGAAAGATGGGCGGTTGTTCTTGGCGAAAGCATGCGCAGTCAACTTCACATCCTTTTTCCATAGCTTGAGATTCAGCTCGGCTCTTCCGTCAAGCGAGAATGTACCGATTTCATCTCCCGATATGGCTGTCTCACCCTCAATGCGGTATTTCAGACTATTGCCGATGTTGCTCGATATGATACCTCCAACCTTGAGGATATGTTCATTGTATTTTCTCTTGAACTCATCCCTCTTGCCCGAAATGGTATCAGGAAGCGTGTAATTGTTGTAGCTGTATGAGGCAAATGCTGTAATGTCGGCAAAAGCCCATCTGCTGAATCCTTTGCATAGCGAAAGTGCAACCTTGTTTTCTATTGTAGTGCTTGTCGTGTGGTCAACAGAATCGTTGAACAGGAAAGTGTCGGCATAGTAGTTTGCTGGTTGCTGGTGGTTTATGAATTCCCTCATGTCCCGTGTCATTTTCAGCGTGTGTGTGATTCTTGACACTTTTATGAACTTCCTTTCAAGGGAATCGGTAGCAATGCCGTTGCTGTCCTTTACCGATTCGTCCCTGTAGAATCCCATGTTGTAGTTGTGGGAGAAATATACATTATATACCTCGTTCCTGTTCCATGCCTTGTCAAGCTTTACCGGAATATCCGCTGTTCCGAAGTTGCTGTTTGAACCGTCTGTCTCTTCGGGGCGTGTAATGTATCTGTCATCTGTGATACCGCCATTCTCGGCCTGCTTCATGTGATAGCGGCTTGCTATAAGGTGATAGTTGTACCTGTCGCTTCTATAGAATGAGAACAGTGTAAAGTTCATCAGTGCGCTGGACTGGTTGTCGTAACGTCCTCGTCCGTACAGATAATCGAACAGGAAACCTACTCCGAATTTCTTGCCGGCATTTGTCGTGAAATAGACCCTGACACGGTCGTCACCCTCAACTTTGTCTCCCGATGAGTGGTAGCTCAAGTTCGTGTATGGAGATTTGGTATCGGTAAATATGAAACGCTTCGGGTATGTATAGAAATAGTCGTATGGCTGCAGAAAATCGAACTTCGTGTCCGTCGGCCTGTCGAAGAAGATTCTTGACTGGCGCGGATTACCCATGCTGCCCAGGAAATTGTACTCGCCTCTGGTTCCTTCCGTCAAGTGCCAGTTCTGGAACATGTGCTGTGCTGTGTCGGCATCTATTCCAATAGGGTCACCCATCTCCTCCTCAATTCGCCATTGCTTAATCTCCTTTGGAACTTTAATGTCCACTTTTGTGGAGTCTTTGCTTTTTCCTCTGAACGGATTGAAAGATTCTCCGCTTCCCAATCCTCTGTTCATGCTGCCGTCCAGCTGATGGTTCTGGATATGCTGTGCCGATACTGAACATGTCAGTATGTACAACAATATCAATAATATATTTCTTGTCATTGCTTTGTCTCGTCGGGTTACATTTTAGTGCAGGCCGCTTCTGGAGCCTGAACTCATTTCTTGTTCAGTGCCTCTTTTAGCTCGCCTGCGAGCATCTCTTTCAGCTCGATTGTCTTGCGACGGAATTTGCCCTCGAATCTCTTCATCTCTCCTTTCTTGTTGAATGCGTATTCATCGGTTATCCACTCTTCGGCCTTCATCTTTATGCCGCCTTTCTCATCCTCGTCGTCATACCAGTATGTAATGCGGGACATGTTGAAGTTGCAGAACCCGTCTTCGGCAGTAAGCGTCAGGTAGTAGTATATTCTGGCCCTGCTGAGAACAAAGAATTTCTTCTTGAAGACAATATATTCCTCGCCTTTGATTATAGTCGTTGCCGGCAGCTCGCTCTCGTATCTCTTTACCGAGATTACTGTCGGCTCGACATAACGTGAGTCTATCCAATTGTTTATTCTTTTTTCTATTTCTGCGGCTGTAAGCCCTTCGGCTGCAATTTTTTCTTCAAATGAGACCTTGCCGTTCTTGACTTCTACAGTTCCGGCCTGGTATTTGGGTTCTACGATGCGGTCCTTTTTCTTGAATAGCTGCGCCGATGCAGTTGAACATATAAGCAATAAAGCGATGATTGGCAACAATCTTCTCATAGTATATTATATTTAAAGTATTATTATTGTGCGAAGATAATATAAAACTGAAAAGAAAACAAGTATAATACGCCTATTGCTTATTATCTTCATTAGCCTGCTGTTAAACATTGCCGGTTGTACAGTCATTCAAAAAAATATGTTTATCTTTGTACTTGATACCGGCTTGCACTATTTTTGTATAAAATAGGGAGCATGAGGTATCCATTGGAATTACCTGTATAAGATTAAATCTATGGGCACATCTAAAGAAAATACAAAAAAGAAGACTTTGAAACTGATTATTGTAAATGCCATTGCAATGACTGTTGTAGTAGTTGCAATCCCATATATGGTGTTGACGTGGCTGGACAGTTATACGCATCACGGCCAGTCGTATGCCGTGCCTGATGTGTGCGGAATGCAGCTTGAAGATGCCAAGCAACTGTTGCGCGAGAATCGTCTCGACCTTGAAATTGTCGATTACAAGTACAAGAAGGGTGCTGCCGAGAACGAAGTAGTTGAACAGAATCCGGTGGCGAATTTCAAGGTTAAGGAGGGACGCAAGATTATGCTTACTATGAGCAGCTCAAACAAACCGATGGCAATTATTCCTGCTGTCATAGACAACAGTTCCTTGCGTGAAGCCTCAGCCCGCCTGAAGTCTTCCGGTTTCTCAGTAGTAGGTACTGAGCGTGTGAATGGTGAAAAGGAGTGGGTGTATGCAGTAAAGTACGAAGGACGCAAACTGTCAAATGGCGAGAGCGTGCCTAAGGGTGCCGGTCTTGTAATTGTTATCGGAAGCGGCAGCAGTGCAGACACCGATGAGGCGATTATTGATGAAGGTTATTTTGAGTGACAATGGCATTGTTTGACAGTTGTGATGATATGAACGATGTCATCATCAAGGATGATGAACTGGATATGGAAGAGGAGGGCCTTTTCCGGGAAATCCGTATTGTAGTAGATAAAGGGCAGTCGCCTATCCGAATAGACAAGTTTCTTATAGACCATGTAGCCAATACATCCCGCAACAAGATACAGCAGGCTGCCGATGCCGGCTCCATATCGGTCAATGGCAAGGTTGTAAAGAGCAATTACAAGGTAAAGCCATGTGATGTCGTTGTCATAACATTGAATACAAGGGTGTATGACAGCAGTATTGTCCCCGAAGATATCCCTTTGGAAGTCGTATATGAGGATGATGATCTCATGGTTGTGAACAAGCCTGCAGGAATGGTTGTGCATCCGGGTTGCGGCAATACTCATGGAACATTGATAAATGCTGTGGCATGGCATCTTAGGGAGAATCCCGATTTTGATCCGAATGACCCTCAAGTGGGGCTTGTTCATAGGATTGACAAGAATACGTCCGGTTTGCTTGTCGTTGCCAAGACATTCATGGCAAAGGCTCATCTGGGAAAGCAGTTTTTCAACAAGACTACCAAGCGTACTTATAATGCTGTGGTGTGGGGTGCCTTGAAGGAAGATTCAGGCACGGTGACCGGAAACATAACACGCAATCCGCGAAACCGTCTTCAGATGTGCGTTGCCAGTGATGACAGCATCGGAAAGCATGCTGTCACGCACTACAGAGTGCTGGAGAGGCTGAGCTATGTCACACTTGTCGAGTGCAATCTTGAAACAGGCCGTACCCATCAGATAAGGGTACACATGAAGCACATAGGCCACATACTTTTCAATGATGATGTCTATGGCGGTGATGAAATACTGAAAGGAACGAACTTCAGCAAGTACAGCCAGTTTGTACGTAATTGCTTCAAGCTATGTCCGCGTCAGGCACTGCATGCCAAGACTTTAGGCTTCGTGCACCCGACTACTGGAGAGCAGATGTTCTTCGATTCTAAGTTGCCGGAGGATTTTGTCTCTATGGTTGAGGCCTGGAGAAGGTATTCAAGTGCGAGTGCCGGCTATATGGAACAGTGACGGCCCTTTTTGGCTCTATTCCGGCAGCTGTTTTATTCTAAGGTTCTCAAGCTGGTTCAATTCACCGTTGAATATGTTGATATCGACCTTATGGTCAATTCCTGGCAGTTCGCCTCTGTCGGAACATTGCCACATGGTCCAGTTCTTGTCAACTGTCAATGAGTGGACGTAGTAGTGTGCAATCCATGTGGGGTAGTTGTCGAAAAAACGGTCGCCCATGTACTTCTGCTTGTACTTCTTGTAGGTGTATATAATAGGTTTTACACCATAGTGCTCCTGTATCTTCGAAACGAATATCTTCAATTCCTGCATGAACTGTACCTTGTCTTCGGGAATTTCCTCTACATCAACCATTGGCGGAAGGTCTCCGCTGGCAACATTGACAGTATTTATGAACATGTTTGCCTGTGCAAGGCCTGTAGAGTGTGTGCTGAAGTAGTGGTATGCTCCACGTATGAAGCCGTTCTCCTTTGCTTCCTTCCAATTGCGGTCGAAGTGAATGTCCTTATGGTCGCTTCCCTCGCATGCCTTCATGTATGCAAATGTTATCGGTGCGTCTTTGGGGTTCTCCTTTGCCAGTTTTTTCCAATCTATTTTGCCCTGATGGCGCGAGACGTCAATTCCATATACTGAATATCCTTTTGGTATGCATGTGGCATATACTTTCAGCCCCTCGCATGGAGTTATTGTGTATATGAGCTTCTTGATAAAAAGGTGGTAGGCTATGAAAAGGGCGAAGGATGTGACAATGATTGCTATTGCCACATATTGCCAATGCGGCATATCCCTTCTTCCCGGATGTGATGAACGGCGGGCAGAAGGTGTTGCCTTCCGTCCGCCGGTTCTCTCTTTCCTTATCTTTTTATCTGCCATTAATATGCAGTAAGGGTGTTACTTCTGCTGTTCAAGAGCAAGTGTCTTTGTAGTTTGGTCACAAACCTCTGTCGGTCCAAAATACTGGATAGGACCTGGGTAAACATAGCATGTCTCCTTTGCCCACTGCTCTCTGTTTGCTGCAAAAGCCTTGAATGGTGCACCGTTGAGGTCAACAAGTGCCTTCTGGATAACAGGCTTCATTTCGCCGTGACGACGTTCCATGTTCATCATCATAGTGATGGGGATACCGCCGGCAACCCACTCGGCAGCAGGAGCTGTAGTGTTGCGTACCGATGACATGTAACCGGTCTTGCCTGCAGCGATGAGCTGTGACGCATTGTAACCGAGTGCGTAGCAGTAGTCAGCATCGTAGTTCGATGGTGCAGCACAACGTCCTTCGTAACCGAAGAAGTGGTGCTGTGCGTTGAATTTGCCGACATATTTGCCCTCTTTCTTCCATGCAGCAAGCTTGCCTGCAACCATTTCAGAAAGGAGCTTCTCTGTCTCGATAAGAGAAACCTGTACGTTGCCGTGAGGGTCACGGTCCATTGTGAGCTGGCGTGCAACACCTGCGGGGAGGCTTGCATATACCTCTGCGTTGTCCTTAGAGAGCTGGCCGATAATATATTGACGCTGCTCTTCCGGAGCTACTGCTGCATACTCCTCGCCCTTTACGGCAAGCAGGTCGTTGAGCTCTGCGATAAGAGCCTTCATTGCCGGAACGAACTCGATAAGGCCTTCAGGTATAAGAACTGTACCGAAGTTGTTGCCTGCAGCAGCACGTGAAGCTACAGCCTCTGCAATTGATGTTACGATGTTGTCGAGTGAAAGAGCCTTCTGCTCAACCTCCTCAGAAATGATACAGTAGTTAGGCTGTGTCTGGAGAGCGCACTCAAGTGCAATATGTGAAGCAGATCGTCCCATCAGCTTGATGAAGTGCCAGTACTTTTGGGCTGAATTGCAGTCACGCTGTATGTTGCCGATAACCTCTGAATAGACCTTGCATGCGGTGTCGAAGCCGAAAGAGGTCTCGATGTATGCATTCTTCAAGTCTCCGTCGATAGTCTTTGGACAGCCGATAACCTGTACACCGGTATTCTTTGCAGCATAGTATTCTGCGAGTACGCAAGCATTGGTGTTTGAGTCGTCGCCGCCGATGATTACGAGTGCCTTGATGCCAAGTTCCTTGATAATCTCAAGACCCTTGTCGAACTGCTCTGTCTTCTCAAGCTTTGTACGGCCAGAACCGATGATGTCGAAACCTCCGGTGTTGCGGTACTCGTCCATGAGCTCGGCTGTAATCTCCATGTACTTGTGGTCAACCAAGCCGCCGGGGCCCATGAGGAAACCGTAGAGTCTGCTGTTCGGGTTGAGCTTCTTTACACCGTCGAAGAGACCTGCGATTACATTGTGTCCGCCCGGAGCCTGTCCGCCTGAAAGTATTACACCTACGTTGATTGCGGGGAACTCCTTAGCTTCGCCGCCCTTCTCGAATGTTACGATAGGCAAACCGTATGTGTTTGGGAACATGGCCTTGATAGCCTCCTGGTCTGCAACCGATTCTGTTGCAGCACCCTCACAAAGTTTAACACTCCCGGTCAAAGCCTGGGGAAGTTTGGGCTGGTAAGCAGCCCTTGCTTTCTGCAATGCGCTTATTTTCATGTTTCTCGAAATAAATTAAAATACTTGTTTGTGTATAATTAAGGGCAAATTTCGCTTTTTTTTGTGAGAATTGAAAGTGCTTTGCCTTTTTTTATCGTGAATGTGTATAAATAATCGAATTTAGTGCCTTAGGGTTGCATCGCTTGAACTATTTTATTATCTTTACAGAAATATTCCTAAACAGTAAAGATTATGGCAAGCAGAAAGAATCTCAAGAAAGTTATCACATTTGTGGCAGATGAGTTGGCAACAGAGGCTTTTATCCTATCATACGATGCTGAAAGCAATGCTGAGGCGTGGGTGGATGTGTTCAACAGGATATTTGCGATGAACAAAGAATATATAGCACGTGTAAATCATGTTCAGCCAGGTATGTCTGCAAAGAAGTATTTCAATGCTCTTTGTGATTCGTTCAATGCAGATGCAAAAGTTATTCTGGAAAAGATAAACAGGTTGGCATCGGCAAAATAAATGAGTTTCAAAAGGTTACTGACAGCCTCGGCTGTCTTTTTCATGTGTATGGCGGTTCTATCGGCACAGGAGGTCGATAGAGCCGTTTCACGTTCTGTTTCGGAATATTTCAAGAAGTACTCTTCTCCGCGTACCAAGTTCAAGTTCTCCGGCCTCGACCGCCGTCGTAACAATATTGTAGTCAATAACAGCACGAAGAAGATTGTCATATATTCCAATGAGGCTTTTTCGGGTCAGGCTTTCACGCCTGGCGTAGTGGATACCATCTACAATGATATCCGCAAGCTTCTTCCGCGCAATCTGCGCAGCTATGATATAGAGGTTGTCTATGCAGGGCACACCATAGATGAGCGTGTCCCTAATATCTATAGGAAAAAGGATGCTGTAGAGAAGGAAAGGCTTTGGCAGGGTATCGATTACAAGAAGGAACCATGGGTTATGAATGCTTCATGTCCTTATGCTGTGCCTAAAGGGCTGCATAACCGCCATATTGCGTTGTGGCAGAGTCACGGACGGTACTATAATGCAGAACAGGCCATTTGGAAATGGCAACGTCCTCCTCTTTACTGTACTACAGAGGATATGTTTACGCAATCCATCGTTGTGCCGTTCCTGATGCCTATGCTTGAGAATGCCGGTGCTGTAGTATATACGCCTCGCGAAAGGGATTGGCAACCGGAATGTGTAATTGTCGATAATGATGCGGGCTCCACTGGCTCACGATATCATGAGAATGCTTCGTCGGGTGCAGAATGGAAATCCAGGGATAAGGGATATATGCCGAAGGACAGTGCCTATTACGATAAGGAGAACCCGTTTGTAGCCGGAACCTATAAGGTCATCGAAACGTCTAAAGATGCAAAGAATGCCTCGGCTTCTGCTGTATGGTATCCTTCCATTCCGTCGGAGGGCGAATATGCAGTGTATGTGGCATATCACACTCTCAGGAATTCTGTACCGGATGCGAACTATACGGTAAGGCATAGCGGAGGTTCTACAAACTTCAAGGTCAACCAAAGAATGGGCGGCGGTACATGGGTATATCTCGGCACTTTCCATTTTGAGAAGGGTGCTGTTGAAAGACAGTGCGTGATGCTGGATAACATAAGCAAGTATAAAGGTGTTGTCAGTGCCGATGCCGTGCGCTTCGGCGGCGGAATGGGAAATGTTGTCCGTGGCGATTCCATCCCTTCGATAAGCGGCATGCCTAAATTCCTCGAAGGAGCACGCTATAATTTGCAGACAAGCGGTTTCCCGTATTATGTATATTCGGCCTATGAAGGCGAGGATGACTATAGGGATGATATTAATTGCCGTTCACGCGTCGTAAACTATCTGTCCGGCGGTTCGGTATATTGCCCCGATACAGTTGGACTGAAAGTTCCTATAGAACTCTCGTTCGGGTTCCATTCCGATGCCGGTTTTTCGGCCGAGGACGAAGTTTTCGGTTCGCTTGGGGTTATAACTACCGAGCACGACGGCGATACGTTGCAGTCGGGCCGCTCGCGATATATGTCGCGTGACCTCGTGTCTTATCTGCTTAATAATGTGCAGGAAGACCTTACGGCCCATTACGGCAGAAGGTGGCCTGTGCGCGGAATTCTTGACCGCAAGTACAGTGAGTCGCGCTGGCCTCTTGTCCCGTCATTGATTTTCGAGTCGTTGTCGCACCAGAATTTCATGGATATGGTATATGGACACGACCCCGATTTCAAGTTTACTCTTGCGCGTTCTGTCTATAAGTCGTTGCTGAAGCATCTTGCCTATGTACATGGGTGCAGTTATGTCGTACAGCCATTGCCGGTGAGCAACTTCCGTATGGCTATGACCGCAGAGGATGAAGTAAGGCTTGATTGGAATCCTGTAAATGACCCGCGGGAGCCTACAGCCAAACCTGCAAGGTACGTTGTCTATACGCGTATGGGTGACGGGGGTTACGACAATGGTACAGTTGTGGATGTTCCGCAGTGCTCTTTCCGAATAAAGAAGGATGTGTTGTACAGCTTTAGGGTGTCGGCTCTCAATGACGGCGGCCAGAGTCTCCCGTCCGAAGAACTGTCACTTTATATTGCTGCAGAAAGCAAAGGAACAGTTCTGGTTGTCAATGCCTTTCATCGTTTGAGCGGTCCGGAGGTAGTAAAGACACCTTCAATGGCCGGTTTTGATATGGAGAGCGACCCTGGTGTCCCTTATATCCGTACTCCGGAGTATTGCGGTCCTCAGCTCGACTTCCAGCGTGCAAATATTGGTTACGAGAACGGATTGGGCCTGAGCGGAAACAATTACGAAGGAATGATAATTGCCGGCAACTCGTTCAATTATCCTGCAGTGCATGGAAAGTCTTTGGCCGCAAATGGAATAAGTTTTGTTTCATGCAGCAGTGATGCTGTCATGGACGGATTGGTTAATCTTGGCAGTTTTAAGGCTGTTGATTTGATACTCGGCGTTGAGAAGCAAGGCGGAAACGGTTCATATCTTGGAGGATATGACAAGCCATACAAAACATTCCCTAAGCGTCTGCAGTCGAAGATAAAAGAGTATTGTGCTGCAGGAGGCAGCCTTTTCATAAGCGGTGCTTTCATAGCAAGCGATATGGCAAAGAATACTGAGGACCGCAGGTTTATCCGTGATATCCTGCGCTTTGACTATGGCGGTTCTGTCTCTGAACAGAATGAGAACTGCATATCAGGTTCCGGTCTCGAATTCAGTTTTGCACGCACTGTAAATGAAAGATGTTATGCAGTGTCACGTCCCGATATACTGGTTCCTCTTGACGACGCTTTTGTCTCTTTCGTCTTTAATGGTAACAGGGAGAGTGCCGGAGTTGCATATGCCGGAAACTATAGAGTGATTTCTACAAGCTTTCCGTTCGAGACTGTCTCCGAAGAGGAACAGCGTGATAAACTTATGGGCGCAGTAATGCGCTTTCTGATGAAATAACACCATACAGACAATGCAACGGCAGAATGACAGAAAGCGGGTGGCAATAATCGTCGGGGCCGGTCCGGCTGGCCTTACAGCTGCATACGAACTCTTGAAGCACGGTGATGTGCATCCTGTTATTCTTGAGGCCGATGAAGTTGTAGGTGGGCTTTCGAGAACTGTTGACTTCAACGGGAACAGGATGGATATAGGCGGGCACCGTTTCTTCTCCCGAAACGACGAAGTTATGCGTTGGTGGCTTGATATTATGCCTTTATCTACGTATGAAGAGTGCAGTGAGAATGCTATGTTGCGCCGTCGTCGCCTTTCGCGCATATTTTTCCTGCGCCGTTTCTTCGATTATCCTATAAAGGCATGCTATTCAACCTTTTCTAAGCTGGGAATTCTTCGTACTTTGAGTGTCGTCGGCAGTTATATAATAGCGCGTATAAGAAGACGTGATGAGCTCTCTCTTGAGGATTTTTATATAAACCGTTTCGGTAAAGTGTTGTACAGGCTTTTCTTTGAAGACTATACTCAAAAAGTATGGGGCAAGCATCCTTCGGAACTTGGAGCCGATTGGGGCAGCCAGCGCGTCAAAGGCCTGTCATTGTTTACTGTTCTCTCAAATGCTTTGAGCCAACGCAGAAAAAAGGGCTGTAAGGAGGTAGAGACATCGCTTATAAGCAGTTTCCTTTATCCTAAATTCGGTCCAGGCCAGTTGTGGGAGCGGGTTGCTTCGCTGATAAAGGAGAAGGGCGGAGGGCTCTTTCTGGGATATCGTGTCGTAAAGGTCAATTTTTCGGACGGCAAGCCATTCTCTGTCACTTGCCGCAGTTCACAGGGAGAGGAGTATGTACTTGCATGCGATTACCTCTTCTCTTCAATGCCTCTTGCAGAACTGTTGCCGTCATTCAATGGCCTCTCTGTTCCTTCCCCGGTGCTTGACACTGCTGTAGCACTGCCGTACCGCGATTTCATTACGGTCGGTGTTTTGCTTGACGGAATGTCGGTAAGAGGTGAAGCCGATGACGGCAATTCAGCTTCGCGTTTGCCCGATAACTGGATATATATTCAGGAACGTGACGTTAAGGTAGGGCGCATACAGCTGTACAACAATTGGTCGCCGTACATGGTTGCCGATAACGAGAGCAGCGTCTTCTTGGGGCTGGAGTATTTTTGCAGTGAAGGGGATACGCTTTGGACTATGAGCGATGCCGATATCTCTGCAATGGCTGTTGATGAATTGGTGCGGCTTGGATTTATAGAAAGCAAGTCGGTGATTGAGACTCATGTAATAAGAATGAAAAAGGCTTATCCTGCATATTACGGCAGTTATAGCGGTATAGAGAAAGTACGTGCTTTCCTTGACGGTATAGAGAATCTCTACTGTATAGGCCGAAACGGTCAGCACCGTTACAACAATATGGACCATTCTATGCTCAGTGCGATGAGAGCTGTTGATGTCCTATACGGCAAATGCGGAAGGGATGCTCTATGGAATGTAAATACCGATGCAGAATACAATGAGGAGAACTGAATTTTGAAGTTCTCCTCATTCTTTGTATTTACGTGTCAGTAACAGTCGGGAAGGTTGAATGCCGGAACAAGGGCATCGAGCTGCTCGTCGGTCATTCCTACGGGTTCAAAACCTGCCCAGCGGGCATTGAAGTAGATTTGTGCCGATTTGCTCATGGTGTCTATGGCATCGAAGCAGTCAATGATGTCGTCTCCTACAGCCAGAACACCATGCTTTTCCCATAGCAGCATGTCGTGATTGCGTAGCTGTTCTATTGTGAGCCTTGCAAGTTCTATTGTACCGGGTATTGCATACGGCACGACTCCGATTCCTTTAGGCACAACGATACGTGCTTCAGGAATCATTCTCCATAATGTGCGTGTCAGCAGCTTTGAACTCTCAAGGAAGGGCTTGCAGTGCGAGAAGCCTATAAGGTCGGTAGGGTGGGTGTGCAGCACAACGGTGGTATTGCGGCCCATGCTGCGTAGATAGTTATGCATCATCAGGTGCGAATGTATCTCCATCGTAGGGCATACCGGCTGTTCTGCGATTATCTCAAACGATGTTCCGTCGGGTGATATTCGTATTATAGAGCCGTTTTCGAACGGAGCCTGTGCTACATACCTCATTCTCTTGCCGGTTCCTGTTACATAGAAGAAATTGTTTCCCAGGCATGGGACCGTTTCTATGAGTTCGCGTGCAGGGGCAAGTGCCGGCAGGCTCATTGCCTCCTCATTCATCAAGGCTGTTATGTTTACCGATATGTTGCCGCCATTGCGTTCGGCCCATCCTTTTGTCCAAAGGTAGCCTGCCACCTCTGCTATGCGTCCGATTTCATTCATCAGAGCTTTGTTCTTTCTAATGATTTCCATATTCATTCAGTTTGTTGTATCTTGTTTTCCAATATTCTGTTGTATTGCAAGTAGGCCTTTTCCCATTCAGCAGTCTCTGCCGGTGTGAAAAGCTCAGTCTCTGCAACCTCACGAATCAGCCGGCGCATTTCCCAGCGGTCTCCTGCCAACCCTGCGGCCCTTGCTTGAATCATGCAGTTCCCGATTGCTGTTGCCTCAGCCGGGCCTGCTACTACAGGCATCCCTACAGCATTTGATGCAAACTGATTCATGATTCTGTTTCTTGAGCCGCCTCCAATTATGTGCAGCCTTTCTATTCTGTGCGGCGAAACCTCCTTTATGCTCTCTACGGTGTGGCGGTAGCACATTGCAAGGCTCTCGAAGATGGTGCGTATAGTCTCTGCGTCGTTCTCCGGCACGTGCTGTCCGGTTATTCTGCAATACTCCTTTATGGCCTCTTCCATGCTTGCCGGGTTTGTAAACATCGTGTCATTGGGGTTCACCAGCGAGCGGAACGGCATTGCACTCCCGGCCATTGAAATAATCTCGTCGTAACTGTATTCCTTTCCACTCTTTTCCCACTCTTTCCTGCACTGTTCGAGCAGCCACATGCCTGTAATGTTGTTAAGGAAGCATGTTGTGCCGTCAATTCCGCCTTCATTTGTCAGGTTCAAGGAGAATGTCTTCTCGTTTATTATCGGGCTTTCGCACTCAATGCCCATAAGGCTCCATGTGCCGCTGCTGAGGAACGCGAAATTCTCGTCTTCGGCAGGTATGGCGGCTATGGCTGAGGCCGTGTCATGTCCTGCAACGGCATATACTGGTATTTTGCCTATGCCGGTTTCTTCTGCAATCTCATCGGTGAGTTCTCCTATCAGTGTTCCGGGCATCGAGATATGCATCAGTATCTTCGGGTCTATTCCTGCTTTTTCGGCAAGTTCCTTGTCGAACTGCTTTGTTTCGGGATTGACTAATTGCGATGTTGAGGCTTCGGTGTATTCACACACCATCTTGCCGGTCAGCATATATGCAAAGAGGTCGGGCATGAAAAGAATCCTTTCGGCATTCTGCATGGCCTCGCATTCTTCTTTCTTTGCTGCCAGCAACTGATAAAGGCTGTTGAAGTCCATGAACTGTATGCCGGTTCTCTTGTATATCTCCTTGCGTGGAATCCTCTTGAACAGCTCTTCCTTTACTCCGTTGGTGTACGGGTCGCGGTATGCTCTCGGCAGCCCTGCTATGGAGCCATCCTTGGCTATGTACCCGAAATCCACGCCCCATGTGTCGATGCCTATGGACTCTGGCTCTATTCCTTTTGCACGGCACTCAGCAAGTCCCTTTTTCAGTTCATTGAATATGTGGTATATATCCCAATAGAATTTTCCGTCAATCTCTTTTATCGCATTTGGGAAACGGTGGATTTCCTCTGTCGTAAGTTCGCCGTCGGCGATGGTTCCGATTACAGCTCTGCCGCTTGTGGCACCAATGTCGAATGCCAGGAAGGACGCTTTCTTCATAGTAATGGGTTGCTTCATTTTTTTTGCCAATAAATGAATTCTTTATGCAAATATATCAAGATGAACCAAATTCGGAAACAATAATCCGATTTAATCTCATGCATTTTCTTCATGGCAATAAAAATAGGGAAAAACGGGCAGAGATATCCGTTTTTCCCTAAGGCATACGTGCGATTCCGAAATATCGCATGCAAGCCGTTCCATTAGATATTTTCGGCAATTGCAACATCTTTACTGTAATATTTAAAGAAATCGTGGTTCAATATCACCGAAATCTTCACAAGCAGTGCCGTGTCTATGCTTTCTCGCTTGAATATGCTGTACACGTTGGTTCTGTCGCAGCATAGTTGTTTTGCGAACCAGGAAACGCTTTCTCCCTGTTCGTCAAACCTTTTCTTTATGATGCTTCCGATATGAATCATAGCCGTGATAAGTGATATTAAAATATTGCGACAAATTTATATAATTTGCACAAAAATAGGGATTTGAATATTTACTGCAAATCTTTTTACGTTATTATATTTCTACAAGGCATTGATGTTAAGGGAAATAAATACCTTTTTTGATAAATTTGACATGCTGTCCCGTGCTACAAAAATGGTGTTGTCATGCAATCTGCATTTTAGTACGATAATTATATTTGTATTTTGAAAAACAGCTATTTGAGAAATTTGATATTTTCTCGATATCCTTATTATGATATAAACCAACGGAGTATTTTTTGTTCATAGTCTCATTTCATAAGTCTGAATTGCCAAATGGATTTGCTATATAAAAGCTCCCTCCTGCAACTGTATGGTTGCAGGAGGGAGCTGTACTGCTGTTATATCTTATTTTTCGCCAATGACCAATATTCCACGTCCGGGACTGCTGTGTATTGTCTTGCATGGAATGTTGTACGGCTCATTGCATAGATACTGCATCAGTCCTTTAATAAAATCTTCGGCTTTGTTCATGGTACGGTTCTCCTTATGAGTGGGAATAAAGACGTTGTCATATCTTGTATGGTTGTCTGCTATCTCATCCTTGTAGAAAGATGTTTGCTTCGCGTTCTTCTCAAGCCAACCGTCAATTATGCCGCTCAAGCTTTCTCCCTCGAATTCTGTTTCAAAGCCGATGTTCATTTCATTTTCTGCAATCATTACGCTAATAGATATCTCGCGTCCGTTAGACATCAGTTCTTCAAAATAGCTCTGAAGTGCAATTCCTAACTTGCTGGTAATCTCGTCATGATAAAAATTTTCGTATGGGTCTCCCAACGATTCCCATGTTGAATTAGCTACGGTACCAATCAGTTTGCCAGTATATATATCTATTGCACGTATGTTGTATGCAATATTTTTTCTATGTCTGTTGGTCTGCACATTCCAGTCGAGTTCGATGACGATATCAATATCAGCTATGCTGAACAGATTTTCATTAAGGCTTTCAATGTTCTTGCTGTCTTGTACGTTTTTCCCATCGTTCTGCAATGCAGCTTCTACCTGCTCGATTGTCAGTTTCAAGTTTTGTAAAGGGTATTTTAAATCGACAAAGACATCACTCATTTTAGATAGCATGAAGTTTAGCTTTTCGTCTTCAAGCAGGGCTCTCTTGTAATCGGGGACTTCTGTTTCCTGGCCTTTCAACTCAATCTTCTGCATGTATCCGTTGTTATGACACCATGAGGCACTTGGCATAGCAATTATTCTGGGCTTTGCATACTGTGCCGAAGCCGAAAGACAAATGCTCAATAAGGAGCAAATAATAAAGAATCTTATGTTTTTCATGAGATAAAAACTATTTGGCACTTATATTTATGATGTTTAGATTACAGAGATATTAATTATGTTAAATATATATTAAGATAGGTGGCAAAACCGCACCAACGTTTATTCCGTCATATTTAACATCCCGGAGCACCAACCATCGGGTTCTCCTTGTTTAGTCGGCCTATACAATGCTCCTTCCTAAGTATACTATGCGGAAAATACGTATAATTTCATCTTCTTTAATAACGAAATCTGGATATTTTTCTTCGTTTAATGATTTTGCTATATAACCGACATTCTCTTCTGGGATGAGTTTGCGGATTACAAGTCCGTTGCTTGCAGTATCAACAGCATATATCTTGCCAGGGATTGGATTTTCTTCGCCACGG
>JAEIGA010005114.1_pt1 | contig 20131 bp, 20 predicted proteins | sample 9270691 | NCBI WGS metagenome assembly JAEIGA01 (sample SAMN17057246, study PRJNA624740) | gut metagenome | biome: biome; isolation source: fecal sample | host: Bos grunniens | place: China: Xizang | collected 2019 | reverse complement strand
TATTATCACAGTTTCTTACACTACAGTTTACACTAGACATAAAACTTACCTCCAAATAAATATCTAAACCTATAAGGAGTATAGACAGATTTAAATAAAAATAATCTAATAAATTAAAAAATATATCAATAAAAACAGAGGAATGTATAATACTATTCCTCATTATAAAAATCAATTTATAGAAGAGAAAAGGGAATCGAATATATCCTTACTCATAAGAACTTTTGCAACTAATGTAGATGCTGAAGGATAAGATTTTATTGGTGGCCAAATTTCAAATAATTTAGTTTCATAATCAGAAATTGAAGATCTAAACCCGGATTTTATTTTACTTTCAAAGTCAGAAGTGAAATCTCTTATTTTTAAAAAGTCATCTAAAGTAAGGTCGTAAAATACAGAAGCTTTATGTTGAGGGTGTTTTAAAAGTATTAGGTTTTGCTTAAATTCTATAAAATCTAATCTATCATAAATTACTTTAACATATGAACTCAATTTATCATCTCCCTCATAAGATTATTTTAATCTATATTTTATAATATGTATAAATAATTAATTATTGAACAATATAAATAAAAAATTACTAATATTTGTATAAAGTGTATAAAAAAATAGTGTGTGGAAAGAATGTTTAATGTAAGGAGGTTATTTATATGTTCGAGAAAAAACAGCCGTTTCAATGGAAAATACCTATATTAATACTTACAGGAATCTTAGTACTAGTTGGCGGTATTTATGTAGGTGTAAAAAGTAGAGATAGTATAAAAGAAACAACAGTGTTTAAGACTGAGGAAATAAATGAAAAAGATAATAATGAAAATACTAGTACAAAAGATGCATTTGCATTAAGTGAAAATTGTGAAATATGGTTATATAAACGAAGTGAAGAAGGTAGCCTATTAGATTCTAAGCCTTCAATGATAGGACTTGTACCTGAAGAATTGATGGGTAAAACTAAAGATGAAATACGAACATATTTATCTGATAAATATCCAGATAAAGAAATTGATAGTATAACACAGTATGAAATAGTATTATCAGAAAAAGCTCCTTCAACAGATGTATCAAGAAGCAATAAGTATTCACTAGAAGTTGAAGATGGATTTATAGGCCTTTATAAATATAATATAAATGGAAAAAGAGAATTAATAGAGAATACAGAAATAAAACTTGATTCATTACCACAATCTGTTCAAGAAGAAATTCAAAAAGGTGTAGTAGTAGATACTCAAGATGATGCCTATTCAAGACTTGAGAGTTTTGATAGTTAATAAAAGCAACCTAATATAAGGTTGTTTTTTTATTTATATAGAAAGTTATGATATAATATATCAGAACATAAGTTTTATAATTATATAATAGAATTAGTAAATTATTAAGTTAAGTGAATTTTATAGGAGGAAATTGACAGTTTGATAATACTAGGGATAGATCCAGGAATAGCTATTGTTGGATACGGAATAATAGAATATAAAAATAGTAAATTTAGAGTAATAGATTATGGAGCAGTAACAACTCCAGCAGGAATGGATATATTAAAACGATTAGAGCTTGTTTATAAAGGTATAGACATGCTTATAAAAAATTATAATATAGATGAAGTAGGAATAGAGGAACTATTTTTTAATAAAAACGTAAAAACAGCTATTACAGTTGCACAAGCAAGAGGAGTAACTATGCTTGCATGTGCTCATAATAATAAGCCTGTTTATGAATATACGCCTCTACAAGTAAAACAAGGCGTGGTAGGATATGGTAGAGCACAAAAAGCTCAAGTTCAACAAATGGTTACATCATTTCTAAATCTAAAAAAAGTACCAAAACCAGATGACGTAGCAGATGCTCTTGCAGTAGCAATATGTCATGCACATGCTAATAAATTAGAGAAAACTTTGAAAAATATAGGGGGCACATATGTATAGTTATATAAAAGGAACCGTAGAAGAAATTAATTTGGATCATATAGTTATAGACAATAATAATATAGGATATAAAATAAATGTATCGAGTAATACAATAAAAGACTTACAATTAGGAAATATAGCTAAAATATATACAAAGTTAATAGTTAGAGAAGATGATATGAGTCTTTGTGGATTTTTTTCTAAAGAAGAAATGCAAATGTTTGAACTATTAACATCGGTATCAAAGATAGGTCCTAAAGTTGGACTAGCTATATTATCATTTGCATCTCCAGGACAACTAGGGGCTTATATATTAAGTGAAGATGTAGCAAAACTTTCTAAAGCTCCAGGTGTAGGTAAAAAGACCGCGGAAAGAATAGTTCTTGAATTAAAAGACAAAGTAGATAAAAATAATGTAGAGTTTGAGCCTACTTTACTTTCAAATGCACCAATAGCTGTATCTAAAGATGAAGCAGTTGATGCATTAGTGGCACTTGGATATTCATCAGCTGAAGCTAAAGAAGCTGTAGATAAGTGTAAAAAAGATGGATTAAATACTGAAGATATAATAAAGAAATCCTTAACTTATATAATGAGTAAATCCCTAAGATAGAAAGGAGATGAGCATAAATGTTTGATTTTAATGATGAAGATAGAATAATAACATCTACAATGCAAAATGAAGATGTAGATGTTGAAAATAGTTTAAGACCAAAATCATTGGATGATTATTTAGGTCAAGAGAAAGCTAAAGAACAACTAAAGATATTTATAGAAGCAGCAAAGAGTAGAAATGAACAACTTGACCATGTTTTATTATATGGGCCTCCAGGTCTTGGTAAAACAACACTGGCAAGTATAATAGCAAACGAAATGGGTGTCAACTTAAGGATAACATCAGGACCTGCAATAGAACGTGCAGGAGATTTAGCTGCAATACTTACTAATTTAAATGAAAATGATGTATTATTTATAGATGAAATACATCGTATAAATAGAAGTGTAGAAGAAGTTTTATACTCAGCTATGGAAGACTTTTGTTTAGATATAATAATAGGTAAGGGTCCATCAGCAAGAAGTATAAGACTTGACTTACCAAAGTTCACACTAATAGGTGCAACAACTAGAGCAGGTATGCTTACAAATCCTCTTAGAGATAGATTTGGTGTTATATGTAAGTTAGACTACTACACAGTAGATGAATTAGCAAAAATAGTAGTAAGATCATCTGAAATATTAGGTGCATCTATACAAACTGGTGGAGCTACAGAAATAGCAAGACGTTCAAGAGGAACACCAAGAATAGCTAATAGACTATTAAAAAGAGTAAGAGATTATGCACAAGTAAGAGCGGATGGAAATATAAGTGATGATGTTGCAAATAGCGCATTAGAATTATTAGGTGTAGATAGTCTAGGACTAGATTATGTAGATGAAAAATTATTAATGACTATAATAGAAAAGTTTAGAGGTGGTCCTGTTGGATTAGATACCTTAGCAGCATCTATAGGAGAAGACAGAAATACTATTGAAGATGTTTATGAACCTTACTTACTTCAGTTAGGATTTATAAATAGAGGTCCAAGAGGAAGAATAGCTATGCCACTTGCATATGAACATCTTAATATACCTTTTCCTACTAAATAAAAATTCGACTTATTAAAAATCATAATATTTAGAAAAGTTAAGTACAGTTACTGCAATAAGTATATAAAAAAAGTACATGGTTATAATTTCTAGAAAATACACAATATATATTTGGATTGGTGTATAGAAAAAATATACTTTTTTTGTTATTATGGTAACTGTATAAAATTTTGGAAAGGAAGTTTACATTGAAAACAAGCGACTTTTATTTTGACTTACCAGAAGAGTTAATAGCTCAAGTACCGATATTAGATAGATCAAGTTCTAAGCTAATGGTATTAGACAAAGAAACTGGAGAAATTGAACATAAAACATTTAAACATGTAATAGATTACTTAAATCCTGGAGATTGCTTAGTACTTAATAATACTAGAGTAATACCAGCGAGACTTATAGGTGAAAAAGTAGATACTGGTGTTAAGATAGAATTCTTATTACTAAAAAGAACGGAAGAAGATACTTGGCAAGCATTAGTAAAGCCAGGAAAGAGAGCAAAAATAGGAACTAAGTTTTCTTTTGGAAATGGAAAACTTATAGGAGAAGTAGTAGGATTAGCAGAGGAAGGATCTAGAATAATAAAATTCCACTATGAAGGAATATTTGAAGAAGTTTTAGATGAACTTGGAAATATGCCATTACCTCCATATATAACAGAAAGACTAGAAGAAAGAGAAAGATACCAAACAGTTTATTCTAAGCATAATGGTTCAGCAGCGGCACCTACAGCAGGTCTTCACTTTACTGAAGAATTACTTCAACAAATAAAAGATAAAGGTGTTGATATAGCTTTTGTAACACTTCATGTTGGACTTGGAACATTTAGACCAGTTAAGGTTGATAATGTATTAGAACATGAAATGCACTCAGAATACTATATGGTAGATAAAGAAGCTGCAGAAAAAATAAATAAGGCAAAACAAAGTGGACATAATGTAATTTGTGTTGGAACTACTAGCTGTAGAACTGTAGAATCAGCTACTAAAGAGGATGGAAAAATAGAAGAAACTAGTGGATGGACTAATATATTTATCTATCCAGGATATAAATTTAAAATGGTAGATAAACTTATAACTAATTTCCATTTACCAGAATCAACATTAATTATGTTAGTTAGTGCACTTTCTAGCAAAGAAAATGTATTAAATGCTTATGAAACAGCTGTAAAGGAAAGATATAGATTCTTTAGTTTTGGAGATGCTATGATTGTAAAATAGTTAAATAGAAAATTATTCTATAAACTATGAAAATATAGATTAACGTATTAAAATACTATATATTAAATACTTTCTAAGAAATGACAAAACTTTAGATATAATAAATGTATACATTTTAATATTTATATACAAAAGACTAGATTAAGGAGAAAAAAGACATGAGCGCAATAAGATACGAACTTATAAAAACATGTAAACAAAGTGGAGCAAGACTTGGAAGACTTCATACTCCACATGGTGTTATAGAAACACCTATATTTATGCCAGTTGGAACTCAAGCAACTGTAAAATCAATGACACCAGAGGAGTTAAAAGAAATAGGGTCACAAATAATATTAAGTAATACGTATCACTTATATATGAGACCTGGTCATGATTTAGTTAAAGAAGCTGGTGGACTTCATAAGTTTATGAATTGGGATAGACCAATACTTACAGATAGTGGAGGATTCCAAGTATTTAGTCTAGGGCCACTTAGAAAAATAACTGAAGAAGGAGTGCACTTCAGATCTCATATAGATGGATCTAAACACTTTATAAGTCCAGAGAAGGCTATGGAAATACAAAATGCATTAGGTTCAGATATAATGATGGCATTCGATGAATGTGCCCCATATCCTGCTGATAGAGAATATGTTAAAAACTCTTTAGAAAGAACTACAAGATGGTTAAAGAGATGTAAAGAAGCACATAAGAATACAGAAAATCAAGCATTATTTGGTATAATACAAGGTGGAATGTATAAAGATTTAAGAGAACAATCTGCTAAGGAAATATTAGAACTTGATTTACCAGGGTATGCAGTTGGTGGTTTAAGTGTTGGAGAACCAAAAGAATTAATGTACGAAGTATTAGATTACACAGTACCATTAATGCCAGAAAATAAGCCAAGATATTTAATGGGTGTTGGTAGCCCAGATGACTTATTAGAAGGTGTAATAAGAGGAATAGACATGTTTGACTGTGTACTTCCAACTCGTATAGCTAGAAATGGTACAGCAATGACAAGTGTTGGTAAAGTTGTTGTTAGAAATGCAAAATATGCAAGAGACTTTAGTCCACTAGATCCTAACTGTGACTGCTACTGTTGTAAAAATTATACAAGAGCATATATAAGACACTTAGTTAAAGCTAATGAAATATTAGCATCAAGATTAATAACTACTCATAACTTACACTTCTTATTAAATTTAATGAAGCAAGTTAGAGAAGCTATAATGGAAGATAGATTATTAGACTTTAAAGAAGAATTCTTCAAGGCATATGGATATACAAAATAAATAAAAATGTACTATTAATTATAATTACTTTAATATATAATATTTAGTATATAAATAATTTTTAAACATTGAAGGAGTGAAACATATGACTGCACAAACTCAACAAATGATCATGGGATTACTTATGTGGGTTGTAGTATTTGGAGTATTCTATTTCTTACTAATAAGACCACAAAAGAAAAAAGATAAACAGTTAAAAGATATGAGAGCAAACCTAAATGTAGGAGATAAAGTCACTACAATAGGTGGTATAGTAGCTAATGTTGCTAAAGTTGAAGAAAATGTTGTAATATTAGAATTAGGACCAAACAGAACTAAAGTGCCATTTGAAAAATGGGCTATAGGAAGTGTTGAATCTAAACAAGCTAAAGAAGAAAAATAATAATATAGTAATGTTTGTACCTCTTCTTGAATATATATTATCGAGTATATATTCGAGAGGAGGTATTTTTATGGAAAAAGCAAATCATGTTCTTAAGGGATTAGGATATTCATATATATTAACTTTGGCAACATTATTAATATATAACTTAGCCCTTACATTTACTAGTTTATCAGGAGATTCAATAGCTATGGCATCATCAGCAATAACTACTGCATCTGCTGCATTTGGAGGATTTTATGCATCGAAGCGTATAAAAGAAAAAGGTCTTATATATGGCCTAGTTGTTGGACTTATGTACATAGTATGCCTTACATTAATAGTATTTTTAGCAAAGGATAACTTTGCATTTGAAATTGATATATTATACAAAGTATTACTAGTATCTATAGCTGGTGGTATTGGTGGAGTTTTAGGAGTTAATTTTAAATAATAATTTTAATAACAAGTAATAAAAAAGACGTCACAATTGTGGCGTCTTTTTTTATGAAATATATATAAGAGTAATAAACACAATTATTGCCAATAATATATACAGAATTAAAATAATAGGAGGTATATTTATGAAAGATAAAGATAGCAAAGAAATGGAAAAAATAACATATAACCTATTAGGTAATGCATTCATAGGAAATTTACTTGATATGTCTGGAGATGTCGATAATTCAACACAAAATCTTATAACATATTTGGAGTCAGATGAAATAAAGAAATTAAGTAATAAAAATATAAAATAATATTTAATAACGTATAGGAGAAAAATATTATGTCAAAGGTAGCAAAGGCAGCGGTAGGATTGATGGCAGCAACTTTAGTTGCTAAAATTCTAGGTTTTGGTAGAGAATTAGCCCTAGCATCAGCATATGGAGCATCAGGAGTAAGTGATGCATTTTTAGTTTCTATGAATATACCTGCAGTAATTTTCACAGCTATAGGTACATCTCTTGGAACTGCATTTATACCACTTTATTGTGATGTGAATGCAAAAGGTGGAGAAAATGAATCTATAAAATTTACCAATAATGTTTTTAACATAGTAGTACTTATATGTTTAGGGCTTTCAGTTTTTGGTGTAATATTTACACCACAAATAGTAAAATTATTTGCTGTTGGATTTGAGGGAGAGACACTTAAACTAGCAGTTTATTATACAAGAGTAATGATATTAGGATTATCATTTTTAGGTATGAGTTATATTATGATGGCATATTTACAAGTAAAAGAAAACTTTATAATTCCAGGGATTATGTCTGTACCATTTAATATTATGATAATATTATCAATTTTCTTAAGTGTTAAAATTAGTCCAGCATTATTACCTTGGGGAAGTTTAATAGGGTTATTTTTTCAATTTTTAATACAGTATCCTTTTGCAAGAAAAAAGGGATATAAATATAAAACATTTATAGATTTTAAAGAAGATCATTTAAAAAGAATGCTTTGGCTTGTAGCACCAGTTTTAATAGGTGTTGCAGTTACACAAATAAATACTATGGTAGATAGAACAATAGCTTCTACATTAGTTGAAGGTAGTATATCAGCATTAAATTATGCAACAAAACTTAACCAATTTGTTATGGGTATGTTTATAGTTTCTATATCATCTGTTGTATACCCAATGTTGTCCAAGCTATCTTCTGAAAATAATAAAGAGAAGTTTAATAAATCTATAATAACTTCAGTAAATACTGTTGTATTATTAGTTATACCAATTTCTATTGGAGCCATAATACTTGCTCATCCAATAGTAAAGTTACTATTCCAAAGAGGTGAATTTGATGCTAGAGCAACTCAAATGACATCAGTAGCTCTTATATTCTACTCAATAGGTATGATTGGATTTGGACTTAGAGATATATTAGGTAAAGTATTCTATTCATTACAAGATACTAAAACCCCTATGATTAATGGAGTTATAGCTATGATTTTAAATATAATACTTAATATATTATTTGTTAAATTTACTAATATGCAATTAGCAGGACTTGCATTTGCAACTAGTATATCAGCTTTATTTACTATAACATTATTATTTATAAGTTTAAGAAAAAAAATTGGAAACTTTGGTGGTAAATCGATAGCTATTGGTATGATTAAGTCTTTAATATCAGGAATTATAATGGCAGTAATAACATTACTTGCATATAGATTTATTGCTAATATGTTAGGTAGTGGATTTATACAAGAAGCTATAACATTAGCTTTATCAGTAGCTATTGGAGCAATAGTTTATGGAATTAGCATAATAATACTTAAAGTTGATGAAGTTAATATAATTTTAGATAAAGTCAAAGGAAAACTTAATAGAAAATAATTAAAGAGAGAGCTATTTTAAGATAAATATTTATTTTGAAATGCTCTTTTTTGAGATAAGTAAAATTTTTATATATAATATATTATAGCTTAAGAAATAGGAGATAAAAATGATACCTAAAAGAGTAAAACAATTTTATATAAATGTAACTGATAAGATGACTGAAAGTGATTATGATTATGCAAGAAAAATATTAAATGATGAAGAATTTGATTTATTTTTGAAGTTATCTAAATCAGAACAAAAACATAGCATAAGAATAGCTAAAGATATTGAATTTATTATAAAAAATGAGAAAACTAGTGATAAAGATATACTAAAAAATAAGGAGTTATTAATTAGAGCATCATTATTACATGATATAGGTAAAAGTAGAAAAAGATTAAATGTAATTGATAAATCTATAATTGTTATATTAAATAAGTTAACTAATGGAAAGTTGAAAAATATAAAAAAATCACAAAAGATACAATGTTATTATAATCATAGTGAATATGGATATGAAATTTTAAAAGATTTAGTTAAAAATGATTTAATATTGGATATAATTAGAAACCACCATAAAAAAAGTAATAATAAAATTGTCTCTTTTTTCAAAACTGTTGATGATAGAAATTAAGAAAATAAGTAAATTTTCAATAATATTGCCTATATTTTACATAAGTTATATAATTAAAATATAATAAAGTTAGTTTAATAAAAAGATGTTTATATAATATTTATAATTTTTAAAGTTTAAGATATTTACTAAATATTACTATAAATAATAAAAATATTTTTATAAAATTTAGAAATTAGATTTATAAATTCTATGTATACATTGAAAGTATAAAAATTAGTATTAGAGGTGAGATTTAACATATGATAAAAGGATATGATGGTATAGAGCCTAAGATAGATGAAACTGCATTTATAGCGGAAAGTGCAGATATAATAGGTAAAGTTACTATAGAAGAAAATGCAAATATTTGGTATGGAACTGTCTTAAGAGCTGATGACAACTATATAACTGTAGGTGAAAATACAAATATACAAGATGGTAGTGTTGTACATATATCAGAAAAGTTCCCTACAATAATAGGTAACAATGTTACAGTAGGTCATAAATCAATAATACATGGATGTGAAATTGGAGATAATACTTTAATAGGTATGGGTTCTATAGTTTTAGATGGAGCTAAAGTTGGTGAATTTACATTACTTGGAGCAGGAAGTTTAGTACCACCAGGTAAAGAAATACCATCAGGTGTTTTAGCTATGGGTTCACCTGCAAAAGTAATAAGAGAACTTTCACAGGAAGAAAAAGAAAATCTTACTAAGTCTGCATTAAAATATGTAAACCTTGCAAATAATCATAAGTAATAGAAATAAAAGGGCAATTCTAAATTGCCCTTTTAAGATTTTAGGAGTGAAATTTAGTGAGAATAAGCTACAAAAATTTAAAGAGATATAAAGAAATTGCACATATATTAATTAAATATGGATTTTCAGTCATTGTAGAAAAGTTAAATATAGAAGAGATAGCATATAAAATACCAATTACAAATCCATCACAAGAAATAAAAAATATGTCTACAGCGACAAAAATTAGATGTGTTATAGAGGAACTTGGACCTACATATATAAAGCTGGGTCAAATATTAAGTACAAGAAAAGATTTATTTGATGAAGATGTAATAAAGGAGCTTTCAAAACTAAGGGATAGTGTAGAGCCTTTTGATACAGATATAGCAAAGGCCATATTTGAAAATGAAACGGGATTAAAAATATCAGATATATTTAAAGAGTTTAATGATACTCCAATAGGATCGGCATCTATAGGGCAAGTTTATGAAGCGAAATTAAAAAATAACGAGGATGTAATAGTAAAAATACAAAGACCAAATATAGAAGAAACTATAAAGTCTGATGTAGAAATTTTAAAAGCTATTGCTTTGACACTTAAAGATTTAAATAATGATATTGATATAGACTTGAAACAAGTAGTAGAAGAGTTTAATGCTCAATTAATGCGAGAATTAGATTATAAATTTGAAGCTATAAATGCTATAAAGTTTAAACAAATGTTTAAAGATAGTAAAGAAGTATACATACCAACTATATATGATGAGTATAGTACTGAAAGAGTACTAGTAATGGAAAAAATAATAGGTATAAAATTGAGTGATATATCTAAAATAGAAGAACTTGGATGGGATACTAATAATATAGCTAAGATAGGTGTAAGGTCATTATTTAAGCAAGTTTTTGAATATGGATTTTTCCATGGGGATCCACATCCAGGGAATATATTTGTAGTTAGTAGTAATTGTATATCTTATATAGATTTTGGAATGGTAGGTATTATAGATAATAAGATGTTAAACTTCTTAAATGATATAGCTATAGCAGTAAGTAAAAGAAATATAGATAGAGTGATTCATTTATTAATGGATGTAAATATATTAAATTCAGATGTAGATATGAATAATTTTAGACAAGATTTATTGTATTTAATGCATTATTATTATGATGTTCCTATAGAAAAATTAAGTATATCAAATATTTTAAATGAAATATTTAGATTTCTTAGAACATATAAAATAGCTATACCATCACAACTTACAATGCTTTCTAAAACTATAATAACATTAGAGGGAACATCTAGAGGTTTAAATTCTAAATTTTCGATAGCATCAGTAGCTGAAGAATTTATTAAGTATTATTATATAAATCAACTTAGTATAGATAAAATGTTAATTAGAGCTAAAGATAATGTAGAAGAAATTTTCTTAGATATTAAATCAATGCCTAAGCAATTAAAAACTATACTAAGAAACTTAGAACATAATAACTTAAAAATACAAATGGAAGATGTAAAGTTTACTAGCTTAGAAAGATGCATAACTGATTTAACTACTAATATTTCATTAAGTTTAGTTTTGGCATCTATTATAGTTGGTTCGTCACTTATAATATCATCTCAAAATATAAACCAAAATATTGGCATAAAATTAATGGCTATAATAGGATTTTTTATATCTTTTATTATAGGAATATTATTAGTTATAAAAATATTTAGAACCCAATATAAAGATAGAAAATAAATATTTTTTATTGTGATAAAAATGGAGGGACAAAATGAGTAATGAAAAATGGTTACTTAAAAATAGAAAAGCAGATTTAAAAGAAATGTCTCAAAGATATGGTATAAGTCAATTGCTTTGTAAATTAATAGTAAATAGAGAAATAACAGATGAAAATATATTAAATAGTTATATAAATCCTACATATAAATATTTACACCAACCTACAGATATGAAGGATATAAAAACAGCAGTAAAATTAATAAAAGAAAAAATAAAATGTAATAAAAAGATTAGAATCATAGGTGATTATGATGTAGATGGAATAATAAGTGTTTATATATTATATACAGCACTTAATAAGTGTGGAGCTAATGTAGATTATGAAATACCAGATAGAATTAAGGATGGATATGGTATAAATAAAAATATAGTAAAAATAGCTTATGATGAAGGTGTTGATACTATAATAACTTGTGATAATGGAATTTCAGCAATAGAACAAATAGAATATGCAAAAGAATTAGGTTTAACTGTAATAGTTACAGACCATCATGATGTTCCATTTATAGAAGATAATGGAGAGCGAATTTTTATATCTTCAAATGCAGATGCAATAATAAATCCTAAACAAACAGAATGTAACTATAAATTTAAAAGTATATGTGGTGCAGGTGTAGCTTTTAAATTAATGGAAGCTTTATATGAAGAGTTAGGGATGGATAAAGATGACTGTTATAAGCTAATTGAGTTTGTAGCTATAGCTACTGTTTGTGATGTAGTTGATTTAATAGATGAAAATAGAATATTTGTAAAAAATGGATTAAAAATGCTTAATAATACTAACAATATAGGTATAAAGGAACTTAAAAAGGCAACGGGTTTAGAAGATAAAGAAATTACAGCATACCATTTAGGATTTGTTATAGGTCCATGTTTAAATGCATCAGGTAGACTTGATTCAGCTAAAAAAGGATTAGAATTGCTTTTAATAGAAAATGAAGAAGATGCAAAAAAATTAGCTATAGAAATCGTAGAGCTAAATGATGCAAGAAAGAACATGACTAAAGAAGGTGTAGATAAAGCTATTGATATAATTGAAAATACAGATATTAATAATGATGATATATTAGTAATTTATATACCAGATATACATGAAAGTCTTGCAGGTATAGTTGCAGGAAGAATTAAAGAAAGATATAATAAGCCAACAATAATTCTTACAAAATCAGAAGAAGGTGTTAAAGGTTCAGCAAGGTCTATAGAAGAATACAATATGTTTGAAGGTCTACTAGCTTGTAAAGAATTGTTAGATAAATTTGGAGGACATCCTATGGCAGCTGGATTGTCATTGCAAGAAGATAAGATTGATAGTCTTAGAAGTAGTTTGAATAAAAAATGTGAGTTAACACAAGATGATTTAACTAAAAAGATAATGATAGATGCATCTTTACCTTTAGAATATTTAAATCTAAATCTTATCGAAGAGTTAAATACACTAGAGCCATTTGGAAAGGGTAACTCTAAACCTGTGTTTGGAGTAAGAGATGCAAAAATAACAAATGCTAGGATACTTGGAAAAGATAAAAATGTTTTAAAGTTAAGACTTTTATTATCTAATAATATTACAATGGATGCAATGATATTTAATGACATAGAAAATTTTGAAGAAAAAATAATATCAAAGTATGGAAAAGATATATTAGAAGACTTATATAATAAATCTAATAATAGTGTAAATATGGATTTTACATTCTATCCATCAATAAATGAATGGAATGGAAATAAAAGCATACAAATAATAGTTAATGGAATTAGATAATAGTAGTATAAATTTAAACTATAATAATATTTATATTAAGATTATAAATGGATAAGATAGAAATATGCTAATCCATATATAGACAATAAAATAATAATAAGTTATAATGAAAGTTCGGATATAATCAATATTTAACGAAGTTAATTTTCGCCAAATATTGATAAAAACTGATTAAGAAGATATAATAATATTGTTGTTTTATATTATTATAAAGATGAGATTTAGTATATAACTAAAATTTATACATAAAAATATATATTATTAGACATACATTTATTATATAAATATTTAATAAAATTAAATATAGATAAAAGTGAAAACTTAATATCTAATAAATATAAATTAGAAAATGGAAAGCTATTAGGAGGGTCATCATGGACTTAAAAAAAGTAATAAGAAATATCGAAAACTTCCCAAAAGAAGGAATAAACTTTAAAGACATCACAACATTAATGCAAGATGGTGAAGCTTTCAAGTACACAATAGATTCATTTATAAATGAATTAAAAGACAAAAATATAGATATTATAGTAGGACCAGAAGCTAGAGGATTTTTAATGGGAACTCCAGTTGCATACGGATTAGGTGTTGGATTTGTTCCAGTTAGAAAGCCAGGTAAATTACCATCAGAAACTATAAGTTATAGCTATGGATTAGAGTACGGAAGCGATACGCTACAAATACATAAAGATGCAATAAAGCCAGGGCAAAGAGTAGCGATAGTAGATGATTTACTAGCTACAGGAGGAACTATGGAAGCTGCTGCTAAGTTAATAGAGCAACTAGGTGGAGAAGTAGTTTCTATGCAATTCTTAATAGAATTAGAAGATTTAAATGGAAGAGATAAATTATCTGAATATGAAATAAATTCTTTAATAAAGTACTAGTACTTAAAAAATAGTTGGTATATAGCCAACTATTTTAATATATAAATTTATATTTGAAATAGGTGGTATTATGCAGGATAAGGAAATTCAAGAGCTTATAAATAAAATAAAAAAATACGCAAAAGATGCAGATGTTAATTTAGTTGAAAAAGCTTATTACTTTGGGAAAAACGCACATGATGGACAATTTAGGAAGTCAGGGGAACCTTATTTTATACATCCAATAGCAGTAGCAAATATTCTATGTGATATGGAATTAGATATAGAAACTATAATAGCAGGTTTACTTCATGATGTAGTTGAAGATACTGAATATACATATGAAGATATAGAAAAAGAATTTTCTAAGGAAATAGCGGATTTAGTAGATGGAGTAACTAAACTTGGACAGATTAAATATCAGTCAAAAGAAGAAACACAAGCTGAAAACTTAAGAAAAATGTTTTTAGCTATGGCAAAGGATATAAGGGTTATACTTATAAAATTAGCAGATAGACTTCATAATATGAGAACATTAAAGTTTATGCCTCCTGAAAAAGCAAAGGCTAAGGCAATAGAAACATTAGAAATATATGGCGGTATAGCTAATAGATTAGGTATTTCCATGATTAAATGGGAACTTGAAGATTTAGCTTTAAGATATATAGACCCAGAAGGTTACTATAAATTAGTAGAAAGAGTTGCTAAAAAGAGAAGCCAAAGAGAAGCATATATAGAAAATGTTATTAACATATTAAATAAGTTATTTGATGATGTGAGTATCAAGTGTAATGTATATGGAAGACCAAAGCATTTTTATAGTATATATAGAAAAATGCAAAATAAGCATAAAACATTCCAAGAAATATATGATTTAATGGCAGTTAGAATTATAGTAGATACTGTAAAAGATTGCTATGCAGTACTTGGTATGATACATACTTTATGGACTCCTATGCCAGGTAGGTTTAAAGATTATATAGCTATGCCAAAGGCTAATATGTATCAAAGTTTACATACAACTGTAATAGGTCCAGATGGTGAACCTTTAGAAATACAGATAAGAACTAAAGAAATGCACACTATAGCGGAGTACGGTATAGCAGCTCACTGGAAATATAAAGAAGGTAATAATAGTCAAAAGCAAACTAGTATAGAAGGTAAGCTTAAATGGCTAAGACAAATGATAGAGTGGGAACAAGATTTAAAGGACCCACAAGAATTTATGGATGCTCTTAAAGAAGATGTATTCAGTAGTCAAGTTTATGTATTTACTCCTAAAGGAGATGTTGTAGAACTTCCAGCAGAATCAACGCCTATAGATTTTGCATATAGAGTGCATACAAATGTAGGAAATAAATGTGTTGGTGCAAAGATAGATGGAAGGATAGTAACTCTTGATTATAAACTTCAAAATGGTAATATAGTTGAAATATTAACTTCTTCAAATTCTAATGGACCGAGCAGAGATTGGATAAATATTGTTAAAACACCAAATGCTAAAAGTAGAATTAGACAGTGGTTTAAAAAAGAAAGAAGAGAAGAAAATATTCAAAGAGGAACTGAAATACTTGAAAAAGAATTCAGAAAACAAAATATATCATTAAAAGACTCTAACGTAGAAAAATATATGCAACAAATGACTAAAAGGTTTAATCAACCAACAGTGGAAGATTTAATAGCTACTATTGGATATGGTGGTATAATAGCTAACCATGTAGTTTCTAAAGTTAGAGATTTATATGAAAAAGAAGTTAAAAAAGAGCAAAAAGAGCAAAAAGAACAAGTAAATGATATAGAAAAACACAATATAAGTGATGCGGAATATAAGAAAAAGAGAAAGAAAAATAATAATCAAGGAATTATTGTTAAAGGGTTAGATAATATACTTATAAGGTTTGCTAAATGTTGTAATCCACTTCCTGGAGACGAGATTATAGGATATATAACTAAAGGAAGAGGTGTTGCAATACATAGAGCAGATTGTCCAAATGCAAATATTAATAATGAATCATTTAAACATAGGCTAATAGATGTGTCATGGACTAATTCAGAATCTAGCAAATTTGAGGCAGAAATACAAATAAAAACTATAGATAGAAGAGGCATAATAAATGATATAACTCATATAGTTGTTGTGGATAAAATTCCTTTAAATGGTATAAATGCTAGAAAAGGCAAAGATAATGTAGTAAGTGTAAATCTTTTAGTAGAAGTTAATAATATAGAAACATTAAATACACTGATGAAAAAAATAAAATCGATTCCTGGTGTTGAAAATATATATAGAGTAATAAACTAGGAGGTTATTATGAGAGCTGTTGTTCAAAGAGTTTCTTCTTCAAAAGTTACAGTAGATGGTAATACTACTGGAGAAATAAAAAGAGGATTACTTGTTTTACTTGGAGTAACACATGAAGATACATCTAAAGACGTAGATTATATAATAGATAAAGTATTAAATTTAAGAATATTCGAAGATGAAAATGAAAAGATGAACTTATCATTAAAGGATGTAGAAGGGGAGCTATTAGTGGTATCTCAGTTTACTTTATATGGAGACTGTAGAAAAGGTAGAAGGCCTAGTTTTTCTACAGCTGCAAGGCCAGAACTTGCAACTAAGCTATATGAAGAGTTCATAGAAAAATCGAGAAAAGAAGGAATAGTAACTCAAACTGGACAATTTGGTGCACATATGATGGTTGACTTAACTAATGATGGACCAGTTACTATATTACTTGAATCAAACAGAACTTTCTAAGGAGATATGATTATGAAAATAGAGAAAATAGTTGAACCATATTTTGGTGAAAATATGTACATATTAATAGATGAAGAAACTAAAAAATGTGCAGTTGTAGATCCAGGGGGAGCTAGTGATAAAATACTTAACTATATAAGAGCAAATGCTTTAGAATTAGAGTATATAATATTAACTCATGGTCACGGAGATCATATAGGAGCAGTTAATAAAATAAAATCTCAAACTAATGTTAAGGTAATAGCTCATAATGATGAAAAAGAGTTATTAAATGATAATAGAAAAAATCTAAGTTATTCTATGCATTGTGGACCACAACAATTAGATGCTGACATATATGTTAACGATAAGGATAAGTTAGAACTTGGAAATTTAAAATTAAGTTTTATTCATACACCAGGACATACAAAAGGATGTATGTGTATAAGGGTTAATGATGATATGTTTACAGGAGATACTTTATTTGCAGGAAGTATAGGAAGAACTGACCTTTATGGTGGAGACTATAGACAAATAGAGAAATCTTTAAAGAAATTATCTAAATTTGAAGATAAAGTAAAAATACATCCTGGTCATGGTCCAAGCTCAACACTTGGTATAGAGAAGATGAGTAATCCTTATATGTAAAAGGAGACGTTAAAATGTTAAACGTAATATTAAAGAATCATGATTTTAAGTATGAAGTTGCAGAACTTATAAAGCTATTTACATCAGATTTCCAATTTACTGATAAAAAGAATTTTGGAATGGTTTTAGAAAATAACCTTTTAGAATACAACAATACTTTAATATCAACTACTAAATACTATGAGAATTATGAACTTAGATTTGAGTCATCAGAGCATATAAAAACAGATGATTTAAATAAGCAAGAATTAAAAAAGTTAACTAAAGAAATGATAAAAAGAAGTATGTTTAATGTATTAAAAAAGAAATTTAATACTTATGTACCATGGGGCATACTTACTGGAATAAGACCTGTTAAGATAGTTCATAATTTATTAGACAAAGGTATGGATGATGAGTCTATAAGACAAAATCTAAAAGAGAACTACTTAATAATGGATGAAAAAATAGATTTAGCCTTAGAGATAGCAAAAAGGGAAAGACCTTTTATGTATCCTATTGATGAAAATAAAATATCTTTATATGTGGGAATACCGTTTTGTCCTACAAGATGTTATTATTGTTCATTCCCAGCAAATCCATTAAAACAGTTTGGACACTTAAGAATAGAATATGTACAAAAACTTATAGAAGAAATTAAGGGAATGGCAAAAATAATAGAAGATACAAATAAAGAAATTGAAACACTGTATATAGGTGGAGGAACTCCGACAGCTTTAGAAGCACCAGAATTAGATATCTTAATAACTGCATTATTTAAAGAACTAGATTTAAATAAAATAAAAGAGTTTACAGTTGAAGCAGGAAGACCGGATTCTATAACTAGAGAAAAATTAGAAGTTCTTAAAAAACACAATGTAAGTAGAATAAGTATAAATCCTCAAACTATGAACGATGAAACTTTAGAAAAAATAGGACGTGCTCATAGTGTTTCTGATATAGTTGATTGTTTTAACATGGCTAGAGAAATAGGATTTGATAACATAAATATGGACCTTATATTAGGTCTTGTAGATGAAAATCTAGAGATGGTTAAAAATACATTAGAGAAAATTAAAAAACTTCAACCTGAAAGTTTAACTGTACATACATTAGCAGTTAAAAGAGCATCTAAATTAAAAGAAGATATAGAAAACTATGAACTTACAAGATATGAAGAAATGATAAAAATGATAGATTTATCTATGGAATACGCAAAAGATATGGGTCTTAATCCATACTATATGTATCGTCAAAAGCATATGTTAGGAAACTTAGAAAATATAGGTTATGCAAAAGAAGGATATGAGTGTATCTATAATATTCAAATCATGGAAGAAAAACAAAGTAACTATGCATTAGGTGCAGGTTCTATATCTAAATTTGTATATGTTGATGAAGACAGAATCGAAAGAGTTGAAAACGTAAAGAATGTTGAGCAATATATAGATAGAGTTGATGAAATGATAGAAAGAAAAAGAAAGGAAATATACCAAAATGTTAACTAAAGCTCCAAGAGGAACTAAGGACATAACTCCTAAAGATGCATATAAATGGAATTATGTTGAAAATAAATTTAGAGAAATATGTTCATTATTTGGATATGAAGAAATGAGAACTCCAGTATTTGAACACACAGAATTATTTAAAAGAGGTGTAGGAGATACTACAGATATAGTACAAAAAGAAATGTACTCATTTACAGATAAGGGTGGTAGAGAGATAACTTTAAAGCCAGAGGGAACAGCAGGTGTAGTTAGAGCATTTATAGAAAATAAATTATATGCTGATACTCAACCAACAAAGTTATTCTATATAACTCCTTGTTTTAGATATGAAAGACCACAAGCAGGAAGACAAAGACAATTCCATCAATTTGGAATAGAAGCACTAGGTAGTGATAAACCATCAATAGATGCAGAAGTTATAGCATTAGCTATACAATTCTTTAATGAAGTTGGTCTTAAAGATTTAGCAGTAAGTATAAACTCTGTTGGATGTCCTACTTGTAGAGAAGAGTATAACACAACTTTAAAGAAGTATCTTGATACAAAGTCAGATGTGTTATGTGAAACATGTTTAGAAAGAAAAGATAAAAATCCAATGAGAGTTATAGACTGTAAAAACCCTACTTGTAAGGAAAACTTAACAGACATACCTTTCATGGTTGATCATATATGTGATGATTGTAAAGATCATTTTGAAAAATTACAAACATATTTAAAAGAAATGGATATAAACTTTGTAGTTGATAGAAGTATAGTTAGAGGGCT
>JAEIGA010005113.1_pt1 | contig 20132 bp, 18 predicted proteins | sample 9270691 | NCBI WGS metagenome assembly JAEIGA01 (sample SAMN17057246, study PRJNA624740) | gut metagenome | biome: biome; isolation source: fecal sample | host: Bos grunniens | place: China: Xizang | collected 2019 | reverse complement strand
TTTATTTCATACTTCAAGTAAAGCGTTTCTTTTGCATTGACCAGACGCTCTTCTTTGTTGTAAATTGCCTTTGCCATTTTATAAATGGCTGTCATTTGCTCAAGATTCATACACTATGGCTATGAGGGTTATTAAAACTATAGGTACTTGATTTTATTTTACAGCTTAATGTTTTAAATAGAAAACTATCCTGTTATATTTAGGACGGTTATCCATAATATAAAACCAAGGAATAAGGACCGTAACCTGAGCACTAGGCAAGATCGTAGAGACAATTATTGTCCGATTCCTTCTAAGAGCAGGTATATGCTATTTTAACAATTTTTTAAGATCCATAGGTTTCAACAAAGGTTTTCTTCTATGAAGCATTCTATGGCAATTAGCACATACCATAGCAAGATCCTCGACACGAGTCACTTCTCCTTCTTTCATTTCTGAGACCGGTTTTGTATGGTGTGCCTCAATATAATTGCGCCCAACTTCGCCATAAGTTGCATAAAAATCAAACCCACAGATTTGGCATACACTTCCATGCTGAATGAGATAATTTTCCTTCGCTTGTTGAATTGCCTTATGATTCCTTTCATAAGCAAGGTGGCGAGTATAATACCTTTTGCCTTCCGCAAACTCATTAATGGAGGTAACCTTAACTTCATAATTAGAAAACCTCCAGAATGTCTTTTTCCCCTGCGTAGGTTCAACCCCGCATTCTCGACAATAGTATTCCCATTCGGCCTGCAATATCGGATCTATTCTATCAGCTCCCAGAATGTCGGATCTTCTCAACCTTTGGGATGTGTAAGTGCCATGCTTGCCATTATCTTTCTGAAAATGTTTTTTGATAGTATTGTCCTTATATCCAACAAATCTGCTAGGAGCGAAATGAGTGCTACCATTAAAATCATACGCAACAAAATTCTTACCCTTTCGTATCAGCTCTGCCATTATCTCCAACATCTCATCATTATCTCCGTTGAGATATGATTCAACAGTGTCGAGATTTTTAATAAGATCGTTTCGATTATCAATCAGAATCATAAAAGTGAATAGTTTTAGAGTTGGCAAAATATTACTATTCAATCTCTTGGATGTGAACTTCTTTATACTTACCCTTATTTACAATTTTATTAACGATGAAATTGGAGTTTCGTTCAAATTCAACTTGATACTCCGGAAATGGAGTAGTATCATCGTGATTATAAACTGCATAAATGTCGTGAGCTTTCGTTCTACCATCATTAAGAGGAGTAATAATCCATTTAATACAACTAGTATTATCAAAGTCTTCTGAAGAAGTCGTTAAATACCCAGCAAAATTTATTATCATTCCTTCTTTAATCGGTATAGACCAGTCTTTTTCTTGACGATAAAGAACTTTATGAATAGTCCTTCTGCATTTACAAATTGCTGAATCCATCAAACTTAATAATGCATCAAGATATGGATTAATTTGCACTTTGCCATAAGCAGCATTTTGTATGGTATTCGCCTCAAATCCTTCTAATAATACTATCAACAGTAACTCAGCATCACTCAGACGAAATTCATCGTTATGAATCCTTCCTGACGCTTGCAGATTAGTCAGAGAACTAATATGACGCTCTAACATTATCACACGATGAGGATCATCTTTGCATTCTTTTTTTGCCAAGTTCAACAAATCTGCAATATTCATAATTAAGTAATTTAACTAACACAAAGATATGCATAATTATCATCATAAATAATATAAAACTGCACTTGCCCTAGTCGTCTTTCTACGAAAGCCACCATCATCGACGAAGTCGCTTGAGCACCAGCGAAAGAAGGCGGCCTTCAATACCCACCGCACAAGCGAGAATATGAGGACTGCAAGCAGATCCTCGAAGACTCGCTGACGCCACCGCTGCACATTAAAGCCCGGTCAAGACTTCAGCCGGCCAAGCCGTCAGAAGACTTGCCCTTATGGGCATAAGGAATCAGAAGATTGTCATTCTGCCTCCGTTCCGCTCCGCTGCACTCCATCAGAACGCCAATCATCTTCCAGTTTATAGATTTTCCTTAGTTGGATAATCGCAGTCAAGAATTTTTCTGCTAAAATGAAAAATAATTGAGTTTGTGTTCCCTCAGTGTTCCCGAGAATCAAAAAAGCACTCACGAAATTTTCGTAAGTGCTTGATTTTCAAGTAGCGGGACCCAGGATTGAACTGGGGACCTCATGATTATGAATCATGCGCTCTAACCAGCTGAGCTATCACGCCGTGACCGTTAGTCAGAATTTTGTTGAGATAGAAGGACTCGAACCCTCACTGACAGAGCCAGAATCTGTAGTGCTACCATTACACCATATCTCAATTTGGCTTCCCATTTTGAATTTGGGACTGCAAAGGTATAAATGTTTTGTTAAAATGCAAAACTTTTTGCAAGAAATTGTATAATTTTCTGTCAATTGTCTATCACGAGGGTGTTTTTATGATAGTTCTATGAGAAAAATTAAAGCCTGTCGATGTAAAGCACTCCCTCCAGATGGTCGATTTCGTGCTGGAATATGACAGCGGTGAATCCGGTGACGGTATCGCGCACCATCGGGATATCGGCAAGGCCGTGTTGCAGCGCGGCAATATCTGCATACTCGATCACGATTTCCTGGCTGCGGAGCACGTTGCCGCGCCTGTCCGGTACCGAGAGGCAGCCTTCCGGACCGTAAGCCAATGAATCAGACATCCATACGATCTTCACATTGGCATATACTTCGAATGGCTCTCCCACCTTGTCGAAACGCTGAACGGCCACGATTCTTCGGCTCAGACCTACCTGCGGTCCGGCGATTCCTACTCCATCCTGCGACGGGTGGGTGACGGTCGATATCATTCGAAGCCCCAGTCTCTTGAATTCATCTGACGCCAGCTCATCTAAAGAAAAATCGCGGCTTTCGGCGCGCAGAACCGCAAGATCGACACTGTCCTCGACAGTCAGGACGCGCATAATGCTGTCCGGGCAATTCAATATCTCCAATTCACCGGTTGAAAATCCTCCGGTCTTGGATCGGCCGCACGACAATACGGCCATCATTGCCATCCCTATTAAGAAAATCAGTCTCATCATCAGTCGAACAGTCCTTCCTCGCGTCCCAAAAGCGCTACAGCATACACCTCGCAACCCACGCTACGACCTACAAAACCTAACTTTTCCGTAGTGGTTGCCTTTACGGAAACCCGTGCTGGTGAGATTTCCATAATCTCAGACAGACACTCTCGCATAGGCACGATATAAGGTGCCAGCTTCGGTCTCTGCATCGCGATCGTTATGTCTACATTGACTACGTGCCATCCCTCATTTTCAATGAGTTCCATTACGCGGGCCAATAAAATCTTGCTGTCGATTCCTTTGAATTCATCAGATGTGTCGGGGAAGTGCTTTCCTATGTCTCCCAGAGCCAATGCACCCAGCAGGGCGTCGCATAGAGCGTGAATGGCCACATCTCCGTCTGAGTGGGCAATGCACCCGATCGGGCTTTCCACCTGCACACCTCCAAGCCACAATGGCAGTCCTTCCGCCAGAGCGTGAACGTCATATCCGTTACCGATTCTTATATCCATAAGTCAAATAATTTTTACAAACATACATAAAAACTGTTTAACTTCAGGAGGGATATGCAAGTTTACATCTCCGAAAGCATTTCAGTAGATAAAAATTCAACACTTTCTAAAAAAATCCTTAAATTTGCTGATTACACTGGAGTAAAATAGACAAAAGCTCCAGAGTGTTGTGAATATTAAATAAAGACGAACTATATTATGGGATTCAGTTTCAACTTTTTCGGAACGCAGGAAGTGCGCAAGTTCAATTACAGACCTCGTTTCTACGATCCGGAAGCGGAGGAAAGAAGAAAGAAATACGGAGACTTCACCAAGCCGAAGAATGAGAAATATGTGCCCGGCAGCATCGTCAAGGGCAGCCTTCGTGACGGAAACTACCAGAGGAAGCAGGAGGTGAGCAGGAATCAGAAGGCAATAGGAGCAGTGTCAATGATCCTGCTTTTCACAGTTGTTTACCTCATTTACAAGTATTTCCCTCTGCTTGTCGACTCCCTGACAAAATAGTACTCGAAAAGAATGGATATAAGGATATTACCAAGCAACATAGCCAATATGATTGCCGCGGGAGAGGTCGTTCAGAGACCTGCATCCGTGGTTAAGGAGCTGGTGGAAAATGCGGTGGATGCCGGAGCCGATCAGGTGACCGTTGTCATTCAGGACGCAGGAAGAACCCTCATTCAGGTGATTGACAATGGATGTGGAATGTCTCCTGACCAAGCCGTGCTCTGCTTCGAACGTCACGCTACATCGAAGCTTCAGACCGCTGAGGATCTGAATAATATATTGACCTTCGGATTCCGCGGCGAAGCCCTTGCGTCGATTGCCGCCGTAGCGGAAGTTACCTTGAAGACCCGCCGAGAGGAAGATGAAATCGGATGCCAGGTGGATTTTGCTGATTCCCGGCATATCGCGACCAATGAAACCGCTGCTGCAAGAGGAGCCAATTTCAGCGTGCGCAACCTTTTCTACAATGTTCCGGCAAGGCGCAAGTTCCTCAAATCGGACAATGTCGAATTCAAACATATTGTCACCGAGTTCATCAGGGTGGCACTTACCCGCCCGGATATCGGCTTTACATTGACACATAACGGCAAGGATGTTTATGTCCTACGTCCTGCCAAGTCGTTGAAATTCAGGATTCAGGATGTCCTTGGATCCAATATCGCCAACGAAATAGTGGATATATGCGCCGAGACTTCTGTTGTAGAAGTCCACGGCTTCACAGGACGTCCGGATGCTGCAAAGAAAGGTCTTGGAAACCAATATTTCTTTGTTAACGGCCGCTATTTCCGCAGTCCTTATCTGCACAAGGCTGTGATGAAAGCCTACGAAGGTCTCATTCCTGAAGGGTATACTCCTTCGTATATCATATACCTCGAGATCGATCCTCAGGCAGTGGATGTGAATATCCATCCTACCAAGACTGAGATCAAGTTCGAGGATGACAGTGTGGTGTTCCAGATTCTGTACGCCTGCATCAGGGAGGTGCTCGGAAGGAATTCCTTCGGTGACAGCATCGACTTCGACCGTGAAGGTGTTCCTGATATCCCGGCATTCGGAAAGAATTTCGATGAATTCCGCCCGATCAGCGAGCCTCAGACCGGTACCGATGCTTCGTACAATCCGTTCGACAATGACGGTTTCCCGTCGGAGGTGTCACATTTCGACAATGCGGTAGTCTACGGTGGCGGGCAGAGTGCTCCGGCTCCAAGACAGGCTGATATTTTCGGAGGAAATGACTGGGCTGCTTCGGGACAGAATTTTGACAGAGCCTCAAGTCAATGGTCCTCAGCCGGATATGGTGCCAATGCCGGCGCTTTCCTGGAAAAGAGGGACGATTACGGAAAACTCTTTGAAGATAAGATCTCACCGAGCAAATCGGTGCTGGTCCTTCAGGGAAAATATATTGTCACCACAGGACGTTCGGGCCTGATGCTCATCAATATACATAGGGCGATGGAACGCATCCTCTATGACCGTTTCCTCAATGCAATGTCCAGAAACGAACATATCACCCAGACTGCTCTTTTTCCGGTGAGCGTCCAGATCGGTGTGGAAAATATGTGCCTTCTCAGCGAGCACTCGCAGATGCTGGCCGACCTTGGTTTCGACATAGCACCTTTCGGTACGGATACCATAGTGGTCAACGGAGTGCCGGAAGGCTACAGTGCCGAGGCTGGAAAGGTTCAGACAATGATAGGCGACCTGTTGCTGATATTGGCGGAAGACCATAGCGCCCTTCCGGAGATGATGGCTGCCAATATGGCATCGCGTTTTGCGAGATTGGGTGCATTCAGTGCCGATCCTGTCACAAATCCTATGGAGGCACAGAGATTGATTGAACAGCTCTTCGCCTGCGAAAACCCTGAGTATACAAGTGCAGGCCGCAGGGTGATGTCCCTTCTCCCTGTCGAAGATATTGACAAAAAATTCTGAAATGAGTTATTATTCTTATGAAAACCGTGGCGGCTTTATGTCCAATGTACCTGTTGCCGTCAAGAATATAATCATCATCAATGTGCTTGTGATGATTATGACAGCGCTGAACGAGAACTTTATGTATGAAAAGTTCGCGCTCTTTTATCCCACATCACCGTTTTTCCATTGGTGGCAGCCTCTCACACATATGTTTATGCACGGTGGGTTCTGGCATCTGTTCTTCAATATGTACACGCTCTGGATATTCGGAAGCGTATTGGAAAGAGTCTGGGGAACAAAGAAATTCCTTATATTCTATTTTGTAACAGGCCTTGGTGCCGCTCTTATCCACACAGGTGTCGAATGGCTCCAGATGCAGAATTGGATCAGTGAGGCAGCAGCAGGTTCATATGCCGCACAAATGTCGATCCATACACTGAAGATGACCCCTACGGTCGGAGCCTCAGGTGCCATCTATGGTGTGCTGATGGGATATGCAATGCTGTATCCTGATTCTGTTCTTACCTTGATATTCCCTCCTATATCGTTGAAAGCCAAGTGGTTTGTGCTGATATTCGCTGCTATTGAACTTCTCACTGGAGTGACCGGAACGGGTGGTGGTATAGCACATTTTGCACATCTTGGAGGACTTATCTTCGGATTCCTTCTCATATGGTATTGGAAAAAGAAGCATATGTTATATAGCAGAATGGACTGATGGCAAAGAAAAAGTACAGGATATTCGGCATCACATCCCGTTTTCTGATGCTGATAGTGGCGGCGCTTCTTGCGCTGTCATACCTGTCGATTGTCATCAACCCTGCAAAGCTCTGGCCTGTCTCCCTTTCGGGCATTTTCTATGTTCCTCTGATGACGGTCAATCTGCTGCTTCTGCTATGGGCCTTCAAACGCAGATCCAAGTCTTTTGTCATCCCTTTGCTGGCATTGATTCCGTCGTTTTTCTTCATCGGAAGATATGTGCAGCTGCCTTCGGAAAGCGCTGATGATCAGCCCGTAAGCGGTGAGGTTGTTAAGATCATCAGCTGGAATGTCGGGCGTTTCGCACTTCACGACAACAATACCGGTATAAACACATCGGCCCAATGCGTAGACTCCATCTTCAGCTTTATCCGTCAGCAGGATCCGGACATAATCTGCCTTCAGGAGTTCTCCATCGCCAATGCCGAGAAGGTCAAGTCATATCTGAAGCATCGCTTCAAGGACTATACTGCCGAGTACTACCTTTTTCCGGATGCTCGCAATTCATTCGGCAATCTCACGCTCAGCCGTCTTCCTGTGGAAGGAAAAGGAAGGATAAGATTTGAAGAAAGTGCCAATCTGGCCATATATACTGACCATCTTGCCGGCGACCGCCACTTCCGCGTATATAATTGTCACTTTGAGAGTTACAATATCTCAATGACCGGACTTGTCAGGGCGGTGGCGACGCGTGACAGCACTGTGATGGCCCAGACCGGCACAAAGGTAAAACGATCGATTACCCGCCGTCCGAAGCAGGTGGATCAGGTCTTCGATGATATTGAAAATTGTCCGGTGGACGCCTTTGTCTGCGGCGATTTCAATGACAACCCGATGTCCTACACCTATTACCGTATGACCAGAGACCGCAAAGATGCATTTGTGGAAGCCGGTAAAGGTTTCGGAGCAACATATTCCTTATTGTGGCCGATGCTCAGGATCGATTATGTGCTTTTCCCGGAAAACGGCAGAGCCCTAAGCCATCATATTCCCCGGGTCCCATACTCAGACCACTACCCGGTCATAACAGAAATTGAATTGTAATATGAACGAAGCTATTCAGAAAGCCCTTGAAGTCCTCCGCAGCGGAGGCGTCATCCTTTATCCTACCGACACAGTCTGGGGAATTGGCTGTGATGCCACTGATCCGGAGGCAGTTGCGAAGATATATGCCATCAAGAACAGAGAAGACAGCAAGTCCCTCGTATTGCTGGCCAGCGATATGGATATGATATGCCGCTATGTCAGGGAAGTCCCTGAAATGGCAGTCCAGCTTGTCGAAGTCAATGACAAGCCGATGACCATAATCTATCCGGGTGCTATAGCAGGTGATAAGGGTAATATGAAGGCAGACCGTCGTGCTCTGGCATTCAATACAGTAGCGGAAGACGGAACGGTCGGTATACGTATACCTATGATGGACTTCTGCCAGCAGCTCGTAGCAAAGCTCGGTCGTCCGCTAGTTTCCACATCGGCCAATATATCCGGCGAACCTACTCCGAAGAAGTTTGCGGAAATCTCTGAGCCAATCCGTTCTGCAGTGGACCACATCGTGGATCCTTCACTTGAACGTGGAGCTACAGGCCAGTCCTCATCCATCATCAAGGTCGGTCTCGACTACTCGATCGAAATCATCAGAAAATAGGAATCATCCACCTACATATATCTGAAATAAGCCGCTGAAGCAGCGGTCAGGGCTGCTGTTTCCGTACGCAGACGGGATGCTCCCAGATGGACCGGAATAAATCCGTGCTGCAGCGCCAGCTCAGCCTCAGCCTTCGAGAAATCTCCCTCGGGACCTATCATAACGATAATCTCCCTGCCTTCAAAACCTTCCAGGACCTCCTTGATGCTCTTTCTCGGAACCCTTTCATCTTCAAAACAGTAGGCCATCAGTTTCAATGCCTTCTCCGGAGCTTCAAGGATGAATTCCTTCACAGACACCGGCTCGTTCACCTTCGGGACAGAAGCCTTGAGGGATTGCTTTGCGGCACTGATCAGCACTTTCTCCACTCGGGCGGTCTTAAGAACCTTTCTCTCCGAATGCTCGCCGATGATAGGCGACAGTTCGTCGAAACCGATTTCGCAAGCCTTTTCGGCAAACCATTCGTACCTGTCATTGCTTTTGGTCGGACACACTGCCAGATGAAGCCTGTAAGGATGACCTCCCCAGTTTTCCTCGCTTGAAAGTACAGCTGCCTCCACACCTTTATGGCTGTCCGAGACAATACGGCAGCGATAAAGCGTGCCGCATCCGTCGATCACCGAAATCTCATCTCCAGCCCTGTGTCTCAACACCTTGATACAATGTCCCGACTCATCCTGATCCAGCCTGCAGATGCTTCCGTCAATATCTTTTGAGTAGAAAAGTTCCATTTTCTGAAAATTCTGATCGCACAAATATACGAAACTTCTATATTTGCACGGTTGTATCACTTGTAAAACTTGAGTGAAATGTATATAGGACTGATATCGGACACTCACGGCGTTTTTGACGCTCGTTTCAAGGAATTTCTTGCACCGGTCGATCAGATATGGCACGCGGGAGACTTCGGAGGCGGGATGGATCTAGCTGCAGATATTGCCCGTTTCAAGCCACTACTCGGAGTCGCAGGCAATTGCGACAATCACGATCTGCGCTTCGAGCATCCACTCCATCGCTTCTTCGAGTGCGAAGGAATGAAGATCCTGATAACCCATATCGGAGGCTATCCTGGAAGGTATGATGCCCGTGCCTTGAAATTGATCAATGAATATCGCCCGGACATCTTTGTATGCGGACATTCCCATATATTGAAGGTCGTGCGTGATCCGAAAAGGAATATGCTGGTAATCAATCCCGGTGCGGCCGGAATCCAGGGCTTCCATATTGTACGCACGGCACTCAGATTCCATATTGACAATGGCAATATCCACGATATGGAGGTGTTTGAACTGGACCGCTAGCCTCTTTTCATCCGTAAATTTGTAAATTTCAAAACTAAATATTATATTTGTCAGCTACAGATGTGTTTAACCAATTAAATTTTAAGAATATGAAGAATGTATTTATGTCATTGGCAGTAGTGGCTGCAATGTTTGCTGCTGCATCTTGTGCTTGCAATAATAACCAGAAGGCTGCGGAGTGCACTGACTGTACTGAATGTGCTGATTGCGCTGGCTGCGACAAGGCTGCTCAGACTTGTGAGGCTTCTTGTGGTGCTGCCTGCGACAAGGCTTGCGACAAGGCTTGTGACAAGGCTTGTGATGGTTGCGAAAAAGCTTGCGATAAGGCTTGTGAGAAGAATTGCGACAAGCACTGCGAGAAAGCTTGTGACAAGCAGTGTGACAAAGCCTGCGAAAAAGAGTGCCACAAGGATAAGGCTTGCAAGCAGTGTGACAGCACTTGCGTAGACTGCAAGAAGGCAGAGTAATCCGAAAAGACATTTTCACCGGATAAGATATTGCCCCACACCGGGGCAATATCTTTTTTTATGCTGAATCAGTCAATTCATCTTCTGTGTCGAACTTCACTGTGTTCCAAGGTTTCAAAGCGGCTCTAATTAAGCAAGATAACGACGTGTCCTGCGTCTTGCCGGGGATTACCTAGCGAAACACATACTTTTGCAGGTGATCCTGATTATCGTCTGTCATAATCTTAAAAATACCATCACATTTCTTCTGTCATTCTGAGGAGCGGCAGCGACGTGAGAATCTTTTTTGACTATATTTGCCAAAAACAAACCGGCAATGGCGACAGTAAAGACAAAGACAGTGTGGTTCTGCAAGGCGTGCGGAAATGAGTCCTCTAAGTGGATGGGCAGATGTCCTGCCTGCGGAGAATGGAATACGATGGTGGAGGAAACGGTGGCTACAGGGAAGAAAGCTTCTGCAGCGGGGGTGTCTGTACCTGGTTCGGGACATAAGCCTATGCCGCTTTCTGATATCGATTCATCTGTGGAGAACCGCATTTCTCTGAACAATGGTGAGGTGGACAGGATTCTCGGAGGAGGAATGGTTGAGGGCTCTCTTGTGCTCATCGGAGGAGAGCCGGGTATAGGAAAATCGACATTATCGCTCCAGATCCCGCTTCATTGTCCTCATCTGAAGACTCTCTATGTTACCGGTGAGGAAAGTGCAAAGCAGGTGAAACTCAGGGCTGCCCGCATCGGGGGTAATTGCTCCAACTGCTTGATTTACAGCGAGACACTTATGGAAAACATCATTGCTGAAGCCAGACAGATAATGCCGGATCTGATGGTGGTGGACTCTGTCCAGACAATGTTTTCCCAGAATGTCGAGTCTTCTCCAGGCTCGGTTACACAGATCAAGGAAACCGCGGCAATGCTCCTTCGTTTTGCCAAGGAGACAGGTGTGCCTGTGATTCTGATAGGTCATATCACCAAGGAAGGCAGCATCGCCGGTCCTAAGATATTGGAACATATAGTAGATGTCGTTCTTCAGTTTGAAGGAGACAATCGTGGTACGTACAGACTTCTGCGAAGCATCAAGAATCGTTTCGGTTCCACTTCTGAGCTGGCTGTGTTCGAGATGACAGGCAAGGGACTCCGGGAAGTGAGCAATCCTTCGGAGATGCTTATCCCGATGCACGAGGAAGGCCTCAGCGGGGTGGCTGTAAGTGCAATGCTTGACGGAACCAGACCCTTCCTTATCGAGGTCCAGTCACTTGTGAGCTCTGCTGCATACGGAACCCCTCAGCGAAGTGCCACAGGCTTCGATGTACGCCGTCTGAATATGCTCCTTGCCGTATTGGAAAAAAGAGCGGGATTCAAGCTTGGAGTCAAGGATGTCTTCCTGAATATGGCCGGTGGTCTGAAAGTCAGCGATCCTGCCTGTGATCTTGCCGTGATTTCCGCTGTTCTTTCATCTAATTTCGATTTCGCCATCCCTTCTGATATCTGTTTTGCCGGTGAAGTGGGCCTCAGTGGAGAAATACGTCCCGTTGCGCAGACAGAAAGACGTATCATCGAAGCAGCCCGCCTTGGGTTCAGACGCATATTCGTTTCATCTTTCAGTAGTCTTGAAGGACTTGAAGAGCAATGTGTTAAGGGCATAGAAGTCGTGAAGGTATCTGATGTTCCGTCACTTTGCAGGGCACTTTTCAAATCTTAAGTTCTTGCGATACTCAAATATTATTGCGTAATTTGCAGTACTATATATCTAATCACTATGAAATCAAACGTATTTAACCGGGTAACGGCTTCTTTCGTTGCCCTCGTTTTCGTATTTTCTGCTTTGTCTTGTGTGCAGGAAGAGTATGAGATTTCGGAAGAAAACCTCAATCTTGAGGTTACGGTATTCCAGGAAGGTGTCCAGATCCCTCTCGGAAGTACCGAACAGCTGAAAGTCAAGGCTCTTCTTGAAGCTTTCGGAGAAGGCGAATCAGCCGAGTATCAGGAGTATCTTAAGACTTTAGGAGAAGATGGAGTCTATGCTTTGGCAATGTCTGAGACTTTGGACCTTTCTGAATCATTATCAGAATTGAAGGACATTCAGGATGAAATCAATATTGAAGGCGTGTCCATTAATGAAGACATCGCATTCAATCTTTCAAGTGTGGATGTTTCTGACTTTAAGGTAGATGCTCAGGGATATCATATGAATTATGATCTTGGCGGCCTCGTAGGAGATCTTGATGTGGAAGTTCCTGCTCTGGCTCCTCTGAATATGGAAGTCAAGGCCAGTCTTGGAGAATATGTTCCTGAATTGGATGGCTTCGATTTCGGATTGGACAAGGAGCCTTTCGGACTTCATATGGAACTCGGACAGTTGAGCGGAACAGAGAAGCTTCCTGCAGGTTTTGCCGCATTGATCGGTCAGCAGGCTTATGAAGCCCCTGTAGAAATCAATCCTGCAGAAGGAATGGAGTACAGCCATCCGCTTACAGGTGAGACACTTCTGTCTCTTCCTCCAATGCTTGTGGACTTGGAAACGGAGCCGTACACTATCGAAATGGCAATGGGTCTTCCGGAAGGAATTTCATCGATTGACAATATTGTCCTGAAGGACGGTGCTACTGTTACAGTCAATGTGACTGTGGAGAACTCTTTCTTTACAGGAGGTCACATCCTTCCTCATATTGACTTCGACGTGCACGAAATCTTCCATCTTACTGATGAGGAGAACGAGGGACATACATCTTTGACAATCGACCATATCGTCGATGACTTCGACCTTCAGGCTACCGGAGCCAATATCAGAAAGTCCTACAAGGTGAAGTCCATCAATGTTTCAAAGGATGACGTGAAAGACGGAAAGCTTCTGATCCACAGAAATATAACTCTCTCGGATGATACACGCCTGAATTACTCAGGTCTGACCACAAGCCTTAAGAAGCTGGTGGAATCAGAGGGAAATCCTATGCATATCAGTATGTCTTTGTCATTCGACAACTTCGAGATCGACTATGTGGAACTCACTGTAGATCAGAATGAACCTGTGATTGTCGAGGCGGCACAGAGTATTCCTCTTGATATGGATCTCGCTCTTCCTGAGGATGTCATCGAGAAAATAGGATATGCGAAGCTTGCGAAGACCCTCCCTGCATTCGGACAGCAGAAAGGAAATGTGCATCTGACTCTTTCTGCGGCTAATATCCAGGAATATATGCAGCTCGGTATCGAGACTCTCGAAATATCATTCCCTGAGCAGCTTGTGGTAGAAGGAGCGGCAAACGGCAAGCTTTCATACGAGGTGGCGAACCTTGCTGCGGGTCTTGATGAATATATCAATATCCAGGAGATACGTCTTCCGGAGCCAAAGAATGGCCGTATTTCGATCGATGAGGAGATTTCTGTAATGGCGAAGGCTGTTGTATCTCTTTCTGGTTCTGTAAACAGTGCGGAACTTGCTGCTGCAAAGGATGTTGTGATCGGTGTCAATGTGGAAAGCGATCTCAAGTTCGAAGACTATGAGGTAGTGGTTAAGAGTTTCAATTCTGAGGTCAATGAATCATATGCCATCGAGGAGAAGCTTCCTGATGCAATGAAGGACCTTAAGGGAGGAATTACAGTATACCTTGACGGCTCACCTGAAATCAGGATCTCCATAGTACGTCCTCAGATCAACGTTCCGGTGGTTGCCGGAGAGGGCGGTCTGATCATCCGTTTCCCTGAAATGCTGAAATTCAAGGCAGAGGATCTTGCTGCATTCGGAAGCAGTTTTGACGGTGTACGTACATTGACTTTGGCGGAAGGTGAGGAAGTGCCTTCTGAAATCGTCCTCGGTATTGACCGTCTGGTGGTTTCGCCTGTTACCCGCGAGGATGGACTCTATGTTGCCGGAGATTTCGAGGTGAAGGGTAGTATCGGAGTAAAGGAAGGACAGAAGGTCTGCAAGGCTGACGTGGATGTGCTTACAGGCGCTGATCCGGAGGCCAAGAAAGTAAAGATCGATGTCGAAGTTCCTGATCTTGTTCCAAGCAACGTGGCGGTGGATTCTTACACTGCAGAAATCAGCGAGGAGTTTGAATTTGATATTCTTTCCGGAGATGATATTCCGGAAATGGTCGTTTCATTAGGAGAGATCGAGCTCAATGACGTATATATTGATTTCGAAGTGGATGCTTCGAAACTCATTGATAAACTTGGCGGAGCTTCCCTCAGCTTTAATTTTGATGTCAGCATTCCTGATTTCATAGTTCTTGAGGGTACCGGCATCGTGCCTGACAAGGAAAATAATGCTCTGATCATCCCATTGCAAGCTGAAGCTGATGCATCTGGCAAGATCGCAATTGCTCCTATCAAGGTCAAAGGCATCAATCTTACCGGAATAAATCTCAAGAATGGTCTTTCAGGAAAGATCACAGTGTCCGGTGCCGCTACTCTTGCTGATGCAAACATAGATGTAGATGATCTCTTGAACAGCGATGAACTTTCAGTGGCTTTGTCCGGAGGAATTGCAGGCAGTGGAGAGAATGGAGCCATCACAATTTCCAAGGCTACAGCCAAGGTGGACTATAAGCTTGAAACAGTGAAGCAGTCTGTAGATCTCAGCGGTGTAAGTGAGGCTCTTGAGCTTGAAGGACTTTCTTACAATCTCGCTCTCAGCCACGCCCATCTGGCTCTCGACCTGAAGACAAATCTCGGAATTTCTGCCGATGCTGATGTGTCTATAACTCCTTATTACGATGGCGCTCCTGCAGAGCCGATCACCTGCCATCTGGACATCGATGCTCCAGAGACAGTGGGTGAGGTCAAGCATACAAAGTACTGGCTTGGTGCCAAGGCTGAATGTGCTCCTGAGGGTTATGCATTCAAGGAAATTCCTATTCTGGATCTGCTCAAGAACATTCCTGACAGTCTTCAGATAAGTCTTGCAGCAGCGACTGACAAGAATGAAGAGTGTGTGCTTGATACTCAGACAGACTATATCCTTTCTGTGGATTATGCATTCGAGGTACCTCTTCAGTTCGATGAAGACTTCAATATCGGATTCACTTATACGATTGACGACCTTCCTGAGATCGTCGGTACAATCTTCCAGTACGGAAGTCTTGCCGTTACCGGTGAGGTTGTCAGCGGTCTTCCATTTAATCTTGATATGACAGCAGAACTTCTTGATGCGGCAGGAAATGTGATTCCTCTTCAGGAAAATGCCGGCAAGCTCAACATAAAGGCTTGCGAGGGCATCGGAAAGCCTGCTGCAACAGATCTGAATCTGCTTTTCGGAAAGAAGAAAGATGCTTCTGATTCTGCAATATCAGCCATCAGACTCAGGTTCAATGCAAGTGCTGTCAATGTTCCTATAACCGAGGATTCCTTCCTGCAGCTCAGTCTTCAGGCGCTTGTGCCGGAGGGTGTGACTGTTGACCTTAAGGATTTGATGGGAAACGAAGAAAAATAAGGAGGATAAGCAATGAAAACTAAGAATCTAATCATAATCGCAGCCGCGCTCCTTATGCCTTTTATGGCAGGTGCTCAGGCTCTGAAGGGCAGCTATTTCATTGATAACTCCCTTAACAGAAACAAGATGAACCCGGCTTTCACTCCGCGTTCGAACTATTTTCAGATTCCTGTACTTGGCAATATCAATGTCGGTGCGATGAGTAATCTGGATGTACCTACATTCCTGTATCCTATGAATGGGGAGCTTGTGACCTTCCTGAACAATCAGATATCTGTAAAACAGTTCGAGAGAGCCCTTCCAAATCATCCTCATCTCGATGCTGAGACATCTGTGAATATTCTGAACTTCGGATTCTTCACCAAGCGCAAGTCGTTCTGGACCTTTGATCTGGGAATAAAGGCCGGTATGGATACAGACCTTCCTGCTGATCTCTTCCTGTTCCTCAAGAAAGGAACCGGCACTTCAGGACAGACATATAACATTGCCAATATCAATGCATATGCCACAGCTTCAGTTCAGGCAGCTCTCGGATATTCGCGCGACATCATCGACGGACTTCGCGTAGGAGCCAAGGTCCGTGCGATAGCTCCAGTAGCTTATGCAGCTCTCAATCTTGAGAATGTACGTCTCACTACAGGCAAGGATAAATGGACTGTGGAGACAGAAGGATATGTGCACGCTGCTCTTCAGGGAATGGATGCGGATCTGCCTGCAGGAGAAATGGTTCCGGAAGTGGGCTTTGACATCAACCGTATGCTCCAGAACAAGGTGCTTGCCGGATTCGGCTTCTCAATTGATCTTGGTGCTGAATATATCCTCAATCTTCCTGGAGAACTTTTTGATGGTATATCAGTGTCTGCAGCCATTACAGATCTCGGTGCAGTGAAGTATAAGAAAGATGCTGTTCAATCATTTTCGACTCAGGGCTCGATCGATTGGGTAGGCTTCCAGAATGTCGGCGTGGATGATCTGGAGAACTTCGAGGCTGCTATCGATGATTTCGTGAATAAGGCAGAAGGACTTATGAATCTCAAAGAAGAACAGTCTGCCAGTCTGACTCGTTCCACTATGCCGAACATTTATCTCGGTGTGGAAGTTCCTTTCCTTTGGAGAAAAATGAGTGCCGGACTCCTTTATTCAGGACGCTTCAGTCACAGCTATTACCGCAATGAACTTACAGCTTCTTTGAATATCACTCCGGCTAAATGGTTCGGACTTGGAATCAACTATTCATTCCTGAATACTGCAAAGACACTTGGAGCCATCCTCGAACTGACTCCGAAGAAAGGTCTCAATTTCTGCCTCGGATTCGACTATCTGCCTATGGCATTCACCTCTGCTCCGATGTTAATGGATGAGGTTCCTGGTTTCCTTCAGAATATGGGCTTTACCGGAATGCCGGTTCCTTTATCTCTGAGAATGAATTTCCACTTCGGACTTTCAGTCGCATTGGGATCTAAGCACGGAAGATAAACTGATTTAATTGGCAGCCGCAAAGGCTGCCATTATTTTATCCAGCAATTGGCGGAGCTTCCAGGTAGGTGCTGTGCAGTTGTTCACCATTATAGAGAAAACGATTGTCTCATCCTTGCAGCCTTCTGTCGGGATAATGTATCCGCTGTAGCATCTCACCCCACCCATTGAACCGCTTTTCACCTTTATTCTGGCCTTCATTTCCTCCGGACTGCCCTTCATATTGGCCGAAAGAGTGCCATTGGAGCCTGGAGAAGGCAGGGTGTATATATAGTCCTCGAAATGAGGAGAGGCCATCATTGAGGTCAGGAAACGACAGAAAAAGTCAGGAGAGACGTAATTCATTCTCGATAATCCGCTTCCGTCGCTGATCTGGATTCCGTACGAGGTGTCTGTTCCCAGATCTTTCAGGACGGCCTCCATTGCCACATAAGTGGAGTCGTAGCAGGCGCTGCCTGTGAGAGTCTTGCCGAGGGTCTTTGCGAGGGTTTCTGCGTAGAGATTGTTGCTGCTGTGATTGGTCTCGAAAATTATGCGTTTCAATGTCGGAGAAAGGGTGGATCCGAGGGTGGTAAGTTCTTCCGTCGGAATGGCTTCTGTGCCTGTACAGAGCCTCAGATCGGCCGGTCCTCCGGTGAATATGCCTTTGCTCTGAAGGTAGTCCGCGAAATAGCTTGCAAGGGTATATTCCGGAAACTTGTTGGTGCAGTCGAGGCGTTTGGCCGCCCTGTCGATTCCGAATGTGCCCCTGATTTCAGCCACAGGAGACAGGTCGCTCGCATACATATAAAGCTGGTCCCCGGTGCCGGCATTTCCTGTGGTGCAGTTGTACCGGAACTCCATCCAGGGTGCTTCAGGGAATGAAGGTACAATATTGACCGAATCTCCGACTGTTTTTCCTGCGCTTACCCTGAATGATTGCGTGTTCTCATAGAACATAAGACCTGTAGGGCCGGAGCCGTAATAAGTTCCGATGTCGCTCCATTGCCAGCCCGGATGTTCCGGCATACCGTCGAAATACCTGCCGTCGCCGATGACATTGCCCTCGATCCTTCTGATTCCGGCGTCGCGGATGAATTTTTCCCATTGTGCGAAAAGCTGCTCGCGGGGAGTGGCAATCGAATCATTGGATCCTGTCGTAGGATCGCCTCCTCCGATGATCCAAAGGTTTCCTTTGAGGACTCCCTGCTCGATCTGGCCATCGTGGGCTATCTTTGTAATGTATTGATGGTCAGGACCGAATCTGTGCAGCGCCGTTCCGGTTGAAATCAGTTTCATATTGGATGCCGGAAGGATCATATTATCTGAGCCGATATCAGCCAGTGTTCTTCCGTCGCCTGTTCTGGCGCATATGCCGATAGTGGCTTCGGACAATGCCGGGTCTCTGATTATCGCTTCGATAGACTGCTGGAGCGACTGGGCTCCTGCTGCCTGACATATGAGGATTGCCGTGAGTATAGTGGCTATTTTATGTTTCATCATAAACCTGTATTTTCGGCAAAAATAGCATAAAAATCGTATCTTTGCTGAAATGTCCTGCAGAACAAGCTTTTGATTGTCATTCTGAATGAAAAGTGGCCGGGCATATGATGGAATTCTATTTTAAAGTATACGAAAAATGGCAAAACGAGTATTGGTTTCCGGTGGTGCCGGCTACATAGGCAGCCACGTGACTGTCGAACTCATCGCTGCCGGTTATGATGTGGTCGTGGCCGACAATATGTCAAACTGTGATATGACCTGCTTCGAGGGAGTGAAGAAAATCACCGGAAGGGACGACATTCCGTTCGAACTGACAGACTGCTGTGACGCAGCTGCAGTGGAGCGTCTTTTTACTGATTATCAAATCGATGCTGTCATTCACTTTGCTGCATATAAGGCTGTAGGTGAATCGGTTGCAGAGCCGATTATGTACTATAGGAATAATCTGGTTTCCTTCTTGAACATCCTTGAATCTGCTAAGAATCACGGGGGCTGCAATGTGCTCTTTTCATCTTCAGCCACTGTCTACGGTGAGGCGGAAGATCTCCCTGTGACCGAGCAGACTCCGCGTCTTCCGGCTACATCTCCATACGGCAACACCAAGCAGATCTGCGAGGACATCCTCCGCGATGTAGTGAAGGCTACTGCTATCAATGACGGAACGGATGGTCGTGGTCCTGTCAAAGGTATCGCCCTCAGGTATTTCAACCCTATCGGTGCTCATCCGTCAGCCCTTATCGGTGAACTTCCTCGTGGAGTTCCTAACAATCTCGTTCCATTCATCACCCAGACAGCCATCGGCAAACGCGAATGTCTCAACATCTTCGGAAACGACTATCCTACCGAGGACGGAACCTGCCTGCGTGACTACATCGATATCGTCGATCTGGCCAAGGCTCACGTGGCTGCAGTGTCCAGAATGATTGACGGAAAGATGAAGGAGGGCTACGAAATTTTCAATATCGGTACAGGACGTCCTGTCTCTGTGTATGAGCTGGTTACAACTTTTGAGAAAGTGAACGGAGTGAAACTTGCTTACAGATTCGCACCTCGTCGTCCGGGTGATGTGGTAGCTATCTGGGCCGACACATCTCTGGCCAATGACGAACTCGGCTGGAAGGCCACCCGTTCAGTCGAAGACACCCTCGCCTCTGCCTGGGCCTGGGAGAAACATCTCGCTGGAGAAACCCGTTGAGCGGAAAATCCTGCTCTGAATGTGTTCTGGCCGCTCAACGGGTATGAAATCAATACCATTGAGCGGCTGGAGGCCATTGCAAGCCAGTTTTTCCGCTCAACGGGTCGTTTATGAAAGCGATCCAGTGTTCTGATGGACCCCGAACAACCGGGATTTTACGTTAAGCCCTTAGGCACATACTTTTGCGACTGATCCGGAGTCTGCTCCCAGACACAGAAAAACCGGCTCCAGAACGAATCTGGAACCGGCTTTAAACTTTTGTCGTGTGGTAAGTCTACTGCTTTGAAACCACTGCGCTGAGCTTCTCGCAGAGCTCGTCGAGCTTCTCGAACATCTCCTTTGTGAGAGCGTTGTAGAAAGCCTTCTTGTTTCCCTCAGGG
>JAEIGA010005112.1_pt1 | contig 20134 bp, 10 predicted proteins | sample 9270691 | NCBI WGS metagenome assembly JAEIGA01 (sample SAMN17057246, study PRJNA624740) | gut metagenome | biome: biome; isolation source: fecal sample | host: Bos grunniens | place: China: Xizang | collected 2019 | reverse complement strand
GACAACACCGACACCAGAATCTACGGAACTATCAAGGAAAGTCTGAAGGGAGCAAAAGAGATAACAGCACGAGTGGCCATAATCCTTTCCACTAGCCCTGACGTGTACGAGCAAGGACCTTTGAGCTTTATTCTTCGCAATGTTTCTGCCAACGTCCAGTCAGTTTCGGCAGAACTATACGATGGCTACATGGCAGACAGAAAATTCACTGCCATGACATATAGTCCCGATCATTTTCCTGGGTTATTTTTCTAGGAGGTGATATGTACTCATGGGTTCAAGATTACATTGGTATCCCTTTTGTTTCTGGTGGCAGAGATAGATCGGGGCTTGACTGCTACGGTTTAATTCGACTGGTATTGATGGAGCAATACGGATGCAAGCTGCCATTGTTGGATGGTAAATATGACAATGCTTTAAATCTTTATGACACCAGCCCTTTATTTTTTCAGCAGCTGCCCATTCTGACCGAGAAGATTGCAGGGCCACAAGAGAGGGCTCTAGCCCTGCTGGAGATGCATCAGCTGCCCTGTCACCTTGGCTTGTTTTGCGGTGGTGAAAGTATAATACACTCACGAGCCGGAGTAGGTGTTGTGGCAGAAAGACTGGATAGCCGCCGCCTACCGGGAAAGATTGTGGGGTGGTATCGTGTCAGTGAAGATTATTGCACAGTTGAATCTGTTCTGCCAAGACAGACAGGAATGGGAGTGTAAAAGTCAAAGCATTACCCAAATTCTCGAAAAAATTGACATAACAAAAACAGTGAATACTGGCTGGCGGGTCATGATAAACGACCTGCCAGTAACAGATTTTTCTGTTATTGCCAAAGACGGAGACACGGTGTACATCAAGCTTGTTCCAGAAGGTGGCGACACCCGCAGCACTGGAGCTGGCATGAAGGCTGGTGGCTGGGCAATGGTGGGACTAGGAATAGTATCCATGTTCCTAGGGCCAGTAGGTATCGGCATTGGTGCCGCTCTTATCGGTGCAGGTATTGGCATGGCAGCTTCTGGCCAAGTGCTTTATAACTTGAACATTCCCGATGTAAACAACAAAGAACGAGAGCAGCCAGAACAAGACCCATCAATCCGTGGAAGCGAAAATCAAAGTCGACCCCTAGGCACCATACCAACACTGATTGGACGTAGGCGAGTATATCCAGACCTTGCAGCTAACAGTTACACCTGGGTAGACAGATACGGTGACCAATATCTGTATCAGCTTTTTTGTTTAGGACAGGCTGAGCAGGAAATCGACACAAACACACTCAAGATTGAAGAAACACTTTTAAAGGATTATTCAGCCAGCGGGAATATCAGCAATGTGCTAAACGGAACTGACGAGCTGATACAGGTGACAATCCGTCAAGGTGGAGAGACTCCTCCCATGATAACCAAGTGTGTTCATGAGATTCAACTAAATGCGGTCCTCAAAAACAAGACGGAGGAAGGTCAAGATGGTTCTATTGTTAGGACAACGCCAGACAAAACAGAAGAGATTCACCTGGATATCTTTTTCTATAACGGACTTGGAAAATACAACGATGACGGAGACGTGGTATCCACCAGCGTAGAGCTTCAGGCCATGTACAAGCGAGCTGATCAGGGAGATGGATTCTACCAAAGCCTTGGAACTTTCAGCTATGGAAGTAATACAATCTCTGGCAGTGAGCTTAAAACAAAGCGGTATATCATTCACAAAACAGATCTCCCTGCAGCCTCTTACACGGTAAAGGTGGTACGTGTAACCAAAGACAGCGAAGACAACAAAGTAGTGGATGCTGTGTACGTGGGCTCCATCCGAGCACTAAAAAAAGAAGCCCCTATCTCACCTGACCGATGCAAGTTTTTGACCTTGATGGGAGTGAAAATCAAGGTATCAGAAAAGCTGAACAATGTCATCAAGCAGCTGAACGTGGTAAGCCAAGCTAAACTACCCACTTACAGTGGAAATGACACAGGAATTACTAGCTGGCCCTACGCTGTTTCAAGCAATCCTGCCAGCGCGGCTATCTATGCCATGACAGGCGGTTTTTCCCAGCAAAAACTTAAGGATTCTGAGATTGACTGGCCTTCATTCCAAGCACTATATCAGTGGTGCCAGAACAAGGGGTATGAATGCAATGAGTATATTGCAGAGTCTATGCCCATATCCACGCTTTTGACACGGATTGCCAGTACCTGCCGAGCAGAAATAATTAGGGTGAACGGCAAAATCACTGTGATTCAGGACATTGAAAAGCCTGCACCTGTTCAGCTTTTCACCCCTCGCAATTCTCATGGCTATACCGAAAGTATTATCATGGGAGACTTGCCCGATGCTATGTCATTACAGTACACCGATGAAGAAGCAGGTTTTGCCAAGAACGAGCTAACAATCTACAACACTGCTGATGGCAACAAGGAAATTGAGCCAGAAACTACCCAGGATGTGCCATTGTGGGGAGTGACCTCCAGCGTGCAGGCTCGGAAACTTGGCATGTACAAGTACGCCGTTAGCAAAAATCGGCCTATTGTAGCAAAATTCTCCTGTGACTTTGAATACCTTCTGTGCAACAAGGGAGACCGTATTCGTTATGCGGGGGATATTGCCCTCACCGGCATTAGCCAGGGACGAATTGCGGGGCTTATTACCAATACTGCAGGACAAATTATCGGCGTACATACAGATGAAGCTTTGGCTATGGAAGCCGGAAAAGTTTACGGCCTAAGAATCAGAAGACAAGACGGCTCCATCGTACTGCACCAGCTGGTAACAGAGAACGGAGAATTCAAGGAAGCAGTCTTTGCCACAGCACTCAAAAATGGAGAGGTGAACGAAGGAGATTTATTTTCCTTCGGATTTCTGAATAATGACAGCAAGGAATTCATCATTACAGAAATTAGCTGTGGAGAGAATCTGAGTGCTGACATTACTTGTACCGAGTATGCTCCAGAGATTTTTGCTGTGGATGAGCCTGGGTTCATCCTTCCAGACTATGACCCAAAAATCACTAATGTTCCTGCAGTGCTGGACGGTGGAGATATAACCCTGTCCAACTGGCAGACCTGGTTCACCTACCATGACCAGTTCGACCTACCATCAAAGCCTACTGGAGATGGTAGTACTGGTGGCTGGCACAGACTGGCAACAGCTCAGGCTATGTGGGTTTCTAGCAAGACCGCCAAGACAATTTTGGATGGACAGTGGAGTGAACCATATCCTTCCAGCAGCCTGGCGCTAGAAGAACTTATGAACGGTACAGGGATTGGGGCTCCAGACGTGCCAATGTTTACAGCGAGGGCTGGCAAGGATGTACTGGGTATACAGATACAAACACCTACCCAAGGGCTGAATAATCTGACAGTGCGATACATAATCGAGATTGTAAAAGATGATAAGGTCAGCACCATCTCTGCATCCAACCTGTATGCTGAATATACATACAATAGATCCACTGATGGATACCCAGAGGCAGAGGAACTTGCACGATGGAAAGTAAGAGTCAAGGCTGTAAACGTGTATGACAAGGAATCTCAATGGTCAGAGTTTGTCAATGTTGATACTGCTGGATACCTTACATGGGAGGTGATGGCTCCTCATGTTCTAGCTACAGTGAAGCAGAACACCATTGACTGGACATGGCAGGAAGTAAACCAAGACGTGTATGGCTCCATTGTATATGACCTTATGGCAGGAGATAGACTTCTTGCCACTGCAATAAAGAGTGATTATCAGTATCGCTTCGACAGGGCTGTAGACGGATATCCAGAGAAGGCAGAACTACTGGCATGGGGATTGAAGGTTGTTGCTCGAAACGAGGCACATCAGGCTGAGTACACCCTAGAGGAACTAGACATTGACTTGGATAGCTATGGCACATGGATTCCTCGTGCCGTGGACATAAGGGCTGTCGCAGGAGAAACGAGAATTGATGTTGAGTGGGCTGACCAAGAAGAGGATGTATACGGTTCATTCCACTACGATGTGATTGTCAATGGATATGAAGATGAGCGAACTACAGCGAACTTTCATCCCTACACCTACAATAGACTGAGAGACGGATACCCAGAGAAGGATGACCTACTTGGGTGGAATTGCCAGCTACGCATTGCCAACGAAGCCAACTCAATTACAGTTCCCTTCGTTATAGATGTCAGCACATACAAGACATGGATTCCCTCCAAGCCTATTCTAACTGCAACAGCAGAGGCTGAATATATTCAGCTTGTATGGCAGGATAATCAAGATGATTGCTACGGTGTTTTTAGATACAACATATACAAGGATGGAGTGGCAACAAAATCAAATGTGCTGCAAAGCCCATTGAATCTAGGATATAACCGTGAAGTTGACGGCTATCCAGAAAAAGACTGGTTTACCCATGAGTATTCTATTGAGGTGTACAATGAAGCTCATTCCACCATGTCAGACAAAGTTGTGGCTGATACATCCAACTATAGAACATGGATTATAACTCCTCCTACTCCATCAGCTTCTGCACGAGAGGGAGCCATTGACCTTGCATGGACAGCAAAACCATCAAAGGTAAGTGATGATTTTTATTACGGTACCCCAAGTTACTCTGTTATTGTGAATAACAAAGAAGTTAATGGTCTAACAGGGATTGTATACACCTACTCATTTAATCCAGAGGAAGAAGGGTATCCCGAAGCACAGGATATTGACGCATGGGATGTAAAACTCAAGATTACAACAGAAGCCCACTCAATCGAGATTCCTGTAACTGTTGACACCTCATCTTACTTGGGATACACACCTCAAGATGTGCCAGAAGCTCAAGTGTCTGGCAATGGTCGTCTTATCAATGTAAGCTGGGAAAGAGATACAAGGGTGTACGGCTATCTAGGTGGAGAGGTGCAAGTTGCCAAGGCATACAAGGTTGTGGATGGACAATACACTCCAATTGTGGATGAATCTGAACTTATCTGGATGAAACCCGCATTAGGACAAAATCCCTATGTGTCAGAGGAGAACTACCAAGACGGAGAGGGTGTTCTTGAAGTTAACAGGGAGCAAGTCTCATTGATGGTTCCATTGTATGGTCAATCTGTAGCACCAGAACCAGAGACCCTGTACGCCTACAGAATTGCAACACGAACGACAAAAACTTCTAGCCCATGGACAGAGCCTGTTTATGTCATTGCAAAGCCTGTAACAGCAAGCGATGTTATCAAGGCATGGCAATTGACTGATACAGGGGAAAAAGTTCGTGTAGATGGAGCGTTGGGAGCAGACCAGATTTACGCCACCACTCTTGCAGCGATTTCTGCTAACCTTGGATTGATTACAGACGGAATGATTGCAGGTAGTGAGCTGAATTACTGGGCTATCAATGATGTTGTGAATCCAGATACAGGAGCAATAGAACGGTATCGTGGTGAGTGGCGAGTTGGCGATGAAGACGAGTACATCATTGTGTCTGTCAAAAAAGATGAACAGGGGAACCCTATTCGAGGTAAATATTCAATCAAACTTGCTGCGGGTGAGTACGTTGTCTTTGCGGGTGATACAGAAATCCATGGTAAGACATTTACCTTCTACGACCTTGATGAAAATATTATCTTTCAGATAACACCAGAGTCTTCTTACATTGCGGTTAAAACAGGGGATTACCAAACCAAAGGTGGTACAACCCTCTGTCAGCTTAATGATATATTCTATACATTAGGTATATCAGGTTGTAGAGGAGTGTTTAAGCATGAAGATTCCATCTATTATGTTAAACCAAGAGAAGATAAACGGAGCGGACAATATGTATTCGGATGGACAAAGCGTACTGATAACATCGAAGAGGATGTAGAGTGGCTTCCGAGTGGATACTCTGTTTATTTTAATACATGGGATTTTAAATTCATCGGGAACACTTTATATGCAGGCTTCTTGTATGATAGCTTGTTGGGCAATTCGGCTAATGGTATAACAAGCTCACCTGTATCAACTACTAATGGAACATTAGTTTTGAGTTCAGATGTTACAGATTTTTATGGACAAAGTGTTTTCTGTCAACTTGCCGATGATGGCAAACTAGACAAAGTGTCAGTGCTACCTGTTGTTGCAAATAGTCCTTTGCATGGGTACCGCTTTACGGGTGTCACTCAGGATAACAGAGTGTATTCAGAGCAAGATGACCGAATATTAGTGTGGGATGCAGAAACTACTGAGCAATATCAGATTACAGGACAGGTTGACCCATCACTTTTATACTGTGGTAATCACCATGTTGCTATCTCTTCTAGTTCATCACCCACTACAATATGGAGCAATTTAACTAGAAGTAAACTGGATGTACAATTAGTAGATGGAGATACACCTCTTTATGTAGTCTCTACTACAATGATATGGGCGTGGAATAGTAGTGATAATGGTGTATATCTCTACGAGCAAGAACAAAGAAGTCTCAAGCATACATTAAATAATAAACCTGTAATTGTCATAGACGACTATGGAATTAGATTCTGGTTTAGAGATTCTGGCAGTGTTAAGACTTTTAACGTAGTTACAGGAGATATTTCAACAATAGCTGATGATGTTAGAGACGTATTATGCGCAAGCCCTAATATAGTGTTTGCTGCTACAGAATCTGAGGTTTTAGCATTTTTACGTACTAACCCTTCTATAAAGGGCTCCTGCACTGCCCTTGAAGGATTTAATAAGTTCTATTTATGGCCTACGAGCGGAGATAGTGCGTTGATTGTAGACAATGCCTCTGGCGGATACTCACGAATTACTACACAAATAACCGAGGATTCTATTCAGCTGTCTTTAGCGGAAAATTGGGAACCAAGTCTTGTATCATACAAGGCTAATCTTGAAACTCAGCAGGTAGAGCAGTTTAATTATCCTGTTAGCCAATTGGGTGGTATTTTAGATAATCTAAAGGACATGTGGACAGTAGTCTTGTCTGATGGAGACATCGTAACAGTAGGGGTTGATAACGACATTGCGACGATTACTAAGTTTAGCGATGGAGCAGTAATACCTTTGCTTGATGGAATTACAATCCCTGTCACATCTTTAAAGCCATCAGGCCCAAAAGAATATCGCCCAACAATGATAAATTATGAGGATTATCTCTACATTTTCTTCCCTGCGAGTTTAGCTTCAATGATTGAAAGGGTAAATCTAAACACAGGAGAGACGCAATATCTAGCACTACCATTGGCAACGGAATTGTCAAGTATGGAACTTAGTGTTGGAAGAGACCTTAGAGTTGATATTGATGGTATTTGGATTACTGCTTATGGCAATGTATACCAAAGTGTATCATCTGGGACTATTTTGCATCCTGACAATAGACAGAATGTTATTTACATCAAAACTGAGAATCAAATTTGGGTGAATGACTACAAGTCTATAACAAATGATAGTTTCAGCATGATAGATGTATGGTCAACATCGCTCCATATGTTCCTGATGCCTATTGATGCAACAGGTAATTATCCTGTATTCCTTGGGATATTCATACCAATTAAATATACAGGCGAGGTTGAGGATTTATTTATTGAAATTGTAGGATTAGAGCCAGATGAAAACTCGGAAGAACAGAGATTTCCAAGTTGTGTCAACAGGGGAGAGCTTGTTATTCATAACATATATAATATAAAGCCTTCTCAAATAACAATCTATGGTGTACTTAGCAGTTCTGGGTATACAGAAAAGAAAGAAGATGGTATTCAGATTCATCTATTCGCTCCGACTGGTTCTACCCAACAAACATACATTATGGACTATAGTCTTATTCGATATCTTTCTTATGACACCTACACCCTTGGGGGCCGAGAACTGTACGAAACAGGTGTAGGTTTTAAGTCAATCTACTTTGACAACACATCAGGTCGATATCGCTATTACATGGACACAGGAGCTTACATTGAGTTTGATGCAGATGGAAATGTGATTGCCAAGGGAGAAAAGGGAGACCCAGGAAAGGACGGTGCTACAGGGCCACGAGGAGAGAAAGGAGTAAGCATTCAGTCCACTATTCCTTATTACTTAGCTTCTGAGCAAGATACAGGGGTTACCTCTGCTACAACAGGATGGACAACTACTGCACAGTCTACCACTGATGAGAAAAAGTACCTTTGGAACTACCTGAGATTCACCTACACCGATGGAACTGTGGTAGAGACCAACCCCGTAATCATAGGAACACAAGGGGAAAAAGGTGATAAGGGAGACAAAGGTGATACAGGTGTAGCCGCCATTATTTCCAGTGCTAATGCTACTGTTAATAATAATACAGGCACTCCTAGTGTAATAGTAACATTAGGAGGCACTGAATCAGATAGAACATTTGACTTTATATTTGATAATATCAAGGGTGAAAAAGGAAACCAAGGCGAAAAAGGAGATAAGGGCGATAAGGGGGATAGTATCCCGATTGATAGTGCGTTAAGCTCCTCTTCTACCAATGCGGTTCAAAATAAGGTTGTAAATAGTGCGTTAAATGCTAGACCAGCAAGACACCAAACAACTATGCTAGGTGGAGGGTTTGTATCTGCACAAGGAGGTTATGTTTCATTGTTAAACTTTTGGACAAAGTTGGTTGATAAATACGGAACAAACGCAGAGGTTTTTTTTACTTGGTCAACAGCACATTCTGGTTATGTGTCTTTAGACGGAACTGCTAATACCAATAAAGTAAATTTAAGTGGTTCTACAGTCATATATAGATGTAACCAGAAACCAAATGCACCTTGGGCTAATTTCCACGCACTAATTATTCCTAGCGGAAGTATAACTGACCCATATATTATTACTGCTACAATATCAGAAACTGCTGGAACGCTTTCATCAAAAAGAATATACTCGATTGGTGGATTATCAATTAAAGATACTGTTTATGTGCAATTCCGTGGACAAAGTTCACCGCAAGACTTGTTTGGTGGTACTTGGCAGAATATCTCATCAACTTATGCAGGACGTTTCTTCCGTGCAGAAGGTGGAAGTGCTGCTTCATTTGGAAGTCAGCAAGCAGGTGGTTTGCCGAATATTACAGGGTACACTGGTTGGGGTATGGGTAGTGGTGTAGGAGCTAACCCTACTGGGGCTTTTTATATGAGTGGAACAAATTTATTGGGTGAAACAGGAACAGATAGAGATAACCAAGGTCTTTATTTTAGTGCTTCGCGTTCAAATTCATTATACGGAGCGGCCACAGAAGTCAGGCCAATTAACGAAACTATCAGAATTTGGAAAAGAACAGGATAAGGAGACTGTATGGAATACTTGAAAATTGAAAATGGAATAATCACTGCACATTATGCAGGAGACATGGTTGACGCAGGTTGTATCCCTCTTGACTGTGAGTTTTGGGGGTGTGTAGGTGAACCTGTAGAATGGTATGACGAACATTGGAACAGGATTGACGACATTACCCTGATAGAAAGCGGTAAAAAAGAAATGCCAGGGGGAATGAAGTTCGATGACACTCATACGAACCTTGTTCCCATGGATGAAGATGAGTTGATTATAGCAGGAGTAAAACCACTGCCTATCCATCAAAAGATAGTAGATGGAAAGTTAGAGGAAAAAACTATCAGAGAGATGTGGCTAGATGGAAGTATCTCTACGGAAGATTTTACCAACTACAAACGAAGGGAGCGAGATTCTTTATTAGCCTCCACTGACAAGTACATGATAATAGATTTTCCTGTAGATGAAGATTATCGACAAAAGATAAAAGAGTATCGACAGGTTTTAAGGGATATAACTGAATCTACCGAATGGCCAGATGTGGAGATACCGAGGATGCCTAGCAATGGAAATTAGTCAGTATTTATGATAATAACGTTATCAATATTTATTATAATTTATACACAGGCTGCCATATAGCAATCTCCAATGGTTTTAATCTTTTCTACTCCCATGCTCAAGGCTCGCTGGTCAAAGCGGGAAAACAGCTTGTTTAAGGCAGATACCATTTTTGCAGGCCCTTCTCGGTCAGAAATTTGAGTAAAGCCCACAATGTCGGCAAAAAGAATGGTGGCTTCATCAAAATATTCAGCCATGGAATCTGCCACATCATCTGAATTCAACTGCTTGAGCTTGTCTGCCACGGAATCTGGCAGAATGTTACGCAAAAGTTTGTCGGACTTCTTCTGTTCCTGACGTAAATCTTCCGTCCGTAGGAGTACCATTTCTTCCAACAATCGTTGATGTTTCTTGTTCTTTTGCTCCCGCCAGTAGATGATGAAAATAACACAAATCATCAGAATAAAAAAGCAACTAATCCAAAAGCTTGAATGCTGCCAGAAAAAAGCTTCTTGGGTAAAGTTGATGATGGTGGGAGTACTATTCCACACCCCATCTGCATTCATTGCCGTAACCAGCAAACGATAATCTCCAGGTGGCAAGTTGGTGTAAGACACATTGCGATTTTGGGTAGGCTGGCTATAGTCAGTGTCAAATCCCACCAGCATGTGCTTGAATCGCAATCGTTCTGGGGCCACAAAGCTTAAGCCCGTGTAGGTAAAATCAAGACGACGTGCTCCTGCGGGAATGGTAAAATTGTTGCTCTTTTTGTTGAGAGGAACATTGTCTAGCACAATTGATTCTATGTGTACAAGGGGCAGAAAACCGCTGGCCTGATTTTTGAGGGGATCGTAGATGGCAAATCCGTCTACCATGGTAAACCAGATTCTTCCATTTTTATCCCGCATACTGAGGGCGGTGGAATTAGCTCCTGCAGAATTAAGTCCATCGTTTTGGTTGTAGAATTTTGCATCTACCTTGGTGCGTCTATTTTTGTTTGTGGCCAAGTCGTTGAGCTCCACCAAGGGCACAGAAGATATACCACGGTTACTTATCATCCACACCGTATTGCTGTGATCAATTATCATCTGGAACACAGAGTCTGTTCCCAATCCATTTACCGAGCTGTAATTAAAGAAGCTTCTCCAAGGGATTGTCGTTTCATCTACGCCTTCATTCTGCTGGTAGCGAGAGATACCAGTGCCAGTACAAATCCAGTACACGCCAGTGCTATCTTGCATAATCTTGAAGACAACATTACCCGCAAGGCCGTTCTCAGTGGAAATTTTATCAAAAATCTGCTCATCTTTCATTAGGTAGATGCCGTCGCCGTCAGTTCCAATCCAGACAACACCGTCATCATCTTGATACAGACACATGATGTATTCATTGGTAAAAAGTTCATTTTTGCTAAAGGTTTGGACTGAACCGTCTGGCCGTACAAGACTCAATCCAGTGGTGGTTCCCACGTACACATCTCCATTGTCCAGCTGAATGGAAACACGAGTTTTGTCTCCTGCAATCTTTTGTTCCGTGGACCAGTTTTGGATGTGGCCTGTGGCAACATTATAGCGAATATGTGCTGGTTTGCTATAAGCACTTACCATTACATCTCCGTTATCTGCAATTTCCACATGACGGATACGGAGCCCCTGACAATATTTAGTTAGTGCATTTTCAACTGGTGTGTCGTTTTGATAACACAGCAGACCATTGTCTGCTCCCACCCACACAAGACTATCCTGTCCCTGGGCAATGGCATTAACCGCAATGCCCAAGTTTGTTACACTGAATCGGCCAGAACTGATTTTGGTGAGCCCCTTGGAATCTGTTGCCACCCAGATATTTCCCTCTCGATCCTGGATAACCTTATTTACAGAATTGTTGTGGTATACATGTTCAGCCCACTTGCCCTCCCGATAGAGAACGAGGCCTCCTTCGGTACCCAGCCAAGTGGCGCCAGTGGTGTCGTGGCAAATGTGGTACAAAGGTGTATTATCCAAGATGGTGTTGCTAACAATGGGCTCCACCCCTTCGTGATTCACCTTTACCATACCCATGGTACCAAGTCCAATCCAAAAGGTACCAAAGTTATCTTGAGAAATTCCTGTGGCATAGAAAGTGCCCAAATAATCTAGCTCTTGGTAACGCTGAAATGCATTGTCAGCATAATAGAAAAGACCACGAGCATCGGTGGTGCACATCCAGATGCGGCCTGCTGAATCACAGAACAGCTCTTCTACAAGGCTCGTGTTGATAGAAACATCTTCAGCAGCAGCTGGGAGCACAATTTCTCCCTGGGGAGTGATGTAACACACACCGCTGGCAGTTCCCACCCACACATTACCAATGTGGTCTTCTGCAAGGGCTCTGATAGAGTTATTTGGTAAACCATGTTCTTGGGTATAGATGGTGATGGTGTCATCGGGACTTGTTTTCTGCAAGCCTTCTCCATTAGAGCCCACCCACAAATTACCAGTTGCATCCTGCATCAGCACTCGGGCTGAAATAAAATTATATTCTGAACCAGTATGCTTGTTTAAAAGGGTGAATTCGAATCCATTGAACCGCACCAGTCCCTCGTAGGTTCCCAAATAGATGTATCCATCGTTTGTCTGAATTACATCATTTATGGCATTGGCAGGTAAGCCATCTACTGTAGACCATTCTGTGGAAATATAGTCATTTAAAACAGAATACTGAGCAAAAACCCCTTGTAGGGACAACAAAGACAGGATACAAGCAACAAGAATCTTCCAAATTTTCTCTCTCATAGCTCCACATTATAACACTTTTTTGAGAAAAAACTACCAAATTTACCCAGCATTTAAGGGCTTTGCTTTTGTGGCAAAAAAAGCTCCCTTTACATCCCTGTCAGAATGGGATAGAGTGGGAGCATGAAAGCTCGGAGGTACCAGTTGTTTTTTTCTTCAGTACATAAAACTCGTTTCCAGTATGTTGTAGTTCTGATTGTTTTGTTGGCTCTTGCAGGCACTGTTTCTGCTCAAGAAGCCCTCAAGTCAACAGAAGAAGACTATTACGACTTTCTTTCCCTCCAAGGATTAGCCAACCGTCCTGCCTTAAACTACCGCACCCTTTCTGATAACCAGTGGCAACTGGCAGGTGCAGCAGCAGACGGGAACCATGTCTGGGTAGCCAACAACTTAGGCACCACCTTTACCCTGTGGCAAGATAGCACTCCCGCAGAAAACTGGTTTGCCCGTGGCCTCTTCCAAGGTGCCACCCTGAAGATTTACGGCCCAGACTGGTACAATAGCTTTAACACCGCCGCCCCCTATGGCCAAAACGACGGTGCCCTGTGGCAGGGCAAGGGCTACAACACCAGCCTTACCGCTGGCCTCCGTCTTGAAGGCTATGGCTTTGAGCTCACCTTTAAACCCCAACTGAGCTTTAGCCAGAACCTGAGCTTTGAGTATATCAAGCCAAATTATACCACCCTTGACAAAAATGGGAATCCCACGATTTTCAATGGAAAGGCTTCTGATTATGGCTATTATGGTGTTACCAGCATTGATGCTCCCCAGCGGTTTGGAGATAAGCCCTTCTTTGTATATGATTGGGGCGACAGCGAAGTTCGGTGGTCATGGTATAGTTTTACGGTGGGCTTTGGAACACAGGCTATTTGGCTTGGCCCTGCAAAATTAAATCCAATCCTTCATTCTAATAATGCAGCAAGTTATCCCAAGGTGGATATTGGACTTCGTCGCCAAGCTGTGGTATTACCGGGGCTTGGATGGTATCTTGGAGACATAGAATTTCGTGGTTGGTGGGGAAAACTTTCTGAGTCAGACTACTTCGACAATGATGAAAGCAACAATCACAATCTTATTTCTGGCCTGTCTCTTGCGTGGGGCTTACCTGGTATATTTGAAGGACTTTCTCTTGGTTTGAATAGAACCATGCTGAGCAAATGGGGTGATTTTAGTGGTTACACCTTGTTTGAGATTTTTGTGCCTGGACTTGGTACGTCTGGCGGAGAAGATTCCAGTGATCAAAGATTTTCTTTTACCGTTGATTATATCTTTCCAAAAGTTGGATTTGAGGTATATCTTGAGTGGGCACGGAATGACTTTAGTCCTAATATGGATTTTATTCTTCGTTATCCTTTTCATACGCAGGGATGGACAGTGGGAGTCCAGAAGGCATTTAATTTGCCTTGGAATATGCAATTACAAATATTGTTAGAGCTTACCTTTCTTGAATGTTCTGCTGATTATGATAGGCTTATTGGTTGGTATAGTACTTTCTATGCCCATCATAAGGTAACTCAGGGCTATACTAACAGGGGACAGTGGCTTGGAGCTGGAATCGGAACTGGTGGTAACAGTCAGTACCTTGGTTTTCGATTATATTACAAGAAGGGTAGTGTAGACTTCTTTATGCAGCGTCGTAATCCCGACCTAGATTATACCATGTTCATTGATTCAAAGAAATATCCAGAGGAATGGAAGGAAAATAACTGGGTTGCAGAAGGAAATATTCGTGCAATGCTTGATTTTGGTCTTTCTGCTACATATTTCGTGACAAAAGACTTCTGTGTATATGGAACTTACGTCTTTGAGGATGAACATAATCCCTTGAATAAATCAGATGTTGGAAGAAGTTCTTCTCATCGTTACAATAATCATCTTTCCCTTGGGGCTAAGTATAACTTGTAAAATAAATTATGAAGCTCTATCACGGTTCGGAAAAAATTGTAGAGACTCCACAGTTTGGTGCTGGTAATCCTCGTAATGATTATGGCTTGGGATTTTACTGTACCCAGAATCTTGAGCTTGCAAAGGAATGGGCGTGCCAAAAAAATACAAACGGTTATGCAAGTGAGTATGAGCTTAATCTTGCAGACCTGTCTGTTTTGGATTTATCTGGCGAGGAGTATACAATTTTACACTGGTTGTGTATTTTGATGCAAAACAGAATCTTTATCCCCAAAACTTCATTTGGAAAGAAGAATCTTGAAACATTGCTTGCACAATACAAGCTGAACTATGAGGCTTTTGATGTAATTTGTGGATATCGGGCTAATGACTCCTATTTTACCTTTGCAAGTGATTTCCTTGAAAATGCTATCCCCCTGCAAAATCTGGCATCTTCCATGAAACTTGGAGAATTGGGGATGCAAGTTGTTTTAAAATCCCCTAAAGCCTTTTCTGATTTGATGTACACACAATCCTTCGTGGCAGAAAAAGAAATTTACTTTAAAAAGTATCAGGAGCGAGATTCCCTTGCCAGAAAAGCATATTTTGAAGGGTATCGGAAAACAAATGTACAAGATGCCATTTATTTGATAGATATTTTTAGAAACCCGGAGTTGCTCCATGGCATTGAGTTATGAGCAAATGTATCTTTCTGATGTGCAGAAAAACTTAGGTTTTTTGTTTCAGTTCTGTCTGTGCAACTTAGGCAAGTCTCCACAGGAATTGCAGCAGGATTTTTTGTCCTCCATCATTCCCTCTCAGATTGAATTTGGGAACCCCGATTTTCTTAGTGGCAAGTCAGGTCTGGAGCTAGCATTTTTCTTGTATCAAAATATTGAACAAAAAATAGAGGAAGCACTGCAGGAACCGTATTATCCTCAAGCTGAATATTGGGCTGGTTTTGTGGTGGCCTATGCCCAATGGAAATTGCAAATTCCATTCAGTATACTGTTTAGTAAGTATCCTTTGGAAAGGATATTGGCGAATTATCATCTCATGCACGAGGCCGACATCAGCAAGATGGTGGATTTGATACAATCTGAGATGGCTCAGTAGGCAATTTCCCTCCTATTCCCCAATGAATACAAGCGTGGTATACTAAGAGTAACGATACCACCTTATAGTTGCTCTAAAGCAACCGATTGGGGTAAAATGTGTTGATGAATAGTAGGGAGAAAGAATGGGAATTTATCTAAACCCCAACAACAGAAACTTTCAAAAAACACTGAATTCCTTAGTATATGTGGATAAGACCCTGTTAATTTCCCACATCAATGCAGTGCTAGACACGAACGACAATTGTATTTGTGTCAGTAGACCTCGTCGTTTTGGAAAAACCATTGCAGCTGATATGCTTGCAGCCTATTATTCCAAAGGCTGTTGTTCTCTCTCTTTGTTTGAATCGCTGAAAATTGCACATACAGACTCTTACCAGAAAAATTTGAACACATTTAATGTAATAAAATTTGATTTGAGTGAGGAATATCAAAATGTGGAAGATAAAAAGGAGTTATTCAATTATATTAACAGAAAAATAGGGAAGGAGTTTCAAGAGGAATTTCCCGAAGTTGATTTTGTTGATTGCAAGACGTTGCCCGATTATATCCTTGCGGTATATAAGGTTCTTGGCCAAACATTTATTTTGATAATCGATGAGTATGACGTTCTGATTCGGGAGAGGGTAGAGAATTCTCTCTATGAAAAATCCCTTTCCTTTTTTAATGCATTGTTCAAGGGGGCTGCTATAAATGCTGCTATCTCCCTTGCCTATGTTACAGGGATTCTACCGATAGTCAAGGATAAGGTTCAGTCTAAGTTAAATAATTTTACCCAATACACCATGTTGGATTCTGGTGCATTGACGGAATTCGTGGGGTTTACCAGTGAAGAAGTTCAGGAACTTTGCAAAAATGCTGGTGTTGATTTTGAAAACTGCCGTCGGTGGTATAATGGATATAGTCAAAATAACCATGAGCTGTACAATCCAAAATCCATTGCTGAATTGGTGAAAAATAAGAAATTTAACAATTATTGGAACGCAACAGGTTCCTACGAGGCTATAAAAGACTATATCTTGCTAGATTTTGACGGAATACGTTCAGATGTAACGAGACTACTTGCTGGAGAACGTATTCCCATAAATCCCCAGCTTTTTTTGAACACTCTTCATAATTTTAGCTCAAAGAATGAAGTGTTTACTTTGCTCATTCATTTGGGGTACCTTGCCTTTGACGAAATTGCCCAGCAGTGTTTCATTCCCAATAATGAAATACGGCAGGAGTGGGTAAACGCCTTGTCCACAACAACAGAGTATATAAAATTGATGGATATAATTAGGCCTTACAACATTACCATGGAAATCTCTTGTTTGTAGGTATAAGCTATGATGAGAATACAAAAGAACACGACTGTAGGATAGAAACAGTAGTTTATGAATAACTCCTATTTCCCTCCTATTCCCCAATGAACACAAGCGTGGTATACTAGAATAGATTATGGCAGAGAAATCAATCAAGAAGAATGCTATTTTTAATGTTATAAAAACTATGATGGGAATAGTTTTCCCTTTAATTACTTTTCCTTATGCATCGAGAATTTTGTTGCCAGACGGAATTGGAAAGGTGAATTTTGCCAATTCTGTGGTTGCTTATTTTGCATTGTTAGCAGGACTGGGGATTAGTACTCATGGAATACGCGAAGCTGCTAAGATTCGTAGCGATAAGAATGCTCTAAGTAAATTGGTTGGGGAGCTATTCTTGATCAATGTTGTTTCTACGCTTGTTGTATATACTTTGTTTTTGTTGACATTATTTTTAGTTCCAAAGTTCTATGATTATAGAATGTTGTTATTGATTGCAAGCTTGACACTATTTTTTTCTGTTATTGGATTTGATTGGGTATATTCTGCATTAGAAGAGTATGGATATATCACGGTGCGCTCTATATTCTTTCAATTTATTAGTCTTGTGTTGCTCTTTATTTTTGTGAAGAATAGGGCGGATTATCCGATTTATTTAGCAATTGGTGTTTTGAGTGCGGTTGGGTCTAATCTTTTAAATGCTATTCATTTGCGAAAGTATGTGACGTTTAAGGCTTTAGGTAATCTGGAAATTAAAAAACATTTAAAGCCAGTTTTTGTTTTATTCGGAATGTCTGTAATAACTAGTGTCTATACTATGTTGGATACTACCATGTTGGGATTTTTAACGGATGATAGTCAAGTTGGTTTTTATACAGCTGCCACAAAATTAAATAAATTAGTTTTAATGGTGGTGACTTCTGCTTGTGCAGTTCTCTTCCCTCGTTTATCATTTCACGCAGGACAAGATGATAAGACAATGTTTACATCTTTGTTAAATAAAAGCCTTTCTATTACCTTGTGTTTTGCAATTCCTGCAACAATTGGATTAAATCTTTTAAGTGAACCTATTACCTTGTTATTCAGTGGGGAAAGCTATTTACCTGCTGTCCCTGTAATGAAAATGATGAATCCTATTATTATTATTATTGCAGTTAGTAATTTTATTGGTATTCAATGTCTAATTCCATTGAACAAGGAAAAAATTACATTGTATTCTGTGAGTGTTGGTGCTGTAACTAATTTTATCTTAAATATGATTTTAATTCCGCGATACGGTGCTTTAGGAGCTGCCATTGCAACTCTCGTGGCTGAATCCACAGTAACAATTTTTCAATTAGTAGTAGCTCGGCACTATATCACACTTGGTTTTGCCTTGAAGAGCATAGTTCAATATAGTATTGGTACTGTAGTTATGGGATTTTGTGTGTTTGGAATACAAAAATCTAGTAATGAATTATTTTTGAAAGTTATATTGTCTATCCTAGGAGGTATTATCTCCTATGCTATTGTTCTTATTGTATTGAAGAATGAAACAGCTCTGAGTGTGGTGAATTTTTTAAAGAATAAACTAGTTTTAGTAAGGAAGAAAAGATGACAAAATATGATTATCTCGTAGTTGGCTCAGGTTTATATGGAGCTGTATTAGCTTATAAAGCTCATCAAGCTGGAAAGACCGTCCTCGTTATAGAAAAACGAAACGAAATTGGCGGAAATATATATTGTGAGCAGGTAAAAGGAATTAATGTTCATAAATACGGAGCCCATATTTTTCATACTTCTAATAAGAATGTTTGGGATTTTGTAAATTCTTTTGTACCTTTTAACCGGTATACTAATGCTCCAATTGCCAGCTACAAAGGGAAATTATATAACCTCCCCTTTAATATGAATACATTTTATGGAATGTGGGGAGTAAAAACCCCTTATGAAGCTCAGTCAATCATTCAACAGCAACGAGAATCAGCAGGAATTACAAGTCCCTCTAATCTAGAAGAACAGGCAATTTCTTTAGTTGGTAAGGATATTTATGAAATTCTCATAAAGGAATATACAGAAAAGCAGTGGGGACGATCTTGTTCAGAATTACCTGCTTTTATTATTCAGCGTTTGCCAGTGCGCTTTACTTTTGATAACAATTATTTTAATGATAGTTACCAAGGGATTCCTATTGGTGGATATAATAAACTGACACAAGCATTGTTTGATGGAGTAGAAGTTAAAACAAATACTGATTTTTTTACCGACAGAAGACGTTGGGAATGTATTGCTGACAAAATAGTGTTTACAGGAAAAATTGATGAATTTTATAATTATCAATTTGGTAAGTTAGAGTACAGAACGGTACACTTTGAAACAGAAGTGATTGATTGTCATAATTATCAGGGAAATGCAGTTGTAAATTATACTTCCCATGATGAACCTTACACGAGAATTATTGAACATAAACATTTTGAACCAGAAAATCCAAGGTATACAGATAATAAGACAATTATTTCAAAGGAGTATTCTGTTGAGTGGAAAGATGGGGCCGAACCTTTTTATCCTATAAACAATACAGAGAATACTCAATTGTATCAGCAGTACAAACAGTTGGCAGATAGAGAAAAGAGTGTGTTGTTTGGAGGTCGTTTGGCAGAATATAAGTACTATGATATGGATGATGTAATAGAAAAGGCATTGAAAGATGCTCATCAGCTAGGACTGTGAGTTTTAATAGAAATATGATATAGTTACGGGAGGAAGAAACAAGATATGAAGGAACTTGATAGCTCAAAGATAAAGATTCTAGTTTGTTGTCATAAAAAATGCGAATTGCCTCAGGATGATATTCTTCTTCCAATTCACGTTGGTGCAGCTCTCTCCGCTGAAGACTTGGGAATGCAACGGGATGATCAGGTTAATGGGCAGCCTTGCGACAATATTAGTGTAAAAAATAAAAATTATTGTGAATTGACTGCAATGTATTGGGCCTGGAAAAATATAAAGAAGCTATACCCCGATATAGAATATATTGGTTTGAATCATTACAGGAGATTTTTTGATTTTCAAGATAAATGGAATTCAGAACAAAATATTAGTGCAATTCGTGACTATGAAATTAATAAAAAAAAACTTAGTCGTTTATTAAAAGATAATTCAGTGATCATGCATAAAAGTGATAATTGGTGGTATTCTGTTAGACATCAATATTGTTATTGTCATTTCAGTTCTGACTATGAAACCTTAAAAAGTAGGATTATAAAAGAGTATGAGGATTATAGGTATTCCTTTCTCCATATTTTTGAATTTGGAAATGAGG
>JAEIGA010005111.1_pt1 | contig 20135 bp, 7 predicted proteins | sample 9270691 | NCBI WGS metagenome assembly JAEIGA01 (sample SAMN17057246, study PRJNA624740) | gut metagenome | biome: biome; isolation source: fecal sample | host: Bos grunniens | place: China: Xizang | collected 2019 | reverse complement strand
TTCTCCTTCATACATGAAGAGAGAGCCAGGAGCGAAAGCGCTGCCACCATCAAAGACAGAATCTTTTTCATTGTGGTTTGTTTTAATTGTTAATTATTAATTGAATCATTTGTTTTTGGCAACCCCCGGCGCGGTCAGGCGCCTGGGGTCGAAAATATTTTGTTACTGAAGATATTCAACGGAAATACTCTTTACATACATAGCCTTTGCTGTGTTAGTCCAACGAATTTCAATTTCTCCCTTTGCTCCAGCAATGTCAAAAGTATATTCTGTAGCATTAGCTGTCAACGAAACGGTATTACCATACTGGACTCCTCCTACATAAACAGCTAATTTTCCATCACCGCCAGATCCAACAGATGAATTAACTTTGATAACATTAACTGGACCTGTTATTGCAGATGTAGACAACGTTACATTCTTCGCTGGATTATTTTTTGAACCCAACTGAATTCCCTTATTACTATCCCAACCTATGTAAGTAGCGCCACTAAAGTCCCAATTTATACCACTTAACTTAGCTGTACTAGCTGATGTCTTTAGCTCTCCACTTTTAAAGGTATGATTATAAACCACTAAAGTCTGCTCAGGCTCACCTGGTGCAGGAACACCCTTCTGAGTAAGAGTGAATGTTGCCTCAAGGCCTTCACCAGCAACCTTTACAGTATGCACAACAGCTTCCTCAGCAGTATTCGCGTCAAATGTCATTGTAACATTTGAATCCTCGATTGCAAGAGTAACTCCAGCTGATGGAGTAGCTGTCCATTCTACATTAGCATTAACAGCAAAAGTATATTCTGTAGCATCAGCTTCAACAGTCTTTGCAGTCTCGCTCAATGTAAGTACAGGACGAATAGTGGCTGCACTTGCATCTATGAGAGTAGGGATCACACCTTTCTCTTTCATTTCTGCGTATGAAGCGAATGATCCATACCCACCATCAAACTGAATGAATTTCTGCTTAAGCACATTGGTGATTTTGTATGCATCATCACCACTCTTCTCAACAGTCCAAACAGCTCCCTCCTCAGGTAAAGTTGTAGAGGTGTTAAAGGTATCATAGTCACCATTCATATAATAATACTTACCTGTAGCATCTTGAATAGTGAAGCCGCCGTCTACCTTTGAGAATGTAAATGCATTATCAATATAGCCCTGTACATCTGGATCCCTTAGATATCCATATGAGCTAGACAATGGCATAGCATATTTGCCATCTGCCACAATCCAGAACTTTCCACCTTCAAACTCAGGTTCTGCCGGAGCGGCAGCCTTCTGGTTCAGAATAATTTCATAAGATTTAACTTCACTAGCGATAACAACTTTGAATGAACGATCCGCAGTATCTTCGTTTGCGCTTATTGTGAAAGTAATATCTGCTGGTCCATTTCCTTCGGCAAGTGAAGCAGTCACTCCTTCTGGTACAGTTAATGTCCAAGCAACATTACCTGCAACCTTTACATAAAACGAACCTCCCTCTACAGGAATTTCTACTGCATCGGCTTCGTAAGTTACCTCAAAGATATATTCAGCTGGTCTAGCCTGCTGGCCATTGACAGTGATATTCTCATGGACATATGTATTGGCCTTAGGATCAAGGATTGCATCCTCACCTTCATCGTTGAATACGTGGCCAACCACAACATCAGCATAAGTATCAGCTACGATTGTTGCAGACTCAACACCATTACCCTTGATATTCTTGGCATTAGCGGCACCAGCAACAGCTCCAACCTCTGACTTACCTGTAATCTCAAGAGACTTAACGACATTGCCAGAAACCTCTGTATCATCAGCATCGATCGGGTGGAATCCGATTACACCACCGATCTTCGCACCATCAAGATCCTCATCAACATAAACACCGCTGACCTTAACACCATCAACAGCCGAGTTCTTTACAGAACCGTAAGCGTGTCCGACGAGACCACCAACGAAGTGGTTACCGTTCACCTGACCGCCTGTCACAGTAACGCCCTCAACGAGACCGTCTGGGAAGATCTTACCTACAGCAGCACCAACGAATTCCTTACCGTTTACTACAGGCTCCACGAGAGTGATGTTCTTTACAGCACCGCCGTTGAGCACACCAACGAGACCTGCAGGACCCTCAGTATGGTTCACCTTGAGACCACTGATAGAGAAAGCTGCAGCAGCAGACTTAGTCTGAGCTTCATGAGGCTGGATAGTACCCTTGAACGGATATTCATTGGTTCCGATAGGAGTCCAGTTATAGTTTGAAAGGTTGATATCAGAAGCAATTGATACTGTCTTGCCTGCGAAGTCATTAAGACCTGAGTTCACCTGATCTGCAATCCAAGCAAGCTCCATGCTTGTCTTGACAATGTATTTATTACCATTGATTTCTGGCATATCATAAGCCTGGCCGTCTTTAATGATAATTTCATTTTCGTACTCAGGAAGAACCACAACATTGAACTTAGCGTTCTCTGTGAAGAGGTTACCGATGATGTTGGTCTTGAAGTTTCTCTTGTAAGGAACGTTAGGAACGTCAAAGACGAGATCCTGACCGTTGTAGTGGAATGTAGCGTGGATATTGTTGATGGTTGCCTCAGAACCAGCAAGGATGTAGTTCATACCCATCCAGTGGTATGGGATAGTCTCGCCCTCAGCATTCTTAGCGCTGAGAAGCACCTCGTCACCACCCTTAAATGGAATGTCAGCAAGCTGGAATTTCACAACAGCCTCACCTGAAACTGTACCGTCAAGCACATTCAGAATGTTAGGCACTGTGCACTGAGCCACTTCTGGTCTCTCAGCATAGAGAAGTCTTCCGTTGATCGGGTCGTCATACTCATACACTGCCTCCACTTTCTCGTGCTTCTCAGTGTCGATTTTCGAAGTCACCTCAAGACCAAGGTCAGTCACATATGGAATATAGTCGCATGCACCGAAATTGATCTGAGCGAACGGACGGCGGAGCTCCACTCTCTCGTCGCTGCTGATCACTGAATAACCCTTGCAGATGCCGTAGAATGCATCACGGATCTCCGCGTTTGCAGCGCCTTCGTAATGATCAACGATAATCTTACCCTCTGCCTCATTGAAAGTATAAGGAGCGCCTTCAGCGTAAGCCCAGAACACGATGTCGTACTTCACATTCTTAGCGAGTGTGAGAGTAACCTTCCATGTCCTATCACTATCACCGCTCTTCTCGATCTTGGCATTACTGCCTGTAGAGAGAACCTCGATGTAGTCACCCACCTCATAGTTTGATGACAGTCCTCTATCATCAGCATAGTAAACAGCATACTCAAGTTTATTAGCCGAAAGACCGTCAGAGATAGCCTTTGTCTGAGCCTTATCTTCAAGATTTACAGAGAAAGTCACCTCCTGGAGCTCTCCCTCAATGCCTTCAAGGACAGGCTTCTGCTCCTCAACAGGCTGCTGAAGCTCCTCCTGGCAAGCAGCCAGTGCGAACATAGTCGCACAAGCCGCAAGTATTGAAAATATTCTTTTCATATGATTGAATTAATCTTGTTAATATTTGTATGACACTACGAACCAATCTCCGTCCTGAGTAACTTCCCTGTCATAAGGGATGAAACTTACAGGGCCACCTGGCTCAGTATGACTTTCAGCTGGGTTGTACATATAGAATTTACCAGCATTAACTATAATATTACCTTCGGCATTATCAATCTTATTAAGTGTGTAGTAAGTGCCGTTATAAGGCTCAGACTTGAATGAACCACCATTTATGTAAACATCACCACGGTTTGCCTGGAATGTAGTTGCGTCTGTAGTTTCGAAAGTACCACCTTCAACTGTAATTCTACCACCTGTCGCTGTCGTGGTTGCGATATAACCATTAGCTTCAATCTTACCGTTTCCTTTAATCGTAAAGAAGCTATTAGCGTTAACTCTGAACAAGATGTCACCACCGGTATACTTAAGTGTATAATTGTTAAGATTGAGGACAACTTTTACACCATTACGTAGAGTGTACGACTTACTGATTTCCATATCACTAGTAAGTGCGAATGTTCCGCCCTTCTCAATTACAGTCTCAATAGGATCTACGATATTATAGTTCGGCTCGTCAGCATAGTGAGGAGTTTCGAAGCCAGGCTCGATAATAACATTGAATGTGTTGCCACCTGTGAAGATTTGACCAAGAATGTTTGTCTTAAAGTTCTGACGGAATGGTACATTTGGTACATACTTCGTCAAAGCAGACTTATCGTTATTTCCCTTATGAACGAAGCTTCCGGTAATCTCGTTGATGGTGCTTTTCTCCTTTGGAGCGAAGATATAATTCATTCCAATCCAAGCATAGGTGAGAGTCTTATAAGAAATCCAATTATTTGTGTACTCAGTCTCTGAAGTAGGACACAACGCATAGTCAAAGGTAACCTCAGTAGAGCCTGATACTGAACCGTCCATAACATTTAACTCATTTGGAACATTCTTCAAAAGAAATTTTGATTTAAGTCCAACTCCTGTGATAAAAGGAGCAGCATTATCCCAATCCTCCTTTAGTGTTCCAAAGTTAATCTGAGCGAATGGACGACGAAGCTCGATTCTTTCGTTACTTGCTATACCGTTTGGCTTTGGCTCAAATCCGATGAATGATCCATAGAAAGCATCGCGTGACTCATCATTAGCAGGCGCATGCACATACGCTCCCTTATCATAGTCATACACTTTATAGTTTGTTGTAACCTTCTTCAAATTACTTGTGCCATAGTAGCCTGTTTCACTCTTCTGTGCCCAGCAAAGAATGTCATACTTAACATTTGTTACAAGGTCAAGTTCCAAAACAAACTGCTTCTTACCCTCGCTGTTGATAGAGTAAGTGTTGATTGTACCCTCATAAACAGGGGTGTCACTTGATTCAGAGTATACCTCCCAAACAAGTTCATCTACTGTAGAACCATCGGACATCTGAGCCTTAGTTGCTAAGTCGTTAGGAATCTCTACGCTGAAAGACACCTTGCAATCCGCCTTGCGGTTAGCCATGTCCTTCTGGCATGAAGCTGCGCCGAAAATCATTGCGGCGGCAGCTGCTAAAGAAATAAATCTTTTCATAATGTTTAGTATTGTTTAATTAATTATTATTTGTCGCATTGTTGTCATCCTCGGCAGGGAGGTCGAAGTCGGGACCGTTGATGTCCGGCTTCTTGAAATTCGGATCCACCACAATCTGCAGGTGGGTCGAAGAAGTGAAGAGATCGCCGACAATGTTCGTACGATAATTCTTCTTGATCGGCACATTCTCAATAGAATGGGAGAGGGTGCCGCCGCTGGTGTTGAAAGTAAGATCCACCTTCACAGTCGCCATGTCCTGAGACGGAACTAGAATGTAATTCATCGCCACCCAATAGTAGCCGGTGTCTCCGATCACCAGGTCCTTCCTGTCATCAGTCTCTTGCTGCACAAGGCCGCCTTGGCTTGCCGTGATAGATACATTCGACTGATAACTGTTGGCATACGCGTGACCATTCACAGTGTCAAACGCAGTAGCGAGCTGAGAAATCTTCATCGTGTTGCTGTCGATAGTGAACTCGCCGAAAGCCGTCTCGAGAGTATTCGTTCCGAAATTCACCTGAGCGAAAGGACGATACAGACGCACTGTCTTATCTTTGCCGTCCGACTCCACCTGAGCGATGCAATAGAAGGCATCGTAGCAATCCTTATTGTTCTCAGTGAACTTGGCATAGTTCACATTCACCCTCTTGAGGTTCGACCAAGAGAAAGGACTCTGGAAACCATTCTCCACAGACTTCTTCTGAGCCCAGAAGATCATCTGATAAGTCTGTTCCTTCACCAGAGCAACATCGATCTCTGCCATACAATTCTGCACCTCAGCATTGTTGTAGAAAAGCCTTGTAGTGAAATCCTCGCTCCACACCTCATAATACACCACATCCACAAGACTTCCCTCGGCTACAGCCCTGGTCTGTGCCTCCAGCGGAATCGTCACTCTCAACCTGTTGACATACTCCTCGCCGTGGCCACCCTTCGCCTCGTCCTTCTGACACGCAGCAAACGCGAACAGAAGCACTCCAACTATGTAAATAAGTTTCTTCATTATAATTTTTTTCATTGGAACCCCACGGCGCGGTCAGGCGCCGGGAGGTTTAAATCGAATATTACAACAACTCGTTGTGATAATATTCATAGAAGTTAATCATGTACGCAGTATTTGAAGTTCCTTCTGCCTTTTCAAATACGTTTGTATGATCGTTCTCAATAGTCGTGATAAGCTGCTGGCCAGCTGCTGGGAGCTCTGCGAATGTCTTTTCTCCGCTATGTGCATATGTCAAATCATCCCAGATCTTAAAGCCTGCGCGATTATTCTTGGTGCTTCCTGAAATACCTGTAATGGTATTACCGGTAAATGATTTAACTTCATTGGCTGAATTAACAGGTGTGCCGAAAGTTGCCTTTGCGCCATTGATAGCAACAGCATGTCCAATAGCCTTTGAGACATTATTGTTGTCAAACTTAAGGTCATAGGCCATCATCATCAGGTAAGCAGCATAGTCTGTTTCACCTCCTGATGTTCTTGGATGCATCAGATAACCACTGTTGATTGTATTACCATTGATATCCAGTGAAATATTAGCTGCATAAACATCGATACAGTCAAGGGTAGAATTTGTGATTACTACCGATGTTCCATATGCACCAAGATTGAGGGTTGTACCATTGAAATTCGTCAAGGTGTAGTTTCCTTTCCTGTCATTATCGCGAGACACAACATTAGCATTATCAGGAACAGCTGGGATATTAAACTTGAAACGATTGCCAAAAGTTGCTCTTGAAGCATCCACAGTAGCATTTACACCTTCAGTTGGTGTAATACCAATTGCTGGAACACTTGAAAAGTCACCAACCATCATGAATGTTGCACTCTGATTAAAATCAGTACTTGACAATGTTTCAGGAGTAACGATAACGGCTGTTTCTTCTGTTACAAACCAATCATTTCCATCCTGTACAGCCTTGTATCCGTCAGCAACGAAGTTAGTACCTACACCCTCAGCAGCGTTGCTCTCAGGGTTGAAGCCTACGAATGTACCACCTGTGATGTTTACCTTAGCAGAACCGTCATTCCAGTTAGCATCGAGGCAGTTGATAGTATAACGCTTATCATCACTGCTGTTTGAGAATGTACCACCTTCGATATTTACAGTGGCAGCAGCAATCTGTACTGCAGAAGTTTTGGCAGCGAAATTGCCATCCTTAACATTGAGTGTACCGTTCTTTGCGTAAACTCCATAGAAACCAATACCTGTTACAGAACCGTTACCCTCAATAGTAAGAGTTGCACCATTCTCAACTGTGATAGCTGCGATTTCAGCACCTGTCATACCAGAAACGTACTCCTTGCCACCAGTGATAGTATAACCGTTAAGGTCAATAGTAAGGCTAGACTGGATGATAAGCGGCTCAGTAAGAGTAATATTCTCAGTCAAAGTGAACTCACCACCGTTAGCAGCAGCCATGTAGATAGGAGCTGGCTCAAGATCAGGAGTGTTGAACTTCTCATCCACGATGATCTCGATTGCAGTCTCCTGAGTAAGGAGGTTACCGAGGAGGTTAGTACGGTAGTTCTTCTTAACAGGAACTACAGGAACGTTTCTGGTAACTGTACCTACGTCAGTCTTGATAGAGTAAGTCACGTCAACAGTAGCTGCATCATTAGGAACGAGAACATAGTTCATTCCAGCGTATGCCCATGTCTGATTGTTTGCTGTGAGAGTCTCAGAAGGGTTGAATGCATATGGAACTGTTGCCAATGAGAAGACAACATTATTAGCAGTTGTTCCGGCAGTCATCGCAGCAACGTCGAAAGTGTTTGCAACACCTGTAACAGTCATGCTTGACTGCTCGAGAGTGATTGTGTAGTCATCTGTGAGGTCAGCGATAGTAGTTCCGAGGTTGATCTGAGCGAAAGGACGCTCAAGAACAACTGATACATTTCTACCTGTTGAGAACACCTTCTTCTGGCAGAATGCGGCACGTGCCTCATCGTTTGCATAAGTCAGGTTGTTAGTCTCGTTAGGGTAAGCAACTTTCACATCACGCAGATCAGTCACGTCATAGTATGACTGACCATCCACCTGAGCCCAGAAAAGACCCACATACTCCTGACCCTGGAGAAGATTCAAAGTCAAAGACGCACCCTTTGCAGTCATTGGAGTTGTACCCTTGATAAGAGGAGCTCCTGTAAGAGAGTTCTTGTGACCAGCCTCATTCTTGTAAATCTCGTAGTGAACGATATTTACATTCATACCATCAGCGATAGCCTTTGTAGCCACTTCAGGAGTCTGGATTGTGAGAGTCACATTTCCGTTTTCTCCATCAGCCACGACCATCTCCTTCTGGCAAGACACAGCAGCGACAGCGAGCATCGCCACTGAGAGATAAGTAAATAACTTTTTCATGATGAAATTGTATTAAATAATTATTGTTAATTGTTTTCTTTTGTCATGCCCGACCCCGATCGGGCATCCCTGGAACCTCTCGGCGCGGTCAGGCGCCGGGAGGTTGATATGATATACTATTTGTAAATAACAGTATTCTGATCAAGTTTGCTTCCACCTACAAAGTCGCTAACATGAGCAGCCTCGCCGTCAAGAGTTGCAGTACAATTCTCAATAATGAGAGTCTTCTCAGTGCCTTCCATGTCGATGAAGTTTGTGTTAGCGCTTACAAAGTTGAACTGACAATCTTTAACGTTTGTATTGGTGTAAATATTCAAGCCATTATACTTAGATGAATCGTGACCAAATGTACATCCCTCAAAAGTCATTGTACCAGCACCTGAATATGCATTGAAACCATTAATTTCACAGTTCTTGAATACTACATCACCGTCCATTACATCAAAGTGAACACCGCGTAAAGTAGTCTTTACTACGCAGTTCTCGAACAAAGATGTCTGACCCGCAGTAGTATAGCACCAACGGAGAGTCTCTGTACCGATAAATGTACAGTTCTTGAATGTTCCATAGATAGTACCTGATACAGCCTGACCGCCTTCATTCTTGAAAGTTGCGCCAATAACTGTAGCACCCTTGATGTTCAATGAAGAAGTGCCTGTAAACACTACACCTGCCTCACAGTTAATAGTTGTACCAGCCTTTACTGAAGAAGCTGGGAATGTATACGCACCTGCGAGAACAAGGACTTCAGACTCAGAAGCAAGCGCTGATTTAAGTTCCTCGTTGGACGTAGCCACAACAACTCCATCAACCTTGCACTGACCATTCTCCAAGAACTCATAAACCACGCCGTCGATTGTCACCTTAGACTCCTTGCCTGAGTCATAAGTAGAACCCACTAATTTCTCAGCACCAGTTACATTGTTTACAGAAACGCCATTAATAACAGATGCCTCACCTACTGAACCAGAAATGATACCCTTGCGTACATTATCACAAACGATAGTAAGATTCTCAACAGTTGCACCATTAAGGGTCTGCTTTGAAATGATACCAGAAATACCACCAACGTTCTTAGTTCCCTTAACAGTAACGCCAGTTGCCTTGAAGTTAGAGTAATTAGCTGTCAATCCACCATTCATCTGGATGTCTGAAATAACACCACCTACTGTTTGATTTCCCTCGATATAAGAACCTCCAATAGCGCTAATAGTAATGTTCTTAGCATCAACACATCTTCTTGTGTAAGCAAGTACACCAGCAGTGTAGTCGCCACCCTTGATGGTTACGTTACCCTTAACAGTAATATTCTCAAGAGCAGTATAGTATGGATAAGCGATTGCAGCTGCAGCAATATGACCTGTAGTCTGAATAGTTACATTCTCGATTGTGAGATTCTTGATGTAGTTCTGATTGTCTTTGTCAGTACCCTCAGTTACGCCGAATAAACCAGCATATACATAACCGTCTGAATCAAGAGGAAGGTTAATCATAGAAAGGTTCTTGACAGTATAACCGTTACCATCGAAGTTACCCATGAAGCCGTGATCCTTGTAAGCAGATCCAATTGGAGTCCACTCCTCGTCATTAAGATCGATATCAGCACCAAGCGTCACTGTCTTACCCTCGAAATAATCACGACCCTCGTTCACCTCAGCCGCAAACCACTTCATAGCCTCAGCATTGAGGAGAGTATACTCGTTACCATTCTGAGTGTAGATCTGGATTACATTCCACTTGCCGTCAGCCTCAATTGCTTTGTAGCCTGGCTCAACATAGTATGATGGATCAGCAACGAAAGTACCACCCACGATCTGGATTGCGTTTGTCTCATCTGAAGATGCATAAGTGAATACGCCATACACACCGTTAATCTCGCCACCCTTTACTAATACTTTAGCATTCGGAGTGATAGTAGCATTAAGTCCAACGTTACCGTTAAGTGTACCACCATTGATTGTGATATTAACATTCTCACCGCTCTGGCCATGTGAGTATGCATAGATAGCTAGATTGTAAGTCTCCTCGTTTGACTCAAGAATACCACCGTTTAGTGTAAGCTGCATTTCTGGAGCCTGAGATGCGTTGCTACCTGGGAGCTGAACCTGGATAGCACGTGTTCCCTTAATGAGACCGCCATTGATTTCAATCTCGTTCATTGCAAGACCAAAAGAGACCTGACGAAGAGCGTGACCGTTAAGATTCTGAATTGTACCAGAGTTTACAACAAGCTTTGCACCTGCGTTTGTATTGATTGCATAAGATGCATGAGACATTGCTGCTGTAGCATTCTCTACAGTTGTTCCATCTACGATGAGAACACCTGCATTGTTAATTGTCTGATTACCCTTACTATAAGTTGCATCAGGAGTACCCTCGTAAGTATAAACGATCTTACCCTCACCCTTAAGAGTAAGTTTACCCTGATTGTTGATCATTGAATGGCCAAGAACATTATTTGCCTGGTAAAGAGTATAGCCCTGAAGATCAAGAACGATTTCCTTACCTGCTGGGATCACGAGTGAAACTGGAGCATCATCATTTCCAGCCTTTGTTGAGAAAAGCGAAACATTGAAGAGGTCATTAAGGTCGATATCACCTTCGAGTTTGATGTTAGTTTCGCCCTCAGTTGTACCATTTTCTACTGCCTCAATGAGTTCCTGAGCAGATGCTACCGAAGCAACCTCCACTACGATAGGCTCATCGTCAGCAACAACCCACTTCTCGTCAACGATTACCTCGTACTCAGTCGAGCTTGTAAGAAGGTTACCTACGATGTTTGTACGGTAGTTCTCCTTGAGAGGAACGTTTACGACTGTTCTGTTAAGTACAACATCATCGATTGCTGTACCATCCTGAGCAGTCATCTTAGCATTGATAGTATATGACACCTCAGCAGTTCTATTCTCACCAGCGAACATATAGTTCATTGCAACATACTGGTAAGGGTCATCATTTACTGTAAGGCCTTCACCTGGAACGTTCTGCATGTTGAATGTGAATTCCTGTACACCTGAAACCTCGCTAGTTGCAACATTGAATACTGTAGGAATCTGCTTAACTGTAACCTCAGACTTGAGCATCTGGATTGCATATGGATCCTTTTCAGGGTCAATAGTATATGTAGTACCGATGTTGAGCTGAGCGAAAGGACGCTTGAGATATACCTTCTTGTCTCTTGGAGTTGTGTCTGAGATGCAATCTACAGCATAGAAAGCAGCGTAGTTCTCATGGTTTGACTCGATGCTTGCTGCATCCTTATAAGTCACAGCTCTAAGGTCATCTACATCATAAACACCCTGGCCCTCTGCACCACACTGAGCCCAGAAAAGCACTGTATAGTACTGGTTCTGAACGAGGTTGAGAGTTACGTTAGCACGTGAAGTAGCCTCATTTGAAGTTACCATACCCATATCCTTCTTGTAAAGAAGAACGGCACCAGAAGAAAGATCCTTCTGATTTTCAGCGTCTGTCTTGTAGACCTCGTAGAAGAGTCTGTCTACATTCTTACCGTCAGCGATAGCCTTAGTCACAACTTCAGGCACCTCGATAGTGTAGGTCACTGTGCCTTCCTGTGCAACCGGCTCGAGATTCTCCTGCTGGCATGATGCCGCGAAGAGACCTGCTGCGAGCGCAAGCGCGCAATAGATTAATTTTTTCATGATAGAAATGTTTAGTTAATAATTATTTGTGTTTTGTTTTGTTTTTATTGGTTTACAGATCCTTCACTTCGTTCAGGATGACAGTGGATGGATCTTTTGTTTTGGAACCTCTCGGCGCGGTCAGGCGCCGGGAGGTTGATTTATTATTTCACCAATTCAATTGGCATTTATGCTACTCAATAGTAACTGTTGTATTGTCACCGGCATTATAACCGACAAATTCATCTTTAGCAGTGCCTTTGAATGTATTATTGGTCTGAGCACAATTGATGAACTGGACTGTTGCATTGTCGATATTAATGAGACCGACAATTGCAGCGCCAGCATATGGATCAGCATCGCCATTATTGATTGTACAACCAGTAACTTCGCAACCTTCATATGTTCTAGTACCTGAAGTCTCATTCAGAACGCCGGTAATTGCACCAGTACCACCTGTAGACTTGATATAAGAGTTAGTAGCTGAGCAATTCTTTATACTGCCAGAATTATGCATTCCTGCAATAAGACCACATGCCCACCAATTACCCTGCAAATTACAATCTACAACATGACAATTTTCAATATTTGTATATGTGTTTGCAGCAATGACAGCTGAACGACCACCTGTGCGGAGAATAGCCTTTGAAACTGTGAGATTCTTAATTGTTCCTACCCAGCTCTTAATAAAGCCCATATCATTTGCCCAACCTGTATATGTCCAATTTGATACAACATGGTTCTGTCCATCAAATGTATTAGGACTTTCAGAGTTGAATGCACTAAGACCATTGAACTCAACACCCTTAAGGTCAATATCTGCAGTAAGAATTACCTTCTCAGCACCCTTGATAGTTCTTGCTGACATTGCAACAAGGCCCTCTGCTGTCGAGATTGCATAAGTCTTAGTTTCTTTGTTATAAACAAGACCATCAGCAACATATTCATTACCATCAATCGTATTGCCACCCTCGTTTCTACCGATTATCAAACCGAAAGTAGTAGGAGTGTTAGGAGCCTTATAGTCGTGAGCAAGATCTTGTTCGAGTGTTACGTTATTTGTTGTGCAGTTCTCAATAGTCACCTGTGAAGCATAACCTACAAGACCGCCGAAGTCACGATAAGCCTTAACTGTTGTATTTTCTACTGAGCAGTTGATAATCTTGGCGCCAGCATTTGCTGGATAGGCTGTATCACCAAAGCAAGCATATCCAATAAGACCACCGACCTTGTCACCGTTGTCCCACTCGCCATTTACCTGCTCAGGTGTAGAAGAGATTACCGAGTTCTTTACGTGACAGTTCTCAAGGACAAATGGAACCTGAATGTTTCCTGTGTTATTGAGAACCCATGCAACGACACCGGCAGCATAGTGGTTACCGTTAACTGTAGCGGCATCAATTGTTACATTCTTGATGGTAGCGGCATAGATATAACCGAAAAGAGCAGCAACAGATGAATTAGTTACTGTCATATTGCTGATCACGTGGTTATCTCCATCAAAAGTTCCGCGATAAGTCTCTCCGTTAGAAAGATTTGTCGAAAGTCCGATTGGAGTCCACTCCTTGCCAGAAAGGTCAATATCATCAACAAGCTTGACAGAGGCATTGATATACTTAGGATCAAATGCATTTACAGCTTTTGCAAAATACATGAGCTGGTCTGCATTGCTGATTTCGTAGCCACCGTCTACCTTAACAGGAGCCGGTACAACTACCCAATTGCCTTCCTCATTCTGCTCAACGCCATAACCGTTTGCGATAAGAGCAGAATTTGTATTCTCGATAGCAGCAGTAGTGAATGTTCCACCCTTGATACAACCGTTTACACCTGCCTTCTGAGCATCTGCACATCCGATCTTAGTGTTGAACATACCGCCATTGATCTGCACCTGTACATCATTAGTTCCATTTGTAATGTAGATACATGAGCCGTCATAATCAGGTGTTGGATAGAAATCACCACCGTTTACTGTAAGAGAAGAAGTACCGTTTCCAAGGCCCTGCATCCAAACCTGGCCCTCAAATCTACCGCCGTTGATGACAATCTCACCGCCAGCTGTGAAATCTCTAAGAGATCTGAATGAAGGAGACTTCAATGTACCACCGTTGATAGTAACCTTTCCAGCATAATTCTGAATTGGAAGATTCGTTGGACGACGATCATCGGTCCAGTTATTTGATCCAAGATGCTCAATTGTACCATTCTCAACAGTAAGTTCAGCACCTGTGTGGTTTTCGATAACATATGATCCCCAAGTAGATGAACCGCCCTGGCTCAAATCCTCAAAGCTAACCTTTCCATTACCCTCGCTGTCGACAATTACAAGCTTACCATAGTTCCTGATCATTGAATAAGAGTCAGTGCAATTTACCTTCTGAGACAATGTGCAACCATTAAGATCAAGAATGATAGATTTAGTTGATGGGATTTCTATGCCATAAGTTTTCTGCACGGACTCATCTGCCTTAGTAGAAAGAAGCCCTGCAAAAGCCTCGCTAAGATCAAGGATCTTCTCACCATCTTCATTAGGCTCAACATCAATCTTGATGTTTGTTGCAGTTGTAGCAGCCTCTGGTGCATTGTTGATTGCTGTCTGAAGATCAGCTGCTGAAGTAACTGTAACAACCTCGTGAACATATTCGCCAGCCCAAGAGTTGTTGAGGTCAACAATGTACTCTGTCTTGCTTGTGAGGAGGTTACCTACGATGTTGGTCTTGTAGTTTACCTGTGCAGGAATGTTGCTGATTTTATTGTAAACAGGACCGTGGTTAGTTGCAATTGTGTACTCTACGTCAACAAGTCCCTGGTTAGCAGGTACAAATACGTAGTTCATTGAGATCCACTTATAGGCTGTACCGTTCACAGTAATCGGTTTCTCTTCATAAGTTTCAGCATTCTTATTAGGAGCAGCAACGCTGAATACATAGCTCTGATCTGAGTCAACTGCCTTCTGTGCTGCAACGTTGAATGTGCTGGCTACGCGAGCTACGGTTACAGTTGTTTCGTTTACTGTAAGTTCATAACCAAGCTCATTTATTGTCTTAAGAGTAGTAGCCAAGTTGATCTGTCCGAAAGGACGAGTAAGAGTCTTAGTCTGTCTTGACTTTCTTGGCTCACTTGCCTTGATGAAGTCAACTCCGAAGAAAGCAGCGCGTGACTCATCAAATGCGTCAGTGTCGCTTACAATCTGTACGTTCTTAAGGTCTGCCGTATTAAGATCGCTTGTGTTATAATGACCGGCATTTTTAACCTGAGCCCAGAACAAGATTGTGTAGTTCTGATTGTTTACAAGGTCAAGCTCGAAAGAAAATACGCCATTCTCATTTAATTCGGCGTCTTTTCTGAACATTAGGTAAGTCTTGTTAGTTGGATTCAACTGATCATCACCTTCTGCCTCAGTTTTCCAAACCTCATAAATGAGCTGGTCTACGTTCTTACCGTCGCCGATAAAGCGGCTAGGGTCAGCTGCCTTAGTTGCAGCATCTGGAAGTTCCACAGTGTAAGTCACTGTGTTTCCACCTGCTACAGGCTCGAGGTTCTCCTGCTGGCATGAGCTAGCGAAGAGACCTGCTGCGAACGCAAGTGCGCAATAGATTAATTTTTTCATGATAATGATGTTTTGTTAATAATTATTTGTGTTTTGTTTTTCTTGGAACCTCTCGGCGCGGTCAGGCGCCGGGAGGTTGAAATATTACTCAGATACGATGTTAGAGAATTCACTCCAAACGGCAGCTTCCTTATATGTGTCTACATCAGGCACGATAACCTTTGTAGACTTGTCTACACCGTTAAACACCCATTTGTCAGCGAGAACTGGAGGTGTAGTTGACTTGCAAATGATCTCTTTGATTTCATAGCAGTTATAGAATGCACCACTACCAATAGTATCAACGCTGCTACCGATTGTTACAGTTGTTACCGCATTACAACTCTGGAAAGCATACTGGCCAATCTTAGTTACGCTGTCAGGAATAGTGATGGTTGTCAAGTTGTAGCACTGTGCGAATGCGTAATCACCGATGGTTCTTACGCCCTCTGGAAGAGTGATGCTTGTAGCCCAGTTAGAAGGAGTAGTATGCGTTACGCGCTGGAATGCCTTCTCTCCAATTGTGGTAAGTGGAGCGTCAAATGTAAGCACTCCTTTACCAGTTGTTTTGTCCCATACGTTCGATACGACTTTAGCATTGATTGCCTCTGGATTTGTAGGCTCTAATGCCATTTCATCTGATACGTACCATATCTCGTTATCTGGCTGCTTTACGACAACACTAAACTGGCTTGCATATGTGAGAGTGCTCTCAAGATATGCCTTCATCTTAGCGTTAGCAACGTAGATAGTTGTTCCAGGAAGAGTACCTGACATTACTCCAAATGCATTAGCCTCAACAGTGAATTCAGGAGCTTTGATGGTAACTTCCTTAAGCTGCTTACAGTCACGGAATGCCTGAGCACCGAAGTAAGTTACACCTGCATGGAATTCAACAGACTTCAAGCCAGTAGCGCGAAGAGCGTCAGACTCAATACGAGTTACCCCTGCAGGAATATTGATAGACTCAAGTGATGAACACTCCTGGAATGATCCCTTACCAAGAACTGTTACAGACTCAGGAATAACAATGCTCTTAAGGTTTGTACATGACTGGAATACGCCTGAACCAGCAGCGCCGATAGTAGTAAGTGTGCTAGGGAGTTCAACAGTCTCGAGTGCGTAGTAACGACGGAATGTGCGGTCATAAAGAACTGCTACACCTTCCTCAACAACAACCTTCTTAATTGTTGTATTCTCCTCATCACCAGCTACACCACGACGAACTGTAACATTCTCAAGGAAAGCTCCGAGTGTAACTTCTGTACCGCCCTCGTTTACTTTCTTTGTGACACCAAGAGCATCAGTTCTGATAGAGTTAGTGAAACCGTAACGGATACCATTTACATCTGGGTCGAATCTGTTACCCTGGTTATAGATGTTAAGGTTAAGAAGGGCCTTCTGAGTCTCAACCTTAGCCTCTGAACCGAAATCCTCAACAGTATAGTTGTGTACCCAGAATGCAGCGCTACCACCCTTAAGAGTAGAGTTCTTAATTGTAACATTATTCATATCTGGACCGCTGTTGAATACGCGTACAGGAACATAGTTAGACTCGAGTGTACAGTTTTCTGCGTTAAGGGTTACTTCACCCCAGTTATTAAGATGGGCAACAAATCCCATATCAGTACCGCCAAGGTTCTTAGCTGTTACGCCTTCGAGGTTAAGAACACCACCAGCAGTTACGTTGAAGATGTTGGTTGAATTGCCCCAACCCATATTATCACCCACATGTTTGTATTCGATAGTACCATTCTTAACAGTAAGGTTACCACGCACATCGATCATGTTATAGTTCTTACCTGTCTGACATGATGTTGCAGAAAGTGTCTTACCGTTAAGGTCAAGTGTAAGGGCTTTTCCAGCAGGAATAGTGAGTGACGGATCTTCGTTAGCTGCTTTTGTGCTGAATGTGCTTGCTGAGAAAAGATCATTTAGGTTGATGTCTCCATCGAGCTTAATGTTTGTGGTTTCACCAGCTTCATTGTCATTAAGCTCAGCGACTGCCTCAGCAAGTTCCTGAGCTGTAGAAACAGATTTAACGTCAACATTATTGTCTGGTGCATACCATCCCTTGTAGAGCTCTACTTTGTAATCCACGTTGCTTGTGAGGAGGTTACCAACGATGTTTGTTTTGTAGTTCTGTGCTACTGGAACGTTATCAATTACAGTTTCAATACCAGCACCATGTGCTTCAGTGTCAATAGTGCAAGTTACCTTAACAGTAAAGGGCTCTTCGATAGGATTAGCAAAGATATAGTTCATTGCTACATAATGGTCATATCCATTAAAATTGCCATAAGGATTAGCGTTGTAATCATACACTACAGTAGTTGCTTCGCCTGTTGCATGCATAGTTGCAACGTTGAAAATTGGCAACGCATTTTCAATCGTAACCTTTGACTGCTCGATGTCTACCTCATAGTTTTCAGGATCGTTTGTAGCAAGATTGATCTGAGCGAAAGGACGATAGAGAGTTGCGTTCTTTGAACATGATCCGGTTACTTCTCCAACATAAGCAACGCCGGCAAATGCTTCATAGTTGTTGCTGTTAGCAAGTCTAGGGTTGTCCTCTGTATGAGCTGGATAGGTAATGTTAGTAAGGTCAAAATCCTCACCTGACACCCATGTCTCACCATGCTGAGCCCAGAAAAGAACGAGATACTTCTGGTTTTTAATTAGCTCAAGTGAAATATGAGCTTTACCGTCTGTAAAATAGGTCTCCTTGGGCTGTTCATCATCACCCTTAGGATCCAATGGATTGATACAATATACAAGTTGGCTTGAACTCAACTCAGCAATTGCATCTTTTTCGTTGTCTTCTTCTGTTCTGTAAACAGCATAGAGAAGATTGTTGATGTCTGATCCGTCACCGATCGCCTTAGTAGCCACTTCCGGAACGTTGACTGTGAATGTCACAGTCGATCCGCCCTGAACCGGCTCGAGGTTCTCCTGCTGGCAGGATGCCGCGAAGAGGCCTGCTGCGAGCGCAAGTGCGCAATAGATTAATTTCTTCATGTTGTTTGTTTTTAGTTAATAATTATTGTTTGTTGTTTCTTTTGTTTCTTGGTTTTGGATTGCCACGTCGCTTCGCTCCTCGCAATGACGTGTGGAAGGGTCGTTCAGGATGACAGTCTAAAATCAGAATCACGGGGTTATGTTGCAGTGCTCGTTCAGAGTCGATGTTGAATCTATCTGAAGTTCAACGACGCTACTGAACTCACCTCCTACGTTCATAGTTGAACTTGTAAGGACCAATGTCGTAGGATTTGTTTGGGTTCCCGGGGCTCCGATATAAAAGTCTCCTACTGTTGTCAGTTCACTCTGAGCAAGTGTAATGTGATAGATTGGAGTCTTGCCGTTTGTTGGTGCCGCGAGATCTATCTTTCCGGCAATCGTCGCCTCTGATGTTGTCAAATTGAAATTAAACGTTCCGGACGCCTTATCTGGATCACTTATGATACTTCCCAACTGGACCTTAGTATTCCAAAATTGGAAGTTATCTCCGCTTGTTCCTTCGATCTTGATACCTGCTGGTATGATCAAAGATGGATTAGCTGATACTACCTCGGTGCTACCTATCGCAAACGTATTTCCATATCCCGCCCTGAATGGATCTGATCCTGTGATTTCCAGGCAGGCGCCTTCAGGGATCGTGATTGTGTAGCCGTTACGCTCAGCTATGAACTTTTCGACCTTTGTATGTCCGGCGAATGTGAGGGAGCCTCCGGCGATGATGGTGCCGGTGATCTGATTGTTGTTGCCGTTGAATATGACGCCGGACGGGAGGGTCACCGGGGTTGAGAGGGTTACGTCCTGCAGGAGGGTGATGGTATTGCCGGATTTTGCCGCGCGTGCAGCGGCGTCGAGAGTGCTATATATGGTCTCTTCGACGCTGGCCACAGGGCGGGCGAGTTCGATGTTGCCGACGATGTTGGTCTTGTAGTTCACCTGAGTGGACACGTTGGTGATGCTGAAGGTGTCTTCCGCACTGTCTGCATTTGTCAGCGTGATGGCCAGCTTATTGCTGCCGAGGCAGTAGAGGGTGGCCAGGCGGTTGTATGCAGTGCCTGAGACTGTGATCTGGTTACCTGGCACAGTAATGTCTGTCAGGGTGAGTTCAGCGTTGGCGTCTGAGTCAAGGTATACATTATTAAATATGTCATATGAAGCAGCTGCGCCTGATACTGCTATGTCAAGTTCTGACGGAAGGTCGCCGGACGATGTGCCGATGTTTATCTGCGAGACGACTCGATTGAGCTTTATCTTACGGTTTTCGTTGCCTGTGATCGGGCCGACTTTGTCTATGTAAGTGAAGGCTTCGAGCTGGTCGCCTGATGTGAACAGAGCCTTAGGATTGACGCTCATGATGCCCTTTTCAGTCACGTTGTAGGCATAGCCTGTGGTGCGCTGCTGGGATTCGAAGCGGTGCTGGGCTATGAAAACGAGCTTGTATTCCTGGTCTTTGATCAGGGTGATCGGAACCCG
>JAEIGA010005110.1_pt1 | contig 20136 bp, 33 predicted proteins | sample 9270691 | NCBI WGS metagenome assembly JAEIGA01 (sample SAMN17057246, study PRJNA624740) | gut metagenome | biome: biome; isolation source: fecal sample | host: Bos grunniens | place: China: Xizang | collected 2019 | reverse complement strand
TTAATTTCATTTAATGTTTTTGCATCCGGCGCGATAAACGCGTCATTTATTTCATCCGCCAAGTCTGTTTTCTTCAGCAGATTTGCGAGTCTGTCAGTATAAGTATACGTCCGACCGTCATCTCGATGAATATTCACAATCAGCATGTTATTCGTTCCGATGCCGAATCCAGCAGTATCTCCAAGCATTTTTAACGCTTCACGAAGCGTCCCTGCTTTTATCCAGTGGTGATGTTTATAATCCGCCCAGCCCTTGCTCTTCGCGTAGATGTCCATCCATTTTATTTCGTAGGTGTGTAGCGCGTCGTTGAAATCCGCATCTTCCATATCTGGACCAGTTTCTTCTTCGAATATTTCCGGCGTTTTTTCGTATTTCTCAGCCATCTCAAGGACGGTTTCTTCGTCGACGACTTTCTTGGGCATAGCGTTGCAATCGATTATAACAAAATCAATACCGTCGTTGTTTTGCAATTTAAATTTCATTCTTCTGGCGTTCTCAAGTTCTTCTTCATGCACTTCTTCGTATGCATTCACGCCATATTTTTCCCACGACCGTTTAGTAAGGATTGCGTATCCTTTATTTCTTTCTTTTATTTTAATTGCATCTTCAATATCAGCATTTTCTTCATCCACAATATTATATCCGGCACGTCCAAACATAAACGAATCGATGCTTTCGAGGTCTTTGCGAGTAAGCCCAGCTTCTTTAGCAATCTGTGCAATTTTGCTCGTTGCTTCGGGCGTGAGATAAGTTATGCCGTCATAACTTTCGTGTGCATATTTTGGATTCACTATCATCTTTTTTATAAATTCAATCGCGGCAGGTTTGCTCATTGCATCTTCCATAGTTTCCTCCTCATCATTTATCGAATCACCTGTCAATTTTGGATTAGTTAGCATTTCAAAAATATCTTTTGTGTTTGCTTTATCTGTTCCAGTCCGTTTACCAGAAGCAGAAACAAAACTATATTCAACGTCTACCCAAGGTTCTCCATTATAATCGCTATATCCAGAAGTTATTTTTTTCACTGTTATTTTAGCACCAGAACGTGCAGTGTACGTTTTTCCAACCTGTAAAGTAGTATCTTTTAGCGAATCGAACCATTTTTCATGAACAGTGATGCCAGCCGCTTGTGGATGTTCTTTCTTTAATCTTTGCAACGCTTCTTCCGTGCTCGATACCCAATAAGTAACCGTGTTTCGTTTTGCTTTTTCATAAAATTCGATATAAACTTTGTATGTGTCCTTCACCGCCGTATCCACGATTCTCGCATTGCCTGCCCGTCCTTGAGCGCATAAGGCAACATGGTTGCCGCGAATGTTGCGCTGTTGTGGATGTTCATCTTCGGTTATATCACAATCGTATCCGCAACTCAAATCGGTGTGTTCGCCGTTTTTAATCTCATCGATAGTTTTCTTATCCTGGATAACTAAAGTGCCGAGGATTACATCCTGACCGTTGTCACGCCCTCTGTGGATATCTCTCACGAAGCCGATAGCATAGTCTTTGTAATTCTCGGAATTCACATCTTCGTCCGGATGCTCGACCGTTATCGGTTTGTTTTCAAACGAAGCCAAAGTCTCCTCGGAGAACACTTCTTCGGGAGTTCTATCTATTTCAATTTCGGAGTCATCTTCGGCATCTCCGAACACTTCGTTTCTTCGATAAGTCTGTTTTCCAGTTCTCGCCAGAACAGAATCAACACAGACAAGGTAACCTTCCGGCGTAAGATATCTGTGTTGACTCAACTTTTCATTTATAAGTATTTTCAAATTAAATCACCCCTTATAGCGATTATATTATAACATAACTTTCGCGCCAAATACAATCAAACCGAAAGCTCGACCTCGCCGAATTCGGTCTTTAGTGACATGTGACATTCGTAATGCAATCCGCGCATTATGCTTTCGAACGAGATTATTTCTTCCACGTTCGGATGGGATAAAACAATATCTGCAATTTCCGCATCCATTTCGACTTTTGAAAGATTGTCGGTCAACGGCAGACCGTAATTTATCGCGTACCAAATCTCGCCTTTGATAACGCTCAGGTATTGCGTCAAGCTATCCGCGACCATTTCTTTTCCACTTGAAAAATTATCGTGGACATCATATTCATTTACGAACATTGCCGTTCCGTCCGAGTTCATTCCATAAGAACCAAACCAGACAACTCGATTTTCCCCGGCAAATCTGGCAATTCTTCTTGTTCTCATATAAACCACCTCGCAGTATCCCAGTCACCAGCTTCTTCGCCAGGACCCCAAATTCCAAATGTTGCTGATTCAACAATTGTGTCCTCATACATAATTCCCATGCTCTCAGTTCGCAATAAGCCAGCTTTGAACATCTTTAATACATTATCCGAATGTGGGTCATGCGAAGGATTTATCAGCACGAACGATGCTTTCGCCGTTGGCTCGTCCGGATGCTCAACAGTATCGGAAAATGCGGCGTTGGTATAAATATGACAATAGAGTCCGATATCTTCGTAAAATGATTTTAACGTTTCGAGTGTTCCGTCCCAATAATTCTTGATGATTTGCGCTTTAATTAACATCAAGAATTCTTCGTTATTCAAATTCAAATATTCAGTAGTCGGAACACCAGCATTATCGTAAGTGACTTTTACTTTTCGATTCAACCCGAAGAGCTTTCCGATTTTATCGAGCATATCCGATTTTGAATCGCTCACTTCGTAATCTTCATCCAAAAGATTATTGATAGTCTTCAAATAGTTTTTATCATAAATGCCCAGCAAATAAAGAATGCAATCCGCGCTCGGAAGCACTCCCATATACTGTTCAGGCATTCCGAAACAAAACCTCACCGCTACTGTTTGAATTCCATTACTCAAAGTAAGTGCGCCGTCACATGCGTTCAACGCGCTTATTCTAAAAGGCGAGTATTGAATATTCAAATCGCCTATGCGAACTTCGCCGTATAAATTCGGTTCTCCCACGTTCGTTTCGAATGGGAAATCATCAATCACAATTTCCTCATTCAAATCGCCCGACACATAATATGTTTTTTCCGGAACTTCTCCTTCCAGGTCAGTGCGAATTCCCATTAAAAACTCGTGCCAAATTTTGAAATGCGTTATAAAGCCGTAAGTTTGCTGGAGCCAAAGAGGAAGTTTGTTTTTGTAATATTCAAATGACTGGAGTACTTCCGGGAATAAAGATTTGACAATCATACCAATTCACCTCACGAATGAATGAGTTTGAATACCCAGATTTCGTTACTATCACCATCTGTTCCATGTCCTGTCGTGCCGTCCCAGGTTCCTTCTTCATCGCTTCCGCAAACGAAATCATTATAATCGTAATATCTATCTTTAGGATTGTAAGGCCAGCCACCACTTATATCAGCACCGATTTGATTGTAAGTCGATACTCCGGTATATCTCGGGTCGGCATTCAGCATAGCGTAAGTTACATCGAGTATAGTCATAACCGTTCCGACATGCATAGAATTAAATTTATTCATAAGATTCTTTGCGACCGTTTCGATTTCGGTCATGCCAAGGAACGTTGCTTTCGGATAAATAGTTATTGTGAGGTCGGGCGCGACTGAACCAGCTTGCTTCCAATATACGTTCTGCGCGTTCTCTTCAATCGTCACGCCGTAAACCGCGTCTTCATACGAGTATACTTTATCAACGCTTGCCGCAATTGCTCCGGTGTCCGCGCCAGTGAATTCGCAAGTCTTAATGCCAGGAGTGAGCTTATTATGAATAATATTTCCGACCGCGCTGTCATTAAGAACGATGTTCGGGTCTTTTTTCAGAACGATATAGACCGAATGTGCATCAATCGTGCTTCCATCTTCTGCCGTTGTTGCCGTTGCGGTGTTGTTATTATAAATATTGACGTCTTCAATTCCGGCAGTTCCGAGCAACGCGCTCATTAATCCTTCAAGAACCGTGTTCGAATTCGAACTTGAATATCTGCTTCGCCTAAATCGAAGCGAATCGTCCGATTCTTGATATTCACCAAGCTTCGCCTTGACTCTTTGTTCGACAGTCAAAGGAAGGAGCTCAAGCGTTCTGTCAATCCATCCGACTGGCGCGTCTATTGGACCTGGCTCATTGCATATAACTCGGAGTGCTTTTTGAACATTTGGGTCTGCCGGGAGCGTTACAGTGTCCGGACACGTCCATTCAATTCCCGATTTGTCGACAAAAATCAAATTCGTCACATCGGTCATATCCGAATCGCCGTTATTAGTTACCGTGAGCCATGTCCAAGAATAATTGCCTTCCTTGCGATATACATTCGAAAGCTTGCAAAGATTGTCGAGATAAATGCCGGACGCTTGGTCGATATCGAGGTTATTATAAAGTTGCGATATCACTTCGAGAATGTTATTTATTATCAGCGCGAGGTCATTGACGAAAATGCCATCTGCCGAACCAGTCGACAAATCAATATCGATGCCGTATGTCTGGCGGTATCGTTCGATTAACGCTTGTCGAATTTGCGTGAAATTTGCCGTAATTAATCCTGTGCTCCCCATTCTGATTAAAGAGCGAACATCTAATGCTTCCATTCATTACCTCCTATAAAGTACTCCGACCGCAATGCCATTTGCTTTTGTGTGCCGGGTTTCGAATTCTGAATTCGGCGTGAATTCGTAGTCACCCGATTGTAATTTTTTCAAATTTGTCCGGAAATCTTTATCCGTATAAAGTATAACAACAACATCGCCTTGAAGCACATCCATGTTATATAAACAGTATGCTTGGAATGAAATTGTATCTCCGAAGTCGCGACAAAGCACAGTTCGATTACCGTCTGCGTCTTCTATAATTTGAGTGACAATTGCAACGGTCGCGACTTGTAAGTCGTTGAAGATATTTTCTTTCAATGCCATTAAAACTTGCAGAAACCCAGGCGAGTTATTTGCATTTTCTTTTGTGAGCATCTTATCACCTTACTTTGTCATCGGAACAGCCCTCAAATAATGCGCCGGAATTGGATTCGTTATCGTGCGATTATTCGTGGCGTTTTGTGTTGTTGATGTGGTCTTCCCAATCAAACCAGCTTGTTTCAGGAAATTATATGATTTGCAATTCAATTCAATTTTGAATGCTGAACCACGATTTTGAAGTGAGTACGCGGCTTCGTAAATTACATAACATCCATCCTGGTCAAGATAATATCCGTAATTTTGATTTGCTTCGTTTGTGCTCGATGCGTGGATATCGATTAAGCTGTTGTCGATTTGAATGACATCTCCGCAAACAAAATTCATCGTGGGCATTAACGTCAACGTCAATCCGTCACTCGTAAGTCGCGGAAATCCGCCCGAAAGGTTAATCTCGTTATCCGACAATTTTATAAGATTTCGATTTGTGGAAGGCGAATCGTATAGTCCAAGTATTGCGTTTGCCGTACTATCCGAATTGCCAATCAACGAAGGAGTCGAATCGATAACTTTTTGCACCCAGTTCGCTGGAGTGTCATTTACAGATAAAACCTCGGTCAAGAAGCGTTGTTTCAGACCGACATCAATATTTGTGTTTGCTATCCCGGCGCGATTACAAATAAACTTCAACGCAGAATAAAGATTAATTCCCGAATTCAAACAAAGATTGATTCTGCGTTGACTGAATCGCGCAACCAGGTCGGAAGCGCAAAGCAAATACACAACATTCGTTTTATTATCATTCAAATCGTTTGAGATATGAATTATCTGCCCTTTGAATATTGTCCGGAGTCCTTTTCCTTTGCCTTGCTTATATCCGCATTTGACTTCGACAACGTAGAATTGTTCTTGAATTATCCGCGCAATCTCGCCGTAGGTCAAATTCATTATTTTGATAATGCAGTTATCTTTTAACGCGCTCATATATTTATACGCTTGAACATCGAGGGCGAGATAATCCGTTCCCGAACCAAACGTCATGCGCTTTTTCGAAATTACGGAAGTCAAGCTGACTTCCATCTGTCTGAGCCAACTGAAATTCTCCATTTATCTTTCCTCAATCGTATTTATCAATCGCCGAATCAAGTGCGCGGTCGATGAGTTCGATTAATTTATCCGTATAGAAATATGGGTCGAACGTGCAAACGCTAATATAATAATTTGTTAATTTCGTAATCTCGACTTCTCTCGGGCGAACAATGTGCACCATTGTGCCGTTAGGTGTTACAAAAATAGCATTCCCCTTGTTACGCGTATCGAATGCAAGATACGATTCGGTCTGGACAACTTGACCCGAAGAATTGATTGTCGTTGCGCTCGTTTTTTCCGTAATGAAATTTATATATTCACTTGGGCGAAGTCTGTCGTTAGTCCAATCCCAGTTATTATAATCACTTCCGGCATGTCGATATAATTCAATATGAAGATGACGTCCAGCATTCGCATCTTTCTCAAAGTCTCTCGAAGATTGACAATTTCCCGTTCTGCCAGTTATCGCAACAAGAGCACCTGGTGAAATTGACGCATTTGCCGCCCTAAACTCTGTCGGGACACTATCCGGTTTAAGATGACAATACTTCACGAGATACGTGTATCCATTTAATTGGAAATAATAAATGAACTGAACTCCGTACGGATTTGCTTTTGCAAAATCACTTGAATAATAACTTGGCGCATTTGCTGGAAGGGGAGTGGGCTGTATGTAGGCCCATGTTTTTCCCGTTACAGAATCGGGGAAAATCGGATACAAATACCAGTTCGGTTCTGCCGAGGTTGCCGAATTATCATACGGAGTCCAGTCTTCGCCAAGATGAGTAGAAGTTGACTGCGCCGGAACAGAACCACCATATTCTGGATGCCAACTATTATATCTCGGATAACCAGCTTGAATTTTTACAACTGTATTGCCGAATGGGTTTTTCAAAACTCTCATTTTATGCCTCCAATGCGCCGAATTGATAATTCGTTTTTATCGGCTTATCGTTGATATCCCGGACACTCACTTCAAATTTATTACTTGCGGTGTTCTTACTAAAACTGAAAATATAATACATATCTTCAATTCCCAATATCGCTTCGTGTTCATCGTTGCTTGAAATTTGATATATGCTAATTGCGCTATTCAAAAGAGTCATGCTCTTATGCACATCATTAAGAAAATTAGCAATTTTGACGGATGTTTCTTTATTTGCCTCGTCATTACCTTCGACCCATTCGAATAATTCTTTCGCTTTCTTCTTACGTTTAATCGCTCCCACAATGGCGGCTCCAGCCGCGATAATCAACGCAACAGCCAAACCAACCCATCCAGCCGCAGATGCGGATGCGCCCAAAGCCGCCGCCAGTGTCCCGGTTCCAGTTGCGAGTGCTTTCCATGCCGCCACTGCCGCGATTGTTTTAATCGTTGCCGCGACTCCAACACCTAACGCCATCGCTATGGCGGCGTTGCCACCCTCTTGCATGTATTCAATGAATTTTTTATCGATAATCTCCTCTTGAACACACTCATCGAGAATTAACGCCGTGACCATAGTCCAGTCGATTAATGTATCGGTAAAATTCAACATCTGCATTTCGTCATATTTCGGCAGATAAATATCCTTCGTGTCAACTTCCTGAATGCCGACTTCCGCACTCAATATCTGCCGGAACGTGAATGCATAAGAAAGATTATTCGTTCCTTCTGTCCACGACAATGACTGAAGAATCATATTCGTTCTCTTCAAGAACTGAGGTCCATTCTCTCTCGTGGTGATTTTGACGATATCACATATCGTGCCGTTGTTTTTTATATCCTCGAATGTCTTTTGAAAATTCGAAAGTAATGCATTCGTTTTCGGGACTTTGTAAGTATCGAGATTATTATATCCCCATGTGCCGGATATTGAATATGTTATCGCTTCTTTAAACATATGGTCAGCAACCAAGCTTCCGTTGACTATTGGATATTCCGTGACAGTAGAGGATGCTTGGACGCTGTTATCTTCCACAGAGGTCAGCCATATCGGGTCTGCGCCTTGTGGAGTAATTCGAATTGCTATCGCAACTTTAGATGAATCAGGCATCGCCATTAATATGCATACCTCCCTGGTGTCAATACTTGGATGATTTGTTTATAAGTCATTTCGGCTGGATTCGCGAGATATCCGGTGGCGTTGTTCTTATCCATATATGTGGTCACTCCGCCGACATCGACTTTGATATTTTTCGTATCGCCATATTGATACGAGTTGCTTTCAACTTCGGCGCGTTCAACTGTGCTTTCGGAAGTTGTGCCGCCGAGGAATCCGACTATTTTGAGAATGAGTTTTGCGATTGACATTATCGCTTGCATGCCCGATTTGATTATATCTTTATTATCGACCATCCATTGAATGATTGAGTAGCGCAAATCCTCTTTGAACTCTTCCATCTCCCAGTTGTATTCTTGCATCTCCTCGAAGAATCCCTGGTCATAAAGCTGATTATATCTTTCGGTATATTCCGCGAACTTCTCTCTGAATTTTTGTTGTTCCTGGTCATTCAGATACCACACATCTTCGATATCACCGAGTCTTAACAGACCCATTGTCTTATCGAATGCGTAGTTTTCAGCAAATGTAAATCCGTAACTGAACATTTGTTCGCGCACATCTTTTGTCGAGAGCTTCGAATATTCAACCAAACTCTGAAGCTCGCCCCAGGCGTCTTTGGCTAAACTCGTAAGTGCGCCGAATCCGGACTCATTAACGCCGATTAAAGTTGTCAGGCCTTTACTAATTCCTTCGCGGAATTTTTCAACGCCATGCGCGGCTACTGTTTCTTTCGTGATTTCTTCGTTTTCATCACCAGTGAGAAACCGCCGGACAGATTTTGAAGTTGCTTCTTTTTCTGCTTCGCCCAAAGCTCTCGCCCATTGGCGTGGATTAATCGGGTCCCATTTGTATTTCCTGAATAACTTTTGAATCGATGCGTCTACATCAGACTCATCGAATTCCCATTTAATTTTTTTATCTTCAGCAATTCCCTCAAGCTTCGCTTGGAGTTGCTCGATGTTTTTCATCGAAGCTGGGTCAACGCCCATTTTAATTGCTATGTTTTCTGTGTACTCGTTCATTCTTCACCTCCCTCATTATCTCCGCCTTGTTGTGAATTTGCACTAAACAAGCTTCGTACATATCGAGAGTTTCCCAGATATCATAATCGTCCCGAAGCTCTTTCAATGTACAAAACTCGTTTGTGATTAATAAGTATAATATTGGATGTAAACGCTGGGTAGAAAGCAAATAGTAATTTCCAGACGAATCGTTCGTGCTGTTTACTTGTTCGATTCGCTGGATTTCGGAAAAACCGGAAGCAACGCCTCTTTCATAAAATATTCAATTAACTCTTTTGCCAATTCGGTGTTTTCGCTGAGTTCGGCTGGATAATAGACTCCATTTTCTTCGCAAGCAATCCAATTGTCCCCAGCTTTAACTTCTATTCGTTTGAGAACTTCGTTAAAGAAACTTTGTGCGGCATCGACTGACTTTAAATTAATCTGAGATTGGAGTGCGAGTGTTTCGATTGCGTTCAGTTTCTTTACTCTGAATTCGTAATCGTATCCTTTGATTGTAAACATGGTGTTTCCTCCGTTAAGTTGTAGTTATGTCAATGTAAGAATGGTCGTTTACCGTAAATGACATTGCAATCGTGCAATTTGAAGTCGGTGTAAAATTGAAGTTACCATACTGGTCGATTGTTTGTGCGACTCCATCAATCGTGACTCGTTTTTGAACATTGCTGACACAACAAAGAATTGATGTTCCGTTCGCAACTGTGAATGTTTCCCCGTTCGTATAGTATTGAACTGGATATTCGCCGTTTAAGTCAACAATGTAACAGTAGCTCATATCACCGTTTCCGGAAATAGTCATTGTGAATGGACCTACCGGAGGTTGACTGCGTCTTCTTCCATTGACTCGAATCGCTATGCTCATACTCTCATCACCGTCACAGGAATATCAATTGAAGGAATATCGCCCAGAGCTTTGACAGTAATGACACCATCTTCTTGACCGACCGGAACTAACAACGCATCGTAGAACGCTTCGCACTGTGCTTTTGTTGCAGATTTATCAATGCTGATTATGATGTTATCATTATCGCCAACTGTGTGCGTATTCGGGACTATTTCATTTTCATCTACGTCCCAATTAGATGCCGTCAACTCATTAAGCAACGGATAACTCGAATCATACTCATCACACCATGAAGCCTGATTGTTGACCAGCTCTTGTGTCCAGACTTTATCCGCATAAGTTAATGCCGCATCACGTTTAGTAAGATAAGTTTCCGTGATGACATTTCCAGCACCATCTTTAATTGCCGCTTCAACCGTTCCTGTCGAGGTATCGATTGTGTAAGTCTCGGTCGTTCCATTCCTATGGACAACGGTCAAAGTATGCGTTCCATCATCATAAGTGACAGAACCTATGAGTTGACCGAAATACATTTCCATTGGATATTTGATTTGATTGAGACTTGACTCAAGACTTCCGGATTGGTAGTTTGGAGCGATTGTTTCCATCAACGCCGTAGCGACAAGGTTCGCTTGCCTCAACGCACTGTTCACTTCTTTGGAACTAATGACCGTTCCGGAAGCAAATCCAGTTTGTCTTGCAGTAAGTTGGTCGAATTCTTGTGCTGTACACAGCTTTCCTTCTGTGATTGCTTGCGTTGGATTGTCAATCCAAGTTTTGAAATATCCCATTTAAGTCACCTCATTCAGCGGCTTCTTCGAGAGTGGTCTTTTTCTTTTTCTTATTGCTCGGAGCTTTCTTCGAAGCTTCCTCAATCTTCTCAAGCGCGGCATTCAGCTTGTTCGACTCTTCGACTTTCTTTTCGGTCGGCTCTTCGATGCTGTCGGCGATGGTGAATATGCCAGCATTGACGAGAGCTTTGACGCTATCCCATTCACGAATGACCGCCGGATACAAATCAACTCCCTCGCGGATTTGGATGCTTGCCTTAGGCCAGCTCGCGGAGACCTTGAGTCTGTTGGGAATGTCGCTGTCGTAGTTCGTATAGTCTTCGTACTGAAGGCCTGGGGTTACGGTGATAGTTTTCGTGCTTTGAATTCTGATGAATTCACTCATTTTCATTTTCCTCCTCAATATCGATTGTATAAACTCGCATCACCTTGTTGTCGAGCATCATGGTGAAGTGGGTTTCTGTTCTTAATGACCGATAGAGCAAAATATTGATATAGTTCACATTGCTTCGAGTGCATGGCTTGCCTTGATATTTCAATATCTCGCGCACGTTATCGAACATGTGAAGCAATCGCTCTCCGGTCTTGTCGTAGAATACTATGAAGAATTTTCCCTTATAGAACTTTCGATTTATTTTCGCCATCGAGTTCCTCGCTTAATCCTTCGAGTTCTTCTTCCATTTTATCTTTCATATTGTCAATCACATCTTCGGTCAAACCGAAATCAACTGTATGGTCTTGTGTGTATCTTTGCAACGCTCGTGCAAATTGTTGAGTATCAATAATCCCGGCTTCCAAAAGTTGATTAGCGAGTTCAGTGAAGTTCTTAAGACTCTCGATAGTCTCTTTGTCTTGTTGTTTGTCTAATAAACTATTGAAAGTGAATTCCACTTTTTCATCAATTCCTTCGAGCTTATAAAATATTGAAAGCAACTTCTCCAACACGGGACGGACATACGATTCGCATCTGCCGTTGATGGTCTCATCGTATCTTTCGAGCGCGAGTTCGTCTTGTGAGAATCCGCCTTTCAAATCGCCGAACAGGATTCCTTGCATTTCGAGCGCGGAGCTTATGAGCCACATGTTCTTTTCGAGGATATCGGCGAGTCCGGTTAAACCAGAGAATTGATTTTGCGTGTACTCATCATCTTTGTCGAGGAATGTCAGCGAATTGAAAGTTCTTCCCCAGTTGACCATTTCGAGTCGTTTCCGAAGCTGGTTCTCGTTGTCCTGGTCTGCGCCCATGAACACTCCGCGCATACCGGACATCTTGATGACTTCAATCAACGACTTATCGATGAGACTCTGTATGCTTGCTTTCAACTGGTCATCGCGTAAGAGTTCGTTCACGATATGACTTCCTTCGGCATACCCCCAACCTTGGAGCATTCCGCGCTTGACGAGTTGTGGAGCTGTTCGATGTTCGTAGCGCAACACATAATCGTGGTGGAATTTGAGTGTGTTTCCGTCCGCCAGGGTAACATCGTAATATTTCGGTTTTCCGAAATCGAGTGAGTTCATATCGCTCACGGTTTCAGTTGATGGTGCGACTCCGTACCAACGGTCAACTACATACATTCGACATGTCTTTGCTTTTTTGATTTTATCATATCGCATCGGCTCTGCGTATTCTTTATCTTCGATGTTGTCAAACATAAGACAAGCGATTGAGCCGCCGAACAACGCTCCCCATTGAAGGAGCTGGATTAAATCGAAGCGGTGCTTTTTGAGTCGTCTGTAGACGGATTCATAATCGCCATCGCCTTGGATGGTGATACCGCATCTGATTTCATCGTTTGCTGGTTTATCAATCGCTCGTTTAAAGACCCATGAGTCGTTATAAAGCGCAAGCCATAATGTCCAATTCAAAGTGTCATTGGACAGACCGTAATTCGTGAAAGTTTTAACTTTGTCTTCCGTTCCGATAGCTTCGAGTGAGTTTCCGTAAGCATCTCTGACCGCGACAGAGTCTTTGACGGCATCCTCGATGCGTTGTCGGGAGGCGTCAATCATATCTTCGACAGTGACTATCGGTTTGCGTTGCACCATAGCGAGTCGCATGAGTTCATCTTGAACATTTGACATAGCGTTCCTCCTTTCGTTGATTTTATCAAATGGTCGGGATAAGAGGATTTGAACCCCTAACTCCTCGCCCCCAAAGCGAGTGCTCTACCAAATTGAACTACATCCCGTTGTTGTCCGGAGAGTGAGCAGTGAACACCGAACTGCCCATTAACCTCGTCCGGACGAGTGGTACGTGTGAGAGGACTCGAACCTCCGACGCCGTGATTAAAAGTCACGTATTCTTCCGACTGAATTACACACGCATGCAGAGTGGGTTCCGTTTTGATTTTTTCGACTTATGAAAACGGTTTCCTAAAACAGCATGTCGGATACAGGTGTCTCGACCCGTAACCTGGTGGTGCTCCGAGCGAGATTCGAACTCGCACTCTACAGATTTTAAGTCTGTTGACTCATTCCGATTGGTCTACCGGAGCATAGTGGGAAGCGAGGTGATACTTTGCAAAATATCAAAAGGAAGTCAATGTTAGAGGAAGACACCAGGACCGGAAGATTGATTGACCTCGCTTCCCGGCGTCTCAGTGGCACCCCAACACCGAAACGCAATCGAATTCAATCTTCCTTGTGGTTGGAGCAGAAGGAATCGAACCTACATCAACGGAGTCAAAGTCCGTTGCCTTACCATTGGGCTATGCCCCATTCTTTTCGCGTAATCATTATAACTTATATTCGAAGAAAAGTAAACAAAAAAGATTTTGTCATTATGCGCTTTGATTACTCCTCGTTCACTGCATTTTTTGCGCGTTCGTATCGCCGGGAATTCACGCCGTTTTTCTGTTTACTTTTCATCGAGTTTTTGCACCACCCCCTAAAAATGCGACTTCTCGAATAGTGTTAAAATGTAAAAAAATTCGCGATTCCATTATACACATATGCATATACCCCTATTTTTTATTATTTTTTAAATTTAAGATATATTTTTACATTTTAACACTATTCGGGCAAAATACATGTACCGTTACACCTCCAAAAGGCAACAGAAAGTGTATTAAAACCGAGTATTAAAACTTTTTTTCAAAATTTCGTTTTAATACTCGGAGTGTTAAAAGAGTGTTAAAACATAACTTTTAACACTCGGGTTTTAATACACTTTTCATCCACTTTTGACGCAAATTTTCTGTAGACTTTTCACGCAAATTTGGCACCACTCGGCTGTTGCAAAAACCTCAAAATTATTTTAAGAAAAGTATTGACTTTTTATTGAGTTTGAGTTATAATGCAAATACAATAAAAAGTGGGCGCACGGAATGAGGTGCGCTCGGAAAGGAAAAAATTATGGAAAGATTCGAAGCAAACAAAGTTCTCAAAGACCGTGATGGAAATCGCATGGAGACAATGATGTGGGATTTTTATTCCACGGGTGAGCCGATACTTTGCATGGCGGATGAAAACTCAATTTATCCGGCTCGTGAGTTTGACCCGCGTGATTGGGAAGAGGAGATGGCGTAAGCCATCTCCGGAAGGAGGAAGTAAAAAATGAAGAAACTAAAGTCAATCCTCAAATTGATAACGCCTCTTGATTGGGCGTATTTAACACTTGCGGTGATAATCTCAATCATATTGATTTTGATTTTCGTCAAGCTTTCGAACAGACCGGATACACCGCGCATTGTTTATCAAACGGATTCGGAGCAGGCCTCGGAGCAGACTTCGGAGCATAATGATGAGCTTTTGTTGAGGCAGTTAAAAGTACGCAATGCGGATTCAGAAGAACCTCAGATGTATTTCGAGGTCATTGACCCTTCCTTTAAAGAATATAATATAGGGCGTTGCCGATTGACAGTTTACACTCCGAATGAGGGTTCCTGGGGATATGCCACGGCAACCGGAGAGAAATCGATGCACCTTATGACGTGTGCTGTTGACCCAAATGTTATCCCTTACGGAAGCAACGTCATCATTACATGCAAGGACGGCTCAGAGCTCAGACTGAAAGCGATTGACTGCGGAAACTTCAAAGGGAACTGGATAGACATATTCTTTGATGGGACGGAAAAGCATGGGATTGAGTGGTTGGATGAAGTCTTTGGAGGAGACTTCGGTGATGTGAGAATTGAGGTGGTAAAATGAAAGTAGTAATAAACAAATGCTATGGCGGCTTTGGATTATCTGAAGATGCGTATGAATATCTTGGCCTTGAATGGGACGGATATGGGGGCGCATACAATGGTTACGATAAAAGAACTGCGCCGGAGTTAGTCGAGTGTGTTGAAGCACTCGGAAGCGAAATGGCCTCTGGTTACTGGGCTCGTCTGAAAATAGTAGAAGTTCCTGACGGTGCTGACTGGAAAATTGATTGCTACGATGGGTTTGAGTGTGTAATCAATCCAAACTATATTTATGGATAAGGAGTCGCCGGTGAAATGATATATCAGATATTAAACACGAAGACGCATAAAGTCAAAAAAGTTCGTTCTTCGCGAAAGGTCTATAAGCAATTATTGAAGGATGGATTTGATGAGGAATTCGCCCGGAAAATGCAAGTATGGTGTCTTCGGCAATTCGAATCGAATAACTATGTTCATTGGATTTCGAAAGAGAAGCTGGAAGTTTTGATGATAAGCGCGATTGCCAAAATCAAATAAAGGAGGAGAAATACATATAGAAAGAGAACCGAGCCGGATATGTTATAATTGTAAGTATTTCGGTTATAACGAAAATGAACCATATAATGACTGGTTCGCAGATGAGTATTGCTTGCGCGAAGAACCTTTTGTGAAAAAGGATTGGATTGATGATGCGTGTGAGCATTACGAGTTAAAGGATGTCGGGATTTTCTGTAGGAAGGAGGAATACTAAAATGAAATACATAGTTGACGGTATTAAAAAGACAGAAGAACAATTTAAGAATATGCTTACAGATGAGCTTGTTGGTCGTTGCTTTGAAGTGATTGATTTAACTAAAAATACCATCGTAATTAAAACATATGCGTATAGAAATGACATAAAAATGAAAAAAGAAGAGAAAGTCACACATTGCTCATTTTGCGGCGAAGACACAACGCCCTTGGATGGCAATATTGTTGTGTTAAACTGTGAAGTCCGGACGCCCAAAGAAAACACAAATGGCGTAATTGTTATTTGCGGAAAATGTCAGAAGCGCATTTCAAGACTAATGAGAATATAAAAGGAGGAATAAAAATTGGTAAATGAAGCGTTCAACATGGATTGCCTGGAGGCAATGAGGAAGATGCCGGACAAGTATTATGACCTGGCAGTTGTCGACCCTCCGTATGGAGCTGGAGAACGTGGCACTTATGACAGCACCGACTTACAAGGCGGATGCGCGAATTACGAAAAGAGCAAGTTCGGACGATTCGGCTCGACAACTGGAGCGTTGGGGAAATACAATGAGGGCATAATCAAATCTCGTGCGGAGTTTGCGGATGATAGTGTTCAGCATTGGGATATCGCACCTCCGGTGGAGTATTTTAATGAGCTTGCGCGAGTTTCGAAGAATCAGATTATCTGGGGAGGAAATTACTTTGACTTGCCGCCTACGAGATGCTTCTTGATACTTCGAAAAAGTCAAGTGCCGTTGGAGGGAATGTGTTTTGCTCCTGTTGAGTATGCATGGACGAGTTTCAATCACAACGCGGAAATGTATGAATGCAGAACGAGCGCGGTATCTTCTCGGTTTGCAGAAGCAAGGTTTCATCCGACACAGAAACCCGTAGAGCTTTATGCGTGGATTTATCGTTTGTTCGCCAAAGAGGGCGATAAGATTCTCGATACGCATCTTGGGTCCGGTTCGAGTCGAATCGCGGCATATGATATGGGATTGGACTTCACGGGATATGAGATAAGCAAATATTATTTTGATGAACAGGAAAAACGCTTCCAGCGTCATACATCTCAGCTTTCGTTCTTGAGGGAGGAAGATGTGGAATGATTATGCCAACTGGCGAGATTGTCCGGAGTTACAAGCAAGCGTTGACTCCCTGGGAACAGATAACAGTTCTCGCGGATTTGAATCAAGTTTCACGCCGCGATATTATCACTTTGCTGTTGTCGGAGGGCATCAATCCATTTGAGAACAAACCGGGCAAACTGGGCGTTTTGTTAAGCGCAGAGGAGGCGGATATGCTGTTCGAGATATTATCGATGGCATTGGAGCGACTCAAAAAACGCGAAAAACAATTCGCGCCGGATGTGTATGCGTTAAACGCAAAGCTGATGAATTCGGTAATAGGAAAATTGATAAAGGTGAAATGATATGACCGTCCATGATTACACTAAAAGCGACTTTTTGAAAATGGAGAATTTCCTTCCGAAAGAACCATTCAATGAAGTGGTCATTGTTCCGACTCGAAAAAAGCACGAGTCCGGATACGAGTCGATGAAGTTCATTTTAGCAAGCAAAGGTGAAATAGTCGGCGTTGTAAGCGGATGGTCGGATGTGATGCATTTGAATGGCATCGGTGGATATGGTCGCGATATGACAACAGCACTCAAAACTCGCAAAGTGGATTTAGTCGGCTGGAGGATTGATTGTCTTTATAAGAGCCATTGTGTTCGACTTTTCACCGATAAGCAATTAGTGCTTGATGAGGGGTTCATCGGAAGCGATTTTATATTTTATGTCAAATGAGGTAAAGAAAAATGATAAGAATGATACACGATTTGAAAATATCGCCCGATTACTTTGATGCGGTCGCGCAGAACATTAAACCCTTCGAGGTTCGGAAGAACGACAGGCTGTTCAAAGTAGGCGATGCGCTGTGTTTGCGCGAATGGGACAGCGGCGTGTATACACGGCGAACCACGCGCAAAGTTATCACCTACATACTCGACAACCCGGACTACGTTAAGGAAGGTTACGTTATTCTCGGACTCGCGCCGATAAAAAAGGAGGAAACAGAATGGTAACATTAGAATGGCACCCTTTTCCGAAAGAGGAACCGAAAACAACAAGAAATTATTTAGTCACTTATAAATGTGGTAAAACAAGAGAAGGAAAATGGAATTATCTTGTAGCCATTTTCAATTGGAATGGAAGAAACTGGCAAACAAACGATATGTGGGGACTTCCTACAAAAATGACAGACGATGTTGTTGCTTGGATGGAAATTCCCGATGCATATAAAAAGGAGGAGAATTAAAATGAAAGAATCGTTCTACACTTGTTCCGGAAAATATAACTACAACTTCAAATCCGCCAGGGAAGCAGTCGGAATGAAGCTTTACGAAGCCGCTGATGCGCTTGGGGTAACGACCGTATCGCTATCAAATTATGAAAGCGAACGCACCGAACCGAAAGCTTCGACTTTGATTGCTATGAGTGAGTTGTATAAAGTGTCCATCAATTATCTCCTCAATCTGACTCCGAAAAAGTGAACGGAGGGATTTCAATGGTTAATAAAGAACTGCGAAGCGGATTAGATGAAAATTTAATAGTATTTGATGAGCCCGCATTCGATAATTCAATTATTGGAATATCTACAAGCGGTCAGTTGATATATGATATCGATTTGATGATTGAAGAATTCGCAAAAGAAAACGAATGCTCGTTGGAAGATGCATCTGAGTTCATCTATTACAACACCGTCCGGGCATTGAATTATCTTCAAAGCGATAGAAAACCCATAATAAAAGAGAGCATAGAACAAAATATTTTTAATTAAAGTATTGACTTTTGATTGAAATGGAGTTATAATATAGTTGCACTAAAAAAGAAAGGAGCATAAAAATGAGTATGCGTAAAAGTGCCGAGAACGCCGGAGAGAGATTCACGGAGGTTGATTTAGAGTTCATTAAGGAGTATTGGCATCGAGGCAATCTTCGTTTAATAGCACAAGTCCTCGGGCGAACTCACGACTCGCTTCAAAATAAGGTGTTCATTGAGGGAATAAAAATGAACCCAGGTCAAGTATATTATTCTTTTAATGAACTCAAGAAAATCTATGACGATGCCGTCCGGAAGGTCAATAACCCCATGGTGCATGTATTGCCTCAAGAAGCGGTACACGCGACACCCGAAACGAAACCCGTTAGCAATCTCAAATGCCCTTGCCTCTCGGAAGATACAATAATTGTAAAGCGAATCAAACTCGTGAACGATGGGGAACTTTGGATATGCGCCAGATGCGGAAGGCAGATAGGATGCAAGAGAGGCAATGAAAATGTCTGAACAAGAAATATTGTTAAAGACGATAGCGTTGTTAATGCGTCTTACAAACGAAGTATTGCGTTTGCCGCATAGCGACCAAGAAAAATTAGAACAAATCAACAACGAACTTGACGGTCTTCACAGCGCATTGTGGTGGAGTGTTGGGGAGAGGTGATATTTAATGAAAAAGAAAATCGGTAAAGTATTGCATTGGACTTACATTAGTGGACTCTATGTATTCGTAATGTTCATAATGAATAGTCTTGACTGGCCAGACTTCGTTTATCCGTTATGGACACTAACGTATAGCGCAGGATATATCGCTCATGACCTCGAACACGGTAACTGGCCCGGAGATGAGGAGGAATGAAAATGATATTCGATGACATAGTCAATTCTTCAGTTCAAAAAGAAATGTTCGCTTCGCTCGTGAGTCTTTACAAAGAACTAATAAACGAATTTGTCCGTCAAGGATTCTTTTATGACACGGCTGTGGACTTATCAAAGCACTTTGTTGAAAACGTTGTATTTAGGAGAAATGAAAAATGAGAGAAATACTTTTTAGAGGTCAAACGGGTTTTGAGCGCAAATGGATAGAAGGATATTATAGCAAAGAGCCAAGCGATGACGGATTTATCGATGTTATAGTTCAAGATACAGGTGAACGGAATGAAATTTATCCTGAACCACTTTGTGAATTTACAGGGCTTTACGACAAAAACGGCGTGAAGATTTTTGAAGGAGATATAGTAAAACTTCCATTAAGTGAAAGAAATTGTAAGGTAGTATTTAAGAGTGGGTGTTTCGTTGCGGAATACGGTTCGCAAGGTCTGACCGTAAATAATTCTCTTTATGGTGGAAATGTTGAAGTCATCGGCAACATCTATGACAATCCGGAATTGTTGGAGGAAGTCAAATGAAAAAGAATATCTTTAGATGTTGTAAAAATTGCAAACATTGGAACGGCAAAGATATACTGGAAATTGAAAGATGTACTAAACACGACTGCTTGATGTGGGGAACCGCCGATGCTTGTAAGGGCTTCGAATTTAAGGAGGAAAAATCTAATGGCTGAATTTATCAATAAAGACCTTGCGATGTCTATGCCGTGGGCGAATGAAAAATACGACCGCGCTCATGCCGATGAACATTTTATCTTGGGGTTGGAGACATATAAAGAATGGTTGGAGAATCTCCCTACGGTCGATGTTGCCGAAGTGAAGCACGGGGAATGGATTGGCAACATAGATTTTCCCATTATGCAGGCGATGATAAGATGCTCGCTT